>Ga0228624_1001231_pt1 | contig 10619 bp, 15 predicted proteins | sample 29DmetaG_FD_182744 | JGI IMG/M metagenome (GOLD analysis project Ga0228624, IMG submission 182744) | Seawater microbial communities from Monterey Bay, California, United States - 29D | ecosystem: Environmental > Aquatic > Marine > Coastal | place: USA: California | collected 2016-10-10 | reverse complement strand
AGAAGAATGGGAGACCGGTAAAGCCTATCTCAGCAATAAAAAATAAACTCACTAAAAATACGTAAATATAATCAATCACTCTCTACCTGATTAGACTAATTTACAGACGTTTTTTTGCTCGGCCCTGTTTCGCCGCTTGAATATAAATCGCTCATAACAAGTTATAAGGATTTTTGCGAAAAAGGTAAGGAAGCCCGACTTTAGCACAAGCAGCTCAAAACTTACACATATTCCTACAAATCAACATCTTGAGAAACATAAGACGTTTATAGGAGTAATTGAGAAACGCATTTTACACTTATTTTACCCCGAAAACTGCCCTCCACGCGGAAGATCACTTGCCTGAAGTCTGCTGTTGTGAGCATTTGCAAGCGCAGCGACACCTTCTTCAATATACTGAAAAAACCTTTTCACTGTCATCAAACTCTCGCCGTGCTCCGAAAGAACAAAAAATAGCTTAGACTTTACTTGCAGTGTGTAGAAAGAGGAGCATGGCAGGTAAAAAAGGTATTCGAAACGTAGCCGGCATGCGGCTGCGCAAAAAGGGCGGTCGGAAGCGGGTACAACCGCTGACGGCAGAAACTCGGCTGATTCGGCTCAGAGAACTCTGGCTCAGGGAACTCGCAATTCAAGGGTATGCTCCATCCACAGTGAGCACCAGCAAATGGGCCGTCGAACCCTTTACGCAATGGGCTAAGGAACATTCAATCAAGACCCCGGATGAGTGCTCAGGGGAAGTGCTTCGGGCATATCAGGCATGGCTGCACGATTATCGCAAACCAGATGGAGACGCGCTTAGCTCCGCCACCCAGCGGGCACGTATCGGCGGAGTTAAGCGCTTTTTCCAATGGCTCCAAGACTGCGGTGAGATTGCGGGAAACCCGGCAGATAAACTGCATTTGCCCAAGCGTCCCTACCGCTCACTACCCCACACCTTGAGCCGGAAAGAAGTAGGACGCCTGTTCGCGCAGCCAAACGTCCTCGACCCTCTCGGACTCAGGGATCGAGCGATTCTGGAACTACTGTATGCAACAGGCATGCGTCGCACCGAATTGGTCAAACTGGATCGCGAAGATGTAGAACTTGATCGCGCCAGCATATGGATACGCCAAGGCAAAGGAGGCAAGGACCGGATGTTGCCATTGGCCAACACGACAGTTCGCTGGCTCAATGCTTACCTGATTCGCAGTCGCCCGAGGCTGGCTGTCGATCAACGCGAAAATGCATTCTTCATTACAGGCTATGGAACTCGCTTCAATCCGAACTATCTTGGCAACTGGATGCGCCGTTTGATGACAAAGGCCGGGATCAGAAAACCGGGAGCCTGTCACCTCTTCAGGCACAGTTGCGCCACCCATATGCTGGAGAACGGAGCCGACTTGCGCTGCATCCAACAGTTGCTAGGGCACAGCCGTCTCGATACCACTCAAATCTACACCGAAGTCACGATCCGCCACCTCCGTATGGTCTACAATGCAACACATCCGAGTGTGCGAAAACGATGAAATTCTCAACCGGTTTGTGTTGAAACCCTACCAATAAGACTGCGATACTGGACCTACCCTAATGGTTGCTCTCAATTCAGCTTACAGATTTCACGAATCGCCCTCTATCTTGATGCCAGAATACGGCTTCAGGTATTACGATCCCGGGACAGGTCGGTGGCTAAGCCGGGATAGTATAGAAGAAGATGGCGGGGTAAATCTCTACGCTTTTGTATACAATCAACCGTTAAGTGATTTTGACATTCTCGGTCAGCAGGGATGCGACAAGCGAACTGGCCGCGGTTGCCGCAACAGGCGGTCAGGCAATGCGAGTGTTTACAGTGCTTTATCCCTAGCAGCAAATATCGGAATCAGTTTTACTGTCCCCATTCCTATTGCAGGTGGCGTTGGTGTTTATGTGGAAGGCTCTGTGGAGGTCGAAGAAGGAAACTGCTGCGATGACGATGGACAAGAACGTCGCTACCGAACACTAAATGGAACTGGTATTATTGGACTATACTCAGGGGCATTGACGTTTAGCTCAACCCCTGGTGGGGTAATCACACTCGGCCAAACAGGTGACTGCGAGCCAGAGAGTAGCACATGGACTTGTTCGGGGACAATAAACATTACCGCAGCATTTGGTCCGGTAGGACTTTCCTGCGGTGGAACTCCCGGCAATATGTCCTGCCGAGCATACTTTGACATCACTTTTTCAGGCGGGGTCAGCATTCGCGGCGGTGGAGGGTTTACCTGCACAAAGCTCATTTACCTAAATTAAGGAGAGAATACTGGTATGCTATCGTTGGAGCGTGTTATTTCGACCCTATTTATATTAGTAGGCACCGGGCTTATGGTGGCTTTTTGCCACCTCATGGTTCAATATTCATATCTTAAAGGATTCGATTCAGTCGAGGGTGATGTTGTGCACAGTGAGATCGTCACTGGCGGGCGTTTTAGTGCGACTAAAGGTGGGGGAACTTTTTCTAAGCCATCTGTTACATACCGTTTTGCCATAGGTGCAAAGACCTATACCTCAAATTCAGTCAATCTCGCTTCTTCACTCGGTTCGTTCGATTTCTACAACGGCTCCGAAACTTGGGCTCAAGACCGGCTCTCTGATCTCGTAGTCGATGGAAAAGTTCAGGTTTATTACGCCCAAGATGACCCTGGAACCTCATACCTAGATAATGAACTTGCGGGCGAATTCTTTTTTCTTCCTGCAGCGGCACTTGTGCTCTACTTGCTCGGATACTTTCTGTTTAAAGGTAAATTGAAGATTGCTGTAGCTCAACAAGATGATGACTGACTCCTGCACACTGGGTCAACTCCCCGGTCATCTGTATCAAAGAACTAGGAGTATCCAAATAGCCGAATACGGCTTCAGATACTACGATCCGGGGACGGGGCGGTGGCCATCGAGGGATCCCATCGGAGAAGTCGGTGATCTTGGTCTATACTTATTTGCACTGAATAACCCACTTTCCTATTTTGATGCTGTTGGTTGGTTCGCCAAGCTTGCTCCTTACGATGAGGACAAGTGTAGGCGGTTGAAGTCTTACCGGGATACTCAGCTTGATAATGCCGGAGACATGATCGATGATTTTGACGAATTTAGAGATCTGATCAATTACGTGCGCAATTGGGCCTATGCCCAGATATTTACGAGCTTCAGCGTGGGTGCGGTTAGTGCGGCAACCAGCATTATCATTCGCCCGGCTGTGGCGGCTTCAAGTGCGGGTAGTTCATTTGCAGCAGGAACTTCTTATCACCGAGTCGTTGTCGAATCCACCCGACAAATGGAAGCTAGCCGAGGCATAATTATGGAAGCGGCCAGCACTGGTGCATCCGTTGGCGCGTCGTTCTTCTTTTTCTGGAACACTGCGCAGTGGGCGACTGACCTGCTCAATGAAATCGATGCCATGTCCGCGACTCATAGAGATATGATCAGCCAGTTACACGATGCTGTGTCGGCTGCCAATGACGTTCTGAACAATGACCCGTGCTGCTCAAGTCTTAGCCTCTAAAATTAGAGGTTCATTGGCCCCGGGATCAATCTTCTGGGGTGGCCTTCCACTGGCTGCGACAGTGCTCTCTGGTGCGGTCTCTTTCTCGCTTATTGGAGATGCAAAGCTATGGCTACTCATTGCCATAGCTGCTTCCGTCGTCGTTCTGAGTTCAGTTGCGGTTCGCATCGCTCTGATCAAGAGTCGTCAGTTTCACAACTATTATCCACTTATTTGCGCACTGAGCTGGGCAATTATGATCGGTGTTCTGGTCACATTTGTCGCATTCAACCCCTAAATGTTTTCTCATATCAGCCAGAAAACAAATAATGCTGAGGCACCAAAGAAGAAGACGATAGCTGTGAGTCCCACAAATATCTCGACCATTGCGAACCAGAATTTCCTGGCATTGGCTTCAGCTAGTGGCAGCAGATGAAAAGCAAGTGTTGCTACGCAGTAGCAGGCTATAGTCACCTTCAAAGCCGCTTCCGCCGAATCCTTTAGGGCGTGGTCATTGATTTCAAAACCCCAAACGAGGCAAACCAAGAGAAAGGCTATTAAGACGAATAGCCAGTTGTATCTAATCTTCCTGGTTCTCATAAACTGCGAATATTACACATGCCTTTGTTGCGGTGTCTTTCTTAGACCAAGTGCTATGGTGACCTATTAGGGTTAAATTGAAGCCATTACTGAACGAGAACGTTGTTACTTCCTTTTCGGATCTAATATTCTCAGCCTCATGCAATATCGGCTCAATGGTGATACTCCACAATTTCAAAAAAATAAATGCTGACAGTGACAATCCGGCAATGAAAGCACCCGCGACCGGGCTAATGTAATTGTAAAAGATAAAACTGATCAACAGCCCAACGATGCCGGTAGTCTTAGCTCGTCTGTACAGTAGAGGAAAACAATGCTCGGTGAGTTTACTTGAAGGAGGCATATCGTTTCAGAGTTAGAATGCGAATTGTATAGCGGGTCGGAGGACTTCACCCACTATTGCATGACCAGCTTGCGCGGCAAAGAGCTCCCACGCAGCCACAGACAAGCCAATCCGGGTGACGTAAAAACCCCAGTCCAGTTCGGCTCCTCCGTTTACTGCCAGTTCTGCGCAAACGCAGTCCTCTCCTTGATAGCTCTCTGCCCATTTTTGGCCAGAAGCATCTAAAGTGCTGTAAGGGCCAGTCTCCAGTTGCAGATTCCACAACTGTTCCCACCATCGAGATCCGCTGGAAGTAATACCGCCATTGTAACCTAGCTTAATATCGATTCGATCACCTGTTGCCCCGCCCCAAATGTCGAAGGTGAGATCCTCGGCGCTTAGATTTATGTCCCAGTCCGGCCTAACATTGGACGGCCATTCAGTAGGGCAATCCTCCTCTTCGACTCCTGTCTCAAAAGAAATCGATGCCTCAAGGTTAATCTGTATCTGTACCCAGAGCAGGATGAAATCAAGTCTACCAGAATCGAGGTTCACGGGACCAAACTCCAAATCGTCGAGTGCGCCGTAAAGATCGACTCCGTTAACAAGACTGTTGCCTGTCATAAGGTATAAATTGAGGCCTCCAAACTCTTCAATCGGATCCCTCGATGGCCACCTACCCGTTTCGGGATCATAATATCTGAAGCCGTAATAGTCCATCATGATGGACTCTTCACTCTTCGGTGTTAATTGCTCGTTCAGGGCTACCATCTCACAAGATTGCCTACCCTATGAAACAGGGTCGTCGTTTGAAAGAATAAAGCTCTGGAAATTCGGGCATAGGCAGCGGATGATAGCGTAGCCTGAATATCATCTTATCACCTGGGATCTTTCGGCTTTCCCCTCTTCAATATCTTCACCGCTAAATAGGCAAGACTAGCTAAACCACCAAACCCTACTGCCCAACCAACTACATCTTCCGCATTTCTAGAAAGTATCAGGCCTCCCATGAAAATGAAGATTAGACTTTGAATTAGCAGAACTCGCTCCTTGCTAGGTTTGTTAATCCTTGGCGCTTGAGTAGCAGTCAAACGAGAGCACAAAAATACGAACGCTAAACCAAGAAAAGTAAAAGCTGAAAGCGTAAGAACTGCATGTTCACGCAATTGGTTCAATAGATTCTCCATAACAAAGGGGCTTTAAGATATCCTCTTACTGGTAGTGCTAATTGATACTCGTCATGAAATAACTAATTGATCCACCAGCAGTAACCATGACCGAGGTCACTCTTGAAAAGTCTGTGCTTCCATTGCACGACCATCCACCCCCGTAGCTTAATGAGCACGAGAATGTCCACACTGAGGCATTTCCTGAAACGACAAATGAACCACCCCAACTTCCTGAATCCTCAGTCGGGCAACTATCAGAAAAACCAAGCGATAAATCAGCCACAGGCCCATAATTAGGGGTGCATACTCCGGCATAAAAACTGAGATTAAATTGCCCTTCAACTGACCGGTAATTGACAACCCCATCATCTCCGCAGCAGGTGCCAACTGAGACAGTGACGCTAGCCGAAAAAACTACACCAGCTCCACCCCCTATCGGGAAACAAGTCTGTGCCGCATACCCTCCAGAAGTAGAAAAGGAAATAGCAGGTAGATTTATCCTTGATGTTCTAGTTCTATTTCCTCGACGGCCTTTTCGCTCACCTAGGTAATCCCAACCATTGCCCCCATCGTTACCGAGAAAAATGTAGAGATTTAATCCACCTGCTTCCTCAATCGGATCCCTCGATGGCCACCTACCCGTTTCGGGATCATAATATCTGAAGCCGTAATAGCGCATCAGGATGGGCTCCTCACTTTTAGGGTTAAACTGCTCGTTCAGGGCTACCATTTACCAAAGGTTTCCACGCTACGAAACTGGGTCATTTTTTGAAAGAATAAAGCTCTGCAAATTCGATCACCGGCATCTAAGATTAACGGAATGTAAACTTTACGGTACCGAGTTATCTTCATCGTCCTCTGCTTGCCTTTAGTCTTCAACAGTAGGATAAATGATTGTCCCATCCGAAAGCATATAAATTTCTTCGGAACTACCTGGAACGGGATCCCCGTCATATATAAACGTAATTTCAACTATATAAAAATAACGCCCTCTGAGCCATTCCAAATCGCTCTGTATCCTTTTTAATGTGATTTCTTGAACAATGACATCTTCTAAGCTAGGGCGACTCCCTCCTCTGTAACTCTTTAGGATCCTATCCTTAATCATTTCCAGATCGAAGATTTGAGACGATTTCTCATCTAGATTAGGTGTCGAACGTAGCCTTTCTTTTTTTACCAAGTAAGCACTTCTATTTACTCCTAAATGCACGGGAGATAATAACACCCATTCTTGCGAAGAAAGCATCTCTGAGATTTTAACCTTTTCCTTGTTAGGCTCAGCGCAGGCGGATAAGCAAAAATAGGCAGCAGTAAATAGTATAACGGTAATCTGTTTAATCATATTAATCATGGGTTTTGATTGCCAGAAGGGCATTGTTGCAGAGAGCTAGGTACCGGAAGATCAACAGTATAAAGGCCAGGTATATCAACGGAGTTTCCTGTTCGCTCTATAACACTTTTCCCGAATATCCTAACCTTGTATTCCGGGTCAGTCCACCTCGCATTTTTTAGGGAAGCCTTAACTTCAAGCGGAGCCGCAGAAAATCCGCTACTAGTCTCACAGCAACATAGCCACTTGATCGAAAACTCAGCATCTACTTCAAGCGGCCCCTTTCCACTTCCACTCGCGACCAGCACAACACCGTTTTGCATAATTCTTACTGATACTATAAGAGTCAGGGAGAATGACCTAGAAAAAGGAGTGCCGTCTATTTCATCTCCGACATTTTGGCACTGCCCGGCAGGAGGTGTGACTGTATTTATGACATCTTCAACAACATCAATTGCATCCTTAAATTTGTTGGGTAATCGCACTCGGGCAGCAGAAAGAATGTCCCGAATAACATCAGATGCTGAAACCAAGCCCAAAAAGTCCCACCTGCTTACAGCATCGTTCCCAACAAACCCATAGAGATTCAATCCACCAAACTCTTCAATCGGATCCCTGGATGGCCACCGTCCGGTTTGTGGATCATAATACCTGAAGCCGTATTCACGTATTACGACTGAAGCTTCAAACGCGGGTATAAACTGTTGGTTAAAAGCGACCATACTAGGACGCTTTCAACTTATGGATTTGAGTTCCTGTTGGAAGGATAAAGCCAATCCGATAAGCAGATAGCTTTTTGCAAATGAGACGACTCAATTATCAAGAATCGGTGAATTTACTGATCCATGGCCTTCCTCAGTAAGAGTGTTCTTCATCTCGACTAAGCCATTTTTATCAACAGTCAGGCTGGATTCAAAATTGCCCGGTTCAAACTTGTTTTTGAATAAGACCCGCTCAGTATTTGTCTTCAAATCCAACCTTCGGATTAACACGTAAATCGGCTCCCCTGTTTGGAAGGTAATGCTGATTTTGCCTCCACTACCCTGAAAGAACCTGTATAGGCTTGTTGAGTGCCCCCCTTTCTCAAATTCCCCCAATTCCTCACCGTTGACTTGGACATTAATGGTTCCTCTGTATGAGCCACCACCGACACCATTAAATTTAGTTTCGACAGTGGCATAGCTGGAGCACTCTGATCCAAAATCTAATATATCGACGTATCTAGGCTTCTCCTGTGCGCAACCTCCAGATGCGACAAGAATTAAACTCAACCAGATAAAAGAAAATTTATGCATAATTGCTCCCCTAAAAGATACCGTTTTCTACTTTCGCAATCTCAACTCCGAGTGAGACCGACCCAAATACTTGGCCGAGGGTCAGAATATCTCCCCATGAGATAGCGCCACCGCAACTCCAAGAGCCAGAGGTGTTGATCGAACATGATGCCTCAAGTGCGGAAATCCTTACGCCGACCGATCCCGTTGCTCCGGTGAATTTCGCTTCTTCAGCAGGACAGCTTGATAGAGTCGTCAGTATATTATTCGTGAGGTTACCTGTGGGTGCCCAACCTGGACCTGGACTAGGATTGGTGACCAGTGCGATTTCAACACCAACGCTTCCCGAACCCCGCGCATACTGAGTCTCTTGATTGTTCGAATCACAGCAGGGCCCGAAGTCAAAGTTCACACTTCCGGTTATACAGACTTTAACGTTGGTGTGGACATAAATACAGCCACCGACAGACTTACTGGAACTGAAATTCAGAACCCAATTGAGCGAAGGCAAACTAAAGCCAGATCGATTATCACAATCCATATGGTTTGGATTTCGATAGCAAGTGCACTCGACGCTCCCAGGATCCTCGTCACATGGATTGGGAATTCGATTCCCCAGTAAATCCCAATGGTTTACTGACTGGTTGAGAACAAAGGTATATAGATTGAGCCCACCTCGTTCATTGATCTTGTCCCTGGATGGCCAACGCCCCGTCTCCGGGTCGTAATATCTGAAGCCGTAATAATACCAGTCTGGACCCACTACAAACGGTTTCGTTGAAAAGCCATACTCACCAACAAGCGTGCCGCTGATGATATTACCGAAGGGGTCGTATGCTACATTCATCACCGTCACACCCTTGCCATCCAGCTTTTGCATGATGTTGCCGTTGGCATCGTAGGTCGGATAGAGGCTGCCTTCTTTTAATAAACCACCGATTCCTCCCGCACCTTGGAAGCTTCCTGACAAGTCCAGTCCCCACAAGTAAGAAACCTGAAGGCTGAGAGTTGAGACCTGAGAGTCAAAAGTGGCGATGCGGTTCCAGCCGTCGTAGACGTAGACTTCGATGGCGCGGCCATCGTCTTTTTTAACGAGGCGCCCTTGGTAGTCATAAGTGAAGTGTATCGTGCGGCTGCCATCGGTGGCGGAAGCAAGACGGTTTTCATTGTTCCAGTTGTACGTCCAGTTACCGCCATCGCCAGTCAAATTACCATCTAGGTCGTAAAAGGGCTGAGAGCTAAGACTTGAAACCTGAATGCCCGCATATTGGTTGAGTGCGTTTGCGGTGTAAGTAACCGACTCAATGCCTGTGCTGGTTTTGCGGTTGCCGATCTTGTCGTAGCTGTAGCTCGGGTTGTACGCGGCGGCAGTCTCAATGGAGTCATGGGTATAGCTGTATGACGACACGGAGGTCGTCCCTCCCAAAGTTTTGTTATCAATCATCTTCATGACGTTACGATTGGATTCGTAAGTGTAGGCGGCAGTGTGCTGTGGGGCGGTTAATCTGGCAAGCAGATTACTGTCAGATTCGTAACCGTAGGTAAATGTATCCGTTAGTCCCGGAGCGAAGACGACTACGTGCGTTCCTACTGACTTGCTGGACGATCGCCCAATTCAGATTATGTCTCTTTTTCGTATGGGGTTTGTTTGAAGACTGGAACAGTCTGAGTCGGCCGTAAAACAGGACGGAGGTCTGCCGAAGATGGCGAAGCAATTAGGCATAAGATAAGTTGGGCGGGGAAAACGGCGAGACGTCAATAGCCAGGGGGCTTCCTCCGCGGAGTGCTTCGGGCGGGGCGGACGATTTGGAACCGTTGCTCGTGGATTGCCCATTGCGTAGTTGATCAGCGGATACGAGAGGCGCCTAAAATGAAAGGGAAACAAACGTCAGTTGATGAGTTCTTCTATTTTCTACGTTTGACCCCTTCTTTCGTCCGCTCAGTTTATCAGGTGACAACAGTCGAGGACAGCCGTTGGAGGATTTACTCCAGCAATCTCCTGCTGAAATCGATAGTCGAGAATGAACTCAGTGACAAGAGGGGGTTGTTATCGAGAAGCTGGTTTCATGTTTTACTTAATTTGGCATCACTTGACAGTCGTGCTTATGGTTGGCCTGTGGGGTTACAAATCTTTTTCAGTCCCCGGGCGGGGCCTGTCTGCCACAGGCAGGCGGCCGACTTGGATCTGGACTTTTGGGCGACCGTTGCGCAGTTGCTGAGTTGACTGGAGAAGTGGCTAAAAATCTATTTTGTTAGATTGCGTGGACTGACTGACTCTTTTTCCTATTTAAAGAGACTAGGCACTTCTCCGTAAGGGGGTGCGCCAGAGGCATTAAAAGGAAAATTAATGAACTCAATTTCGCGGTCATTGATACGCCAGAACATTACATCATACGAACAAGTCGTTTGATGCCCATTTTTCGAAATCGATCTA
>Ga0228624_1001229_pt1 | contig 10630 bp, 14 predicted proteins | sample 29DmetaG_FD_182744 | JGI IMG/M metagenome (GOLD analysis project Ga0228624, IMG submission 182744) | Seawater microbial communities from Monterey Bay, California, United States - 29D | ecosystem: Environmental > Aquatic > Marine > Coastal | place: USA: California | collected 2016-10-10 | reverse complement strand
TATCATTGTTCATAATACTAGCATTATTTGTCAGTCATGCACCCAGTGCTGATTTCGGAGCGCATTTCATTTGCTTCAATTCCTCCCCTAAAAATCAATTTGGAGAGAGAAGCGCATTACTTCTTATACAAATTGTATTAGTTCGGAGAAACCCCCCGGTTTCGCTCCTCAGATGCGGTCTCTTCGCGAAGAAGGGCACCCCATAGTCCAATGCGGAGCTCCATCTCATACTCCTCTAGAATGCACCCGAGCGCGGCAACAGAGACATTGTTCTCAAGAGCGATAAGGCTCGCCGCCGCCCTTGCTCTGCGAAAGAAGTTATTGTTGCGATCTGTCACCTGGTGGTGCGTGTGAGGGTGCCGTGGTAGTTCAACAACTTTGAACGTGGTCACTCATTTGTAGGTCACCTCCGCCATGGTAGTGTTGCCCTCGATGTCCTCAATGACCTCCGCCGTAGTAGTGTTGCCCTCGATGTCCTCAATGACCTCCGCCGTAGTAGTGTTGCCCTCGATGTCCTCAATGACCTCCGCCGTAGTAGTGTTGTCCTCGGCGTCCTCAATGACCTCCACCGTAGTAGTGTTGTCCTCGATGTCCTCCGCGGCGGAGAGGACCTGCTGCCGCATGTCGAGCCTGTTGACGAAGAGAACAACTGCGTCCCGAATGGCACAACACCACCGGTGAATCATGTCCATGTAAGACACTGCGAGCAGGGTTCCCCGAAACACTACACAATTTGGAATTGGCGCTGCATAAAATATTCCGTGTATCCGCAATGAATTTAAATATGAACAATTAAATAAGGACAACACCCCCTAATATTCAATGGCATTTTTCGAAAGTATCTGTACACAAACATGTAAAGATGCACAAACATGTAAATTATGCAGCAGCTTCTTCAGAAAAATTGAAACGGGTTTTGTGAAAATGTCCACGAGAATCAAACAAAGTCAGACAACTTCAGAAAACAAATTGCGATGCAAAAATCAGAATATTATGGAGGTATTCACAACCTTCTACGAGCAGCCAGCATTTTGGACAAGGTGGAAAAAGGGGGATGTGAACGGATGAGTGATGGTCCGTATATGAAAACACAAATAATCACGTACATGGGGAATAAGCGGAAAATCATAAAGCATATTGATGACGCAATTGCCATAGTGAAAAAAGAATTGGGTGTCCAAGAAATTTCGGCAGGCGATGGCTTCTCTGGTTCGGGGATTGTATCGCGACTTTTAAAAAAACACTCACATTCACTATATGCAAACGACATCTCGGGCTACTCGGAAACCTTGAATAAATGCTATTTGGCGTCACCCGACGAGGAGTTTCAAGAAGAAATAAAAAAACAAATTCAGCAAGCGAATATAATCGCCGAAGAGAAAAATCATGGAAGGTCGTGGATATCGAGGCATTGGGCGCCCAAAAGCGACAAAATTGAACCAGGCGAACGAGCGTATTATACACATGAAAATGGACGGCGGATTGATGCTGTGCGAAATTATATCGACACGTTGCCTGAGAGGTTTCGTCCATTTATCCTCGCACCACTGTTAGTAGCATCTTCAATCAACGCCAATACCAACGGACAGTTTTCAGCATACTTCAAAGATGAACAAGGGATTGGTTCGTTTGGTGGGAAAAAAAAAGCGTGTTTATCACGAATTACAAAACCCATCAGCATACAGACCCCTATATTCTGCGACAAGGATTGCGACGTGAATATAACAAAAATGGATACAAACAAATGGGTAACTGAATTACCAGAATTAGATTTGGTTTATTATGATCCCCCGTACAATAAGCATGCATATAGTGTATATTACTTCATGTTGGATATCATAAACAACTGGGACTTGTATGTTGATATTCCGGATACAAACCGAGGGCAGCCAAAAAATTGGGTAAAATCAGACTATAATAGTTTCACAAACGCAAAACAGGCTCTCTTACAACTCATTTCAAATACTAAATCAAAATATATATTACTTTCATACAACAGTTGTGGGATCATTCCTATAAATGAGCTTGATGTCAGCCTTCAGCAATTTGGACATGTTCGTAAAATACCAATTGAACACAAGACGTATAATCGTCTGAAAGGGATGGTTGAATATAAACGCAAAGAAGAAAAAGAAAAAAACGAAGAGTTCTTGTGGTTGATCCGGAAAATATAGGACGCGGTATTTGTACGTGTCGGTTCATATATTCATTACATTTTTATTGTTATAGCACATACCATCACAACGCACAACGTTCACCGTGAAAAGAATGCGCCATTTTTTTAAATAAATCAGCAATTGACAGGACAAGCAATCGTCCATGCATTTAGACATATTTGCCCTTGTATTTGAATGGATATCGGGGTAACTAAAAGATAGAGCGTCTTCTATTACTATCTTTTTTCTGTTTTCTTATGTTTAATGTTTCTTGTCTTCTTCTTTTTTACTACTTTTACTTTTCTGGATTTTGTTTTGTTGTTGTTTTTGACTCTCTTTCCACCTGATAATTAGTATCTTTACTGGGCTACTACTGGAGCGAGAGCGGCGAGAGCGGCGAGAAAAACCACCATTCCGCCGATGACCCGCCGATTGAATGGTTTATAGAAATCGTCTGGGTCGCGGATCGGCGGATTTTGTCCATTTAAGTTGAAGGGATTGCCTCCATTACTATTACTATTATCAGGTTTCGCCCCTCCGAGTTCCTTCGCCCTCACCCCCCTCACCTTCGCATTCACATTCGCATTCGGATTCCGAAACGTATCCCCCTCGGGGAAATCGTAATTTGCACTGTCCGCGCTGCTCAACCATCCCCCACCCTCACCACCTCGGAGATGTCGTTTACGTGTCTTTCTTTTGTCGGACGATACAGGATTTGATACCATCTTTATTTTTTTTCGTTCAAGTTTTCTTTTTGTTAGTTTCCTCTTTTTCTTTTGTTGCATGTTGTATTATATCATAATATTATAATATTTTGCCGACATGGCTGAAAACAGGTCGAGACGATTGATCGCACCCATCTCGTCCCAATGGTTCGTGATCGTTGCCACCATAGACGAACAACTGTTCGGAGTTCTCAACGGTGACCATGTCGGCAATGCCCCCGTCCGATACCTCGTCCAATACATCGCACACTTTGGCGCAATGTGTGTCGGTGAGTGACGGTAACGTCAGAACCCACGCCAGCCATGCGGACGGGTCGGACGGCGATGGCTCCTGCTCGCCCTCCCTCATGATGAGCTCATTAGACCGACCGTCATGGACGTCCGTTGCGTAGACAGTGGATGGCTGGACGACAGAAGAGGATAACGAAGCCATGGTGCGGCGGCGGTGCGCTGGGTCAGTGTCGAAACTATGCGTGCCGGGTTTTTCGCGACAATAAAGTCTCTGCCGGCGTCTTTGTCTCGCCTCGCCGCCCACGATGCCTAAATTGATGAGTGCCGTTAAAAAGGAGAAGACATCCGAGGAAGCGGATGAGAGTGTCATGGTGAAGGAGGAGAAGGCATCCGAGGACATGGAGGGGGACAAGGACAATGACAAGAAACAGGTAATGCGCTATCCGAAACTACACGCCGCCGTTACGCCCCCACCGCCGCCACCCACCCCACCAGTCGAACTCCAATTCGAATGCGAAGAGATCTCGCGAGAGGTCGGCAATGGGAAAGAGAATGGTCAATGGCTTCTGGGACGACGATTGTCATTCGAAGAAGTTGGAGATGGACACTGAGTCTCCCAAGAAGAAGCCTCGCGGGCGTCCGCCGAAGGGAAAGGTGTGGAGTGGCGACGGGTGGGTGAGTCTCCGGTGAAGACCCCCGTCACTGACTCCGCCACGAAAAAGCCTCGCGGGCGCCCGCCGAAGGGAAAGGTGTGGAGCGGTGACGGCTGGGTCGATGGGTGAGCCTTGTGCAATTGGCAGGGTGTTTCAGGCGAATATATTATTGCGTGATGTGTGGCGGGGTGGTATAGATTTCACTTAGAAATGTGTTCGACAAATACACGACACGGGGTGGTTGACTCACAATACCACTGTCATATAGTTCATTTCACAAATACCGCATCATGGTGTTGTTTATGAAGTTCTCCATTTTCGCGCGCGTCATTGAGATAGTGAATAAAAGAAGAGTCGCAACAATGTCGGCTATTTGCTATGCTGTATTGCTCTACGGGAAAAACTCCGTAAGCGCCGTCTGCTTCTTCGTTTGAGTCACGGTTACCTCCTTCTTTACCGTTTCATTACGGCTCTTGGTGGTGGTCTCCGTGTCGGCGGCGGCGGGAAGGTCGCCAGCAGCGTTCATCTCCATAAGAGTCTGCTGCGTGACGAGTTCGGTCTCGGAGAGCGTGTATTTCTCCGCGTCTTCTTCCTCGTCGCCCTCGATTTCAAGGTCAAAATCAATATCGTAACACTTCACATAGTCCGTGGTGGGCGAGATGATGACCGTAATCGGGCGGTGGTCGCTCCACGTCATGGAAAGCAGGCGGTTGAGGGTGTGCTTGCTGGCGCTCTTGAACTTGGTGTTGCCGATGCCGTCGAAGTAGGCGCGGGTCTTCTTGTCCCACTCGGTGAGCACGTAATTGGGAATCTTATGAACAACGCCTTTGTGCACGCCGGTGTCGAGTTTCCCCTCCTTCAACGTGATGTGTCGGACCTTCTCGTCGACGTCGGGGAGCCAGATGTCGTCGTTATGCTTGGGCGTGGCACCACCGCCTGCCAAGAACGGGAACAAGTTTGTGGGCAACCCGCTCGGCACGCCTCGGTAGAACTTCTCCAAGAATGCTTGCTTGGTGGATGCGAAGAGGTCGTTTTCGATCTGTACAGTGAACGGAACATCGGCGTCCCACATGCACACCGTCTTGTTGTATTCCTCGTCGGTGTTGAAGTCGCCCAACAGGACGACGTACTTGCCTTGCTCGACGGACTGGGTGCAGATGCTCTGGACGAACGCTGCCTCGATCATGTTCTGATACGGTGTTTTAAACTCGCCACCGGTGGCGGCATGACAAACGACGATGTGGATGTCAAACGTTGATGTTGGTGGCGAGAATGAGAAGAGAACTGGTGCCCGGTCGAAGTATAGGTTTACTTCTCCATCGCGGTCAAGTGTCGCCCACGACTGTTGGACCGTGGTGAGTTCTATGGTGCAGCCGGCGAACTGGATGGTGGTGCCGGCGAACTTCGGCGGGTCATTGGATAACGGGTCCTTCTCTTCGCCGCCGCCGGACGCGGGAGCAGTAGAAAGTCCGCCAGTCTCGCTCGCTGTGGTACGCCGTCCATATTTCGGGTAGAAGCCGTCGGTCATGATGCGGTGCCCGTTCTCCGCCGGGTCGGCGTGCAAGTCGCCCATCAATTCTTGGCGCCAAATGACGGCGTAGAGTTCGCGCCGCCGCCCCTGCGGGTTCACTTCGCCAGAGAGTTTGTAACGCCACGAATCGTCATATGAATTTTTGTTAAGGTAATCCACGATGAACTCGAGTGCTCGCTTCCCACCACCGCCAGTGCGAACCTCCTCGAAGATGCAGACACCTGGTCCATTGTTTCCATTGAATTCCTTGATGGTCCGCGCGACTTTCGTGGAACGCTCGACAGATTCATTGTATCCGTCGGCGGTGGCGGCGAGCAGCGTGAGGTCCTTCTGGTTCCACTGCATAACCGGGTAGGTGCGATGCGTGAGGTACAGGCTACTATCTTCTTCGACAGACGCCATGGCGCAAGTTTTTAGTCTCTGCACACTGAGGGTCCCCTCCCCACAGAGCAAACAAAGAAGAACAATTCGGAAAAGGGAATTCGGAAAATAGGTGGGCAAATGTAGAATTCAAAGAGCCAGTTGTTTAAATGTATTCTCTTAGCTACATTCCCTAGCGATCGAGATTTTCGTTATTATTTGCCTCACACGTAGCCTTGTATTTTCTTTGCTTCCTGGCTTCCGTGATTTTGTTGCGACAATCCATTGGCGACCGGCTTTTCGACAGTCTCTTTCTGAGAACGAGTTGGGTTGTCTGTACCATGACCTCGGTAACAAACTTCGACAACGCACCGAACGCCTGCTACTGGGCGAGCAACCTATCGCAATACCTCGCTCGCGGGATCATGGTACACCCAAGAGCGGTACGAATGCTTGTGTTGTTTATCGGATATAGAGAAGGAATGTTTGTATCGAAAGAATGGTATTGTATATGCGCAAATGATGTCAAGCGGTTGCTGGAACACGACGACGCGAAACACCACGTCATTTCAGTATTGATGACGCTTATGAAAGTTTGGTCCCGGAACGAAGAACTTCTGCATATTCTCCGACATCGAGGGGAACCTCAGTTGATAAATCACCGCTCGGACAACGAAACATTTCACACAATATTATTTAAAGCAAATGTTATGATGCAAATGGATAGGTTCGCACACTCATTTTCGGAAGAGTTCATTCGGAAGATAATTCATACCTACATCATATCATTTCATGTCGACAATGGAGTGTCGGGGTTACTTGATAACTCGTTTTATTACGAAGACGAAGAATCTCAGCCCACTATTTGGTTTAAACGGCTCATGGGAAAACTCGACATTGTCTCAATACGAAAGCAAGATTGGCCACAATGCTTTTTCTCGAAAGAATGTATTGGAGCATTCCGTGAATGCCATGGGAGTAATATCGAATGTGTAGGGCAGGTAATGGTTGCTATGGGGCAGCTGTACCCCGAACTACGGTCAATTGCTCTATGCGGAATTCCAGAAACAGAAGATTATGATCATAATTGGGAAAACCCCAACAATCTGGTTCAATACATCTTTACGCTCGGCGCAACTTGTCCCAATATATCATACATTGACATGGGCAATACACCAATCAACGATAGTGTTGTCAACGCGGTTTCGTCAAGCTTTGGTAATCTCACCTCGTTTTGTGCGAAAACTGGTGTATTTGGCTACACAATTAGCAGTTATGCGCTGGAGGCGCTTCGTACAGTTCATCCAGATATTGCTGTTACTATCTGGACGTCAACTCACCCGGACCAGACATGAGAGAATGGGATTGCCCGGGTGAAGTTACCTTGGCGGTACAAAAACGTGTTGTGGAAATATGAAATAATAAAGAAAGCATTTTCCTTTAAATCCCCAGGCAGGAAATACAATAGCACGTGCGCGATGTCCTAAGCACATTATTTTTACACCGGCGCTGAAAATGCAGTGATTATTTTTATACAACATTCATTTATAATGCGCTGCTGACGAATGTATCCGAAACGTGTCTTGTCAAATATACTAATTTATTTCATTAGAAATTCAAAGCAGTCCTCCAACGGCTTTATGAATTCTTCACATAAAATCCTCCTTTTCCAATAACAGCCAAATAGATTATTCACCCGGTTCATCCGCATCATGTCCTTGCTTGTGTATCTGTTATTTACATTTACAACTAGACACCATTAAGTTTCATCAAGTTGTCGAAGCCGTTCAGGGCGAGCCGAATCATCTTTGTCGCATCTTGGTTTTTATTAAGCCATTTTTTCTCTTGGTCTGTCTTGAGGATGTACCACACGTAGAATTCACTCTTTACCGTGTGCATAAAATCTTCGGCGAAGTCTTGCTCGTCGAAGTCATAGTTGTCATCACGAAAATCGATATCATTTAGTCCAGTCACGAGTAGTTCGATTGCTTGTTCCGAAAGACTACGCTGCAGAGAAGGTGGCGGGGTCTCATATTTGAACGCCGAAAACCGGGTTGACGATGGAACCGACGCGGCGTATTTCATTATAGGAATCGGAAATAGCGAAGACATATCTTTTGCGCGAGTAGGCGATGAAGCCGTGCGGTCCAGTTTGAACCGACACGGTGGCAAGTACACTTTCGCCGGTTCTTTAACCGATGCAGTTGACGTAGTTGAAGTGGATTTCGTCCGCCGGACCTACAATGATGGCGGTGGGGGCGGGTTTAAATATGTGTGCCACATTATATCTTGGGGAATATCAGCACCTGCGCATAGTAACCATCTTCATATTGTCCGGACACATCTCTTTGTCCGCGAGTACAGTTGCGGTATGGACCTTGACGACGACCTACATCAAGTACTGCATCTTCAAAGTCATCGGAGTCCCACGAAAACATCGGCGGCGGAGGCGGTAGAGAGGAACCACCATCATCTTTAGTGGAAGCATTCTGCGATTCATTGTTATTAGTTACAGTACCCCATTGCAATGGCGAGGGGTGCTGAGACACGGACGAGGTAACATATTTGCCGAGCTCGTAGTTCCAGACACAGTTCTTAGGCGGACGCCCTCGTCCGGGACCAGCTCTACGGCTCATGGCACAAGTTGTGTCCGCTACCTGGGACTTGGCGAGGATTTCCGCAAAATTGTCCACCTCAGAGAATGTATAACACTGGCTTGTACTGGATCTATTTATATTCAAATTATAAGGGAAATAGATATCTTGTTCACTTAATAGAAATAAAGTCAGTATGATAGTGGTATAACAACTGACAAAATCCACCAAGGAAATTTTGTACAAGGACCTAATTGGTGGCTCCGCGGACACTACAACAAATTGACAATTGCATCACAAACAAGCACCGCCAGTTATCATGGGAGAAGAGGTCCGACTGTTAAGGGCGTTCCATAAGCGGTTGACAAATGTAACGAGGGAAGCAACCGCGGTTTTTGCCAATCGAATCGAAGATATCGAGAGAATTAACGCGGCAGAAGAATTGGCGGAAAGGACCAAGCCACTCACGACCGAGGCTGTCAAAACTATGGACGAATGGTGTCAGACACGAACCGACGATGAAATATCATGGTTGTGTGAGCAAAACCTATCAGGAACCATCATCAACGCACTCGAAGATATGCTAGACACAATGCCGGTACATGAGACAAAGGACTGTGTTGACGAATTGTCATCTACTATCAAAGAGACTATGATAAGTGAACCGACCGAGAAAGATGAACCGACTAAGGTATCATTGTATATATAGATTACTTGCACTCCTGCACCATTTCGCGCGGCTATTATATAAATAACTACTGCATCATTCCATGTATCAAATGCTTAGAATAATGCGAAGACGATGACCCGTATTTGCACTGGTTTGGGGGGAGGGCCTCGCGATGAAGTTGAAGTCGAGGCGTTTTTCTCTCTAGACATCGAGTATAAGATTGATGAAGATGGATTTGTTTACGACAATGACACCGGAGAGGCTGTTGGGAGATACCACAAAAACACTGGTCTCTTCTCAATGCACCCGGTTATGAAATCACTTGTTGCCATCGAGCAACCAGGTGCGGCAGAGCAACTAGTCGCCACCGAACAACCGGAGTTCGCAAATACATACCGCGGGGATATGCTGGACGCAAAGAATAATACGAACACAGTGACACGTTTGTCCGCTTTGGGTAGGGGTGCGCAGGACGAAGTTGAAGTCGAACCGTTCTTCTCACACAACATCGAGTATAAGATTGATGAAGAGGGGTTTATTTACGACAAGACCTCTGGAGAGGGCATCGGAAAATACAACAAAAGTAAACGCCTCTTAGAGTTCTATGAGGTTGGAAAAACACTTGTTCTCGCCGAGCCGCCACACGCTACAGAGCCACCAGGCGCGACAGAGCAACCCGACACCGTCAAGTCACCATACATGTTGTCTCAAGTTACTGAGGAGCGGATCGATGAGTTCGCAAATAAATACCGCGGCTCGGAAGGTGCACTCACATTTGCAACGAAAGTCTGAGAACCAGCGGAAGAACTAGCAACGCATGCATGCGAACCAACCAATCACCCATACAACACCCCACCCATTCGCGCTGTCAGAGGAAGTGCGTGACGTCATGGCGGCGTACGAGGAGCATAATGGCGACATGAGGGCTGTGATTGACCGCGTCATGCTCGCGACGGATGACGACGAACCGCGCTTCCACGATATCATCAACAAAGCGAACAAGTGGGAGGAGACAACCGAGCCAACGAAAATTACAACAAAGAAAAAACCCAAGATATGCGGACTATGTGGTAAACCCGGACATAATAAACGCACTTGTAATTTTAAATAACAATAACTTGTCGGTACCAGCACATGTTGAAGAAGAAAACGAGGGTACGAAACTGTGTTCTGTAAACGAAAATCAAGATGAGGTGGTGTGGGGGGGGCGTATATGCTTGGCGCACGCGATGATCTGGTGTAATGGAGTTCAACATTTATCCATTACTGTTAGACAAACGCAAAATTTACTCAAAAATATTCTCCTTTCTTTGTTCTTTGTTTTTTTTTGCACATATTGGACCTACAGAGTATACACACAAAAATGCTTGACCTAGACAAAATGATCAAATTGACTCGTGGTCCTCCCCCTCATAATCCCCTTGATGCCGGCGTCGTTCTCGTCGCACAATTCTTATGATCCCAATGGAGACTTGATAGCGCATGACATCGCTGTCTTCACCCGACGATGGATCACTTCCGTCAGTGTGGGACATATTATCATCGCTATCATATTCGAAATTATTCATTGGTCCCGGTATGCTAGGTGGCATGGTGGGTGCTGCCGCGGTGGGTGGCATGGTGGGTGCTGCCGCGGTGGGTGGCATGGTGGGTGCTGCCGCGGTGGGTGGCATGGTGGGTGCCGCCGCTTCTGACCCGCTCCACATCGCG
>Ga0228624_1001200_pt1 | contig 10826 bp, 6 predicted proteins | sample 29DmetaG_FD_182744 | JGI IMG/M metagenome (GOLD analysis project Ga0228624, IMG submission 182744) | Seawater microbial communities from Monterey Bay, California, United States - 29D | ecosystem: Environmental > Aquatic > Marine > Coastal | place: USA: California | collected 2016-10-10 | reverse complement strand
AGGAGCAATTCTTCAAAATAATGAAGTTTCATTTAGTATCCCATTAAGATGCGGTCTTCTGTCTGGAACAGATGGTATTAATTTAGCAAGTATTAATGGATTAATCATTACGCTTGAATTAGCTCCCGATTTCCAAGCACTATCTCCGTGGTTGCTTGTTAATGGAGACTATGTAGCTCCTTCTCAAGGAGCGGGTAACCCCAGTGATACCGCGACGGGAGCAAATTACGAAGTTAGAGATTTAACATTATCTTACGACCTTCATATTCCCGATGAAATTTCTGCAGCCAATATGAAAAATGATGTAATGTCATACAATGCTGTATCTCATATATACAGTGTTATTAACAGTTCAGATCAAACTACTAATCTTAATTTAGGAACTCAAAAAACATTATCGGTAGTCCATAACCATATTCCTTCTTCATTTGTAAATAACCCAGAAGTTAATAGTAATTCTACGCCTCGTCTTCGTAATAAGGGGGTGACTGCTGGTTCTCTATTTGGAATAGCAGAAGATATTCAGCCAAGAGTTGTATCATATGGCAGAGGTGGTGTTCTTTTCCCTCTGGATAATAGATTGGAGATTGACCCCGTCGGAAATTCGGAAAATAGTCGATTTGAAGTTCAATCTGAAAAAAGTATTAATGCTCTCAATGCTGTGAAACCATATGCAGCAACAAATCACTTATTAATGGGACAAAGATCCGAATCTGGAATTTCAGCTGTAAACGGAGTTATGGGTTCAGTCCGCCGGGCAAGTAATTTAACTGATTTCAGTCCATGTGAAGCACTCGGAGTTAGAACAGACCCGTTCCGGGTGGGTACAAGTTATAGTAATACAAATTATTCAGTTAGAGTGCAATCTGGTTTAGGCACAGGTCCTGGCGGCGCTAGTCCCAATGCTCTGTATACCTATGTTCTTGCTGAAAATGTTTTACAGGCAACTCCCAATGGAATTTCAGTTACTTCTTAATCATGACAAATTCCAAAATATAGTTTATAGGTTAATAATGGAATTTGTCTCTATTTTTCGAATTTGTAATTTTTAATTATTTCAATTAGAGTAAATTGATAAAAAAAATTTGTTATACTATATTATAAAGAAATGTCTTCTGTTAACTTACCCGCGAGTATGTCTTTAGCAGCGTTCAAGAAAGTCGATACAATGTCTATTGATACTCAAATTCTTGACCCAGTAACTATTACAAATGAATCATGTCGTTTTGTATTACAACGCAAAGGAATATTAAATACAGGTTCAGCTATTCAACTTGGAGTCACACACGACCAGGCGAACAATGAATATTATCTGCCAATAAAAACAGGAATCCATGCCCTAATTAAGACGGCAACTTTAAGAATCGGTACAACAATTATAGCTCAAACAGATCAAAATGGTCATTATCAGACAATGGTGAGGCAATTTAAAACAAATGAGCAAAAGACTCGAATTGATGGCGCGACTAAAGGCACCTGTGATGGTCTTGAACCTGATGGAAGAGGCGACGGAGGTGCGGGTGCTGCCTACCAATATCAACCTGCATTAGTTCATTGGGCGTTTTCGTCAGTTAACGGCGTTGTTCCTGGACTAATAAAACCAACTAATGAAGACAATAACACTGCGTTATTTAGCATAAAAATGAGCGAGATTTTTCCGGTTCTTCGAGATTTTGCGTTACCGTTATTTGCTATTAGCGAACCTGTAACTGTTGAACTGATTTTTAACAAACAATCGGGACCGACTCAACTCGGCGTAATTTGCTGCAAAGAATCGGGCAAAGCAGCTCCTACTATTATACCTAGTAAACCTAATTGTAAAATGATAGTAGATTATCTGACTTATTCAGATGATAGAACCAATGAAGTTTTAGCGGCTATAATGTCGGAACAGGGTCTGGCGATTCCATATTCGGATCTTTTGCTCTCGACTTCTTCGACGCCAAGCGCACCAGCTGTTCCAGCCGGGGGGCAACATACTGACCAGATTATAGCAACGGAATTAGGGTTTTCTGGTAAAACAATTAAAAATATCATGTGGACTGATACGCTTGACACTGGCACGGCAGGCGCTCCACAGCCTCTTGCTGAAAATATTGTATTTGAAGGTGCTTATACTTCACAGGCATATATGAAACCTGACCAGTATCAGGTTCGCGTCAATGATATGAATGTATATAATAGACCGCTAGTAAATGAAGCTCAAAAGCAGTCTGAAGTTGCTAAAATTATGGGTAATTATATTTGCGTGGGAGGAGGAGAATATTCAATGGATTTAATTACTGAAAAAAATACTTACACAATAAATAATAATGTATTTGCTAATGTCACGGTGGAAGGACATAGTGTTCAAAGTGCTGTTATAGGGGGACGTAAAGTTATGACACTAGATGGATTACAGCATATTTGCGGGTGTGATCTAACAACTAACCCGGCAACTGGTAAAGGTACTAAAATTAACCAAAAACCCATTCTTTTAGAAAGAACTCTGCCTAGAAGTCAATATGATTGCACGCAAAGAACTACACGTTGTTGGGGAACCTATGAAAGACTGATGGTAATTCAAGGCGGCAATGTTTCTGTATCAGCCTAAATTAATTAAATCAACTATTTAGAATAAAAACTATCTAAAAATAATCTTTGTATATATAAATACATATGGGTAGAAAGCCTGGAACTTCAAACAAAAGTAATTATCATTACAAAGTTGAAGAATATGATACTTGGAAACATGAAACATTAGTCCGCAAAGGATATTTTAAGACACAACAAGATATCCAAGAATTTTACAACATGAACCGAGCTGCTGTTTTTCACACAATGAAAGGAAACGGAACCAGGATAAAAAAATATAATTTCTTGAAAATAGAAAAATTGAATCCTCCACTACCAATTCACGAAAAAATTGTTATCGATTACAAGCAGAAACATGAAGATGAAATAAATGATCTAAGTGATACTTCGAGTATGGAATATTCATCTTCGTCCCAAAGTGAATATGAAGACGAATAAATATTATATTAAAAAAATTATGTTTTAATATTATATATAGAAAAATGGTATTTTCATGTATTCTATGTGAAAAGGAAACTTGTTATATAACTAACCTTTGTGACAAATGTAGAAGAGTAAAGCATTTAATTAATTTATACGACCATAAAGTGTATGATGTATTAGAAGACGTTCTTGTCCGTGGTAATAAAGGTATAACTAATAAATGCAAAAAGAAATTAGAACAGGAAAAAGATGATTTAGAAATACAGCTTGAAGCCACCGAATCGGCTAAATGACTACACCCATTAGATGGTAAATTATATACGTTATCATTAGAAGCATTATTAGACCACATGAAACAACATGAAGAAACGTATGACAAATTTCCCGAAACCTATTAAAACTATGTTGTGGAATTTGTCAATTTATTTAATCTGTTAGTAAATCTAATCCAGAAATATTTCGTTCGGGAATTTCAGAGAGCGATGCGAGAGATCAAGCCGCTAGACGTTGTCTGGCGGCTAGAGAGATTTAGATTTATTCTTTAAATAGGCATAAATGTATATAAGTAATGGTTTTATTCTTATATATCATTGGTTTTATTCCTACTTAAAGCATTAAAATATATTTTAATGCTCTCTTTAAGCATAAAAGTATAGTTAAATGGGAATAAAACTACTTAAAGCTATTATATATGCTTAATTACGGAATAAATCCATTTAAAAAAATATAAATATATATATATACAAACAATGGATTGGTTGAAAACAAAAATTAATAATTCAAAAACTCAAAATGGCAAAGATCGAAATTTACGAGAAACTAGTTTGAATGCTTACATTAGAACATTGCAAAAATTACATGAAAAGATAAATGGTGATAAGCAATTTAAAAATTTAAATTGGTTAGAAGATTATGAAACCGTAATGGACTCTGTAGAAAAAAATATAACTCACTATAAAAATGGTGAGGACATTGAGAAGACCGCATCGGTATCGTCACAAAAAACCACACTGGCAGCAATCATTGTCGCCTTATCAACCGAGAAAGAGTACGATGATGAACTTATTAAAACATATCAATCAGATATGGTCGAACTTCAAAAAGACTTTGATGAGGGAGAAGCCAAGCAAATAAAAAACGATAAGCAACAAAGTAATTGGGTATCTTTAAAAAGACTATACGATGTAATTAAAGAATATAAAAAATATATTGACAAACATGACATTATGAAAAAGACCGATAAAAACATTACAAAGAAAGAATTCAATATACTTCAACGATGGGTTGTCGCCAATTTATATCTTGGTAGCGATAATCATCCTCCGAATAGATTAGATTATGTCATGGATATCATAAATAAAAAAGATTATGATAAACTAACAGATGCTGATAAAAATAAAAAGAATTATTTAGTTATCACTGGTAAAAATAAAAAACATTTTTCATTTGGAGAATACAAAACTAGTAAAAAATATGGTTTGAAATTAGAACCACTTGACGCTAAATTAAATAGAGTTATGAATATTTGGTTAGCATATAATAAAGGAAAATCATTATTATACAACGCCAAAGATCAGCCTATTACGGAAAATGGTTTGACTAAATTAATTCAAAAAGCATTTGAACCGAGTGGCAAAACTGTTTCAGCATCAATGCTTAGACATATTTACATCACAGAAAAATTACCTCAACCACCTATTTCTGAAAAAGAAAAACTTGCAGATAAAATGAAACACTCTGTAAACACACAAGAAAAATATATAAAACACGAGTAATTACAAATTCAACAGAATAGTTATTAGAGTTTAGTTAAATTTGTCATTAATATAAATTAATTATCAGTTAATTTATATTAAAAATATTGTATCAATATATTATATAATCTATGTCAATCGTGCCAAATACTATAATAATTGAATCTAATAAAAAGTCAGCAACCGAGCAGGAATTTGAATCATTTAAAGACGGTGTCATTAATACTGACTCCATGCCTATTGATAGGTCTAGTTCTTGGAAATCTTATATTGAAAGCGGAATCGCTCTTGAAGAAGGAGATAAAATTAGTATTGAATCTTCACAGATAAACATTACAGGAGATCCAAATTCGACTATGGAATTTACACGAGGTCAATCTGCTATGGGAAAAGACCCGTTGGTAGATAACCGAACAGCAATTAATTTAGGCTATTACATAACTAATAAACACCAAAATAATATGCCTTTACCGCTTTATACACATACAACGAATCGTAGTATTACGTCGTATCTTTATGGTCAGCCCGATGTCAGTGGTATTATAGCTTTAGCAGATAATGTTCCACTTATGGCAATTGAAGGTTGTCGATATAATCCCGACTATTCAGCTGCCGGGGCTGGGGACAATCCACCGCCCACATCACCGTATGATGTTGCATCTTGGTATCTAGGATTTGGTGCGCAAGACCACACTAAATGGCTTAACCAAGGAAGCAGTTTATATCTACCTTGGATGCAATGGGTAGGTGCGGCTCCTTTACAAAACGGACCTTATGAATTATACAAGCCCAATGAAATGAGATTATATAAACATGCTTATCAAAACCCTGATGATAAAACTAACCAGGGCGATTTTAGTTATTATGCTCCAGGATATATAAATCTTACAACGTTGAAAACGGATTCACCTTATTTCGATTTAACAAGTAATTTTATAGATGTCGAAATCCCAGAGGGGTTCGCGACGCCCGCTTCCGTTGGAGAATTTATAACATCTTCTTTCTCGGAATTGAAAAATACTACTACAAAGTCAAAATTATATAAAGACAATGAAAATGACGCTCCTACCCCTTCACTATTTAGATTTGAAGGTGTATTCACTACCCAAGGCACAGAAGCCGCACAAAAACCGTTTATCGACCCGACTGCGACAACTCCCGAACCGCAAATTTTAGAAAGATATACAGTTCCTGATAAAATTAACAAGACTTGGACAACCGCCAGAACACCAGCAGGAACTTTATTAGAAGATGTATTGGCAGGACGGTACGATGGTGATATTCAATTCCCATTTACAGCGGAAAATACCGACGCAGCAACCAAAAATATGCGTTATTTTTTTAGTGATATGCTAGACGGAGATGTAAAACAAACAGCATTTGCTATTAAATTTAAAAATGGTCTTGGGGTTGATCGGGACGCCGCCCTTGGTGGATTTCGCTCGACGGCTCTAATATTAAATAATAATCTTCATCACTATGCGAATGAGCAGATAACAGACACAGGAACAGATATAAACGTTGCTGGACTGCCTGCGCCAGGAATTATGCCTCTCTTTGGACAACAAGTCGTTCTTATGGAAAATTTACCTTGCGAACAATTAGTATATAAACTAGGAGGTTTACCATCGCCTAAATTTTGGATCAATAATTCCGCTCAACGCGAAGCGATTCTAAGAGCAGATACACCTACTGTAACAGCAGTAACACCGCCTGCAATTCCGCTTGCTACATATGATGTAGCAGTAACACCCCCAGACCAGCCTTGGAAAACATGCCCACCTATAGCCGCAGAAGGTTTAAAATGCTTAAAAATGAACCCATTTACGTTAATACCAACTAATATAGTTGCCACGAGAGGCTCGATTTCAAATTTAGCAAGAGCATTTAATACTGGTCAATATGTTCAAAGTAATGATGCTCTAGATGAATTTTATGAGACGAATCCAATATATGGTATTAAACAAAATAGTTTGCTTCGAAGGAGAGCGCATAGTAATATTAACATTACTGAACGTCTTGTCACTAAATGGCAAGTTGGTCGTGCTGACGACGAGGTGTGCGTAACGAAAGGATACTATTCCACATTGCAAGTAAATATGGTTGCCCCAGTGATGGCAACTTATTATACATTACCCCAATATAATCCACAAGTTCCTGATCCGGACCTTCCCAGTGGTATGCAGATGGTAAATGAAGGTCATCTTAATCAGTCATATGCTGCTCCAGGTAGTTATAATTTTAGTAGCCCACAACTCCCGGGTATTCAAAATCCGATGCCCGACTATGCTAAAAACAATGTTCCTGGCGCCGACAGTACAATAGGCAAAATGACAGATGCTATTGACTATTTTTTTGACGAATTTAAAACGATAACTCCTGCGGGAACTTATTTATATAAAGCCAATACTTATCCACGATTATTAGGAAGAGCGTGGTGGAACGATAATGTATTAGATAATTGTAAAATTATAGATAGAGTCAGAAGCGACGCTTTCCCTACGGAAGGCAAAAACCCCGGAATAGATGTTGCGTCCCAAAAAAAGGGAGATGATGCCAAGTACCATATTGAAGTTAAAACTACATGGGATAATAGATTAGACCCCAGTAATTTAGAAACGTTTAGATGTCAATTATTGGGTAAAGACGGAACAGAGGCGACCAGTCATTTTAGATTTGGTCATGGAGAAGCTGGCGATAAATTCTTCGATGTTAAATTATTGCAAGGGAATGTAATAAAAGCGAGTTTTCCAGAAATGACAGATGAAGAATTATCACCTATTGAAAAAGAAGGCTTAGGCGTTGTTGTCGTTTATTATAAACCAGAATGCATTGATCCAGCTTCTCCGTTATTTTTAGGGGTGGATTTTATAAGTGGCGTAGTAAATGCCAACGGTGAAAATTTCACAGATATACCATATATCGCCGTCGTCAATATGAGTCTTTTAACCGCAGGCAATGACCTACCTAATAATACTGATTTGCTAGACCCAGATTATCGACAAATACCCGTCCCAGTCATTGGAGAAATGTTTGCTCCAAGTCTTAGTTGTCAGGACAATAAATGGAGCAAAATTATTAATACTCAAAAAGTTCAACCAAATATGAGATGTTCTCCTATCCCAGATCCGCAAGCTGCTCCTGCTGCTGGCAAAGCGGTTGATGAATTAACATCACCTCCAGGAACAGCAGCTTTAGCAAGATTTAGAACAAATGAAAATTATCCTAATCCAAATGTTTATACGTATCCATCTTTCCAGAGCGCCCCACCTCCGCCCGGTATAGGTTTAGAAATAGGAGCCGCTCAAAATCCCTTCGCCTATCGTATGTGTGATTATGTCCCATATATTCGAATGGGAGCAGATAACGCGTCTATTTCATTTGATGATAATTTTGGAAGATTTGCGATTACGGATTTCCATACTCCGTTCTATAGTGGAAATAAAGTCAATCCATATTGGGTGCGAACCAATAGCGATGGCGGCAGCCTTAATGCGACGGCTCAAAGCAATTATGCGAAAGCAAATGAGAATTTCGATGATAAAATTAAATCTGAAAATCGATTCTGTGCAGCGATATCCGCCTATGTCGGAGTTCGAGGAATGACCATGGAACGTTGTTATAATTTCGCAGAAAATTTAGCTACAGGTTGGCAATTCACTCAAAATGCCCCATGTGTTCCATTTAGCCAAATACAATCGTCTAGCGACTATTTACCGATGCAAAATTCATTATCTGGGATAGGATTACTTAATATGGCTGTACCATATAGGTCTATTAGAAACGGTCCAAATCCGCCTACAGTTAATAAACAAAATATACTAAATTTAGTAGATCAAGTTAATAATAATAAAGGTCTTCAAAATATTTCAGATGTAGACTTAAATCAATGTGGTTGGAAACTTTTAACACCATACAAACCAGTTCAATTTAGAGAAACACTATTCGGTAAAATGGGATATAGTTTAGAGCAGCTCCTACCATTATTCGGTAAACAACAAAATATTTTTAATAGAAATAACTACAATTTATACGAAGGTTATGAAAAAGGTATTAGAGATAAAAGTGAAAATATGGTTGTTCCTTTTACAACCAATTGCTTTATATCAGGATCTAATAGTATTGATTTTACAACAAATTTCAGTAATATGCCTATGAAAAATCTGGGTATCGCAAGAGAAGGTATTTCAATAGCAGCAACAGCCGAATCAGATTCTCTGGTAGCCACATCTTTGCCTAGTAAATTAGCTTATTCATACCTAGTTGTTTATTCAGATATTCTTCAACAACAATCTACATACTATGGCTCTAGTCATTTATCAACTTTACCAGCAATTGGATACATTACAAGAAATTATGAATCATCCGATTTCTTTTTTAGTTTTGCTAATACATGGGAATTTTATGTAGATAAAAAACGAATGTTAAATGAATTTACTATTGATATTAGATTACCAAATGGTTTAAAACCTCCAATTGATGATAATAGTAGTATATTGTTTAAAATCGTAAAAAAGAAAGTTATTGGTATTTTAAAGGCTGATAATAATGACACATAATATGACAAATTTAATCTTAACTAATAACTATATTTTTTAGAATTTGTCATTTTTTTTTCGGTTTTTCTTTCCAATTTTCAAATATATCTTTTTCTTTGACAATTGGTTTTTCTTTTTTTTTTAACTTCTCTCTGCGCTCGTTTAGCTAGAACCTCTAGTCTCCTGCACTTTTCATAAGATATATCACATTCATCTTCATCAAATCTATCTTTCATTTGATATAGTATTAGAAAATAATTAATGAAATTTTTCAATAGAAATATTTTATCTGTTAATATTATATAATATGTCTTTCATAACACTTCAGAGTTCTCGGAATGAAATGTCCCCACAATCTCTAGATGCTTCATATTTTAGAAATGATTTTAAGAATGGAATTCTTGTAAAACCAGGTGATACAATGTCGCTAGTAAATTTAACTATAAATACATTATCAGAATTTATTGTTAATGCAAATAATGATACTATGGTATTTAGACTAGGGAATAGACAAAGTTTTACTCAAGTTGTAGCAAGAATAACCCATGGGTCATACTCGGGAGACGAACTTGCCGAACAAGTCGTTATCGCACTCAATGATGCTGTGATTGGAGGCGTCTGGAAGAACGGTGATTCGACTACCGTTCCTGGGGTAAAATTTGGATTTATCTGCCAATATGATAATACCGACCCAACCGTAGATCCAAAATTCTTCATTAATTTAATACAGCAAACGCAGCCCGTTGAAAATTTAAGTGATAAAAAACCTTGGCAAATAATTACAAACTCTGTTGCCGGTTCGATTAATGAACCCAGTTCTTGTCCTCTTCAAACTACAATCGTCCAACCTGGCGCAACCCAGCATTATCATGTCGAGGGAGTAAATATTTTAGGTAATGATAGTTCGCGATTAGGTTGCCCTGACCAAGAAAATAATTTTTATAGTGCGCTCGATATTGGAGAAAGAGGTATATTTTTAAATGGAGGCTCAAATGTTATTGAATGCCACCCTGTAAAAGGAATTGATACTACTTCGGTTGCAAATGCTCTTGGTGCTTTTACTAATTTATTTGAAACAGGGGGTGGAGGGATAACTGGTAATAATTGGGCTGTGGAATCTACTCCTAATTCAGCTGGTCCTGCTCCCGAGTGGTTAACGGACAATACCGGCGCCGTGCCGGAAACAACAGTCGATTGTAATGTAAATGTGGCGCCTGGAACAGCTTGGGATTTGAAAATAACATTTGTACATGATATTGTAAAAAATTTAGTCGCTGGCACAAGAACAAGTGATTTTTATCTTGCGTATAGAGGCTGTATAGCACCCGGACAACAGAATGGTATGTTTGTAATGGGGACAGATCCGGGAGCCGACCCAACATTATCTGCATCATGGGACGCCCCAATACCATATTGGTGGTGGGATGGCGTCAGTGCTATTGTGGGCAGTGATCAAGCTGTTGCTGCCAGAGAAAGATATAGTTTTGGAAGTCCCCAAAGTTTAATATCACATATATTAAAACCAAAAGACCTAGCT
>Ga0228624_1001177_pt1 | contig 10991 bp, 7 predicted proteins | sample 29DmetaG_FD_182744 | JGI IMG/M metagenome (GOLD analysis project Ga0228624, IMG submission 182744) | Seawater microbial communities from Monterey Bay, California, United States - 29D | ecosystem: Environmental > Aquatic > Marine > Coastal | place: USA: California | collected 2016-10-10 | reverse complement strand
TATTTTGTCAAATAATAATTTGAAAGAAAAATTAAAGACTTCAATATCTTATGAATCTATAAGATTTATTGGCGAAGCTGAAAAAATAAAAGAAGATTATAAACTTTTAAAATCTTTATCTCAATGGAAGAATACCTATTTTATTGCAATAAAATTAGGACTTCAAGAAATTTCTAAAAACCAAAGAACAACTTTTGATGAAGAAACCCGTGTAGATTTTTCTGATTTAAAAACTGTATGGAATATCGACGCTGGATATATGTTTTCTGAAAAATTTGGAGGCTTTTTGAACTTTGGAATAACATATAAAAAAGAACAGAAAGACCAAAATATAAGTAATAGTGTCAATGGTATTACCATAAGTGGTTCGGGTAGTGGTGCTGGGGTTATTAAAATAGGATTAGGTGTAAAATACATCCCTTTTGTTAAAGATCGCTGGAGTATATATACAGATTTAGCGGGAGGCTTTTTAAGTGCTAAAGCTGGCGGTGGTGATGGTAGCGTAACTATATCTAATGGCAACGTGAATAATACAATTAGTAAGGTAGAAAGAACAGAAAAAAGCAAGTATTTAAATTTATCTTTGGGTGCAAATTACAGATTGGGACGTACTGTGTTTTTAACCAGTAATTTTCAATATTCAATTTCAAATTTTGAAAACAATATTGGTTCTGTTTCAGGTTTTACAGGATATACAATTAATCTAGGTGTAGGATTTAGTTTTAAATAGAATGGAGCATTATTAATCAGATAATTTTAATATATTAAGTGTTAAATATAGAAGTCTAACGAATGAAAAAAAGTATTATAAATAGGATAATTCGCATCATTTTAGTGACTTTGTATGCGCTGCTGGTAATGAAATTAGTGGACTTGGGAATACCAGAAACAATTAAATATATATCGGAAGTTCCAGTACACATATTTTTGTTCTATTATTTACTATTTTTCAATTTGAATGTAGAAGGTAACTTGTTTTTTGACCGTTATTTGAATAAAAAAATGCCGTGGTTTGATGTTCCTAAAAAGCGAGTTTTTGTGCAATTGAGCGTTATTCTTCTATGGACTTTTATTTCTATTGGGTTGCCATTTTTAGCTTGGTATTTTATCAATGGACAATCTTTAATTTATCCGCAAGCACCTGTTATTTTATTTATTGGTTCGATAATTTTTTTGTTGGTGTTTATAGGTGTTTCTGTAGCTATAAATTTCTTTAAACAGTGGAATACATCTTTACTAAATGCCGAATATTTCAAACAGGAAAAACTCAAAGCCGATTATCGGGTTTTGCAAAATCAAGTAAATCCACATTTTTTGTTCAATAGCCTAAATGTGTTGATTTCAGAGATAAAATATAACCCAAAAACGGCCCAAGATTTTACACGCAAATTATCTAAAGTGTATCGCTATGTTTTACAAAGCAAACATCACGACTTAATTTCCTTGAAAAAAGAACTTGAATTTATTGATTCCTTTATTTTTTTGCATAAAGTCAGAATTGGAGATGCTTTAGAATATGTAGTAAATATTTCTGATGAAATAGTACATAAACAAATCCCACCTTTAACCTTACAGATTTTGATTGAAAATGCCATTAAACACAATATAGCTAATGAAGAAAATGTATTGAAAATTTCAATTGAAAGCGATGCTAATAATACGTTAATCGTTAGTAATAACTTGCAAATTATTGATACTGTCGATTCAACATACACAGGTTTATCAAATTTAAGCAAGCGATTTGAATTGCTTAAAAAAGATGGTTTTACTTATGGTAAACAAGAAGAAAAATTTGTGGTATCCATTCCTTTAATTTCAGCATAAAATGATAAAAGTAGTAATAATAGAAGACGAATTACCTGCACAACGATTGTTAAAAGAAACCTTGCAGGAAATAAATTTTGAAACGGAAGTTGTTGGCTGTTTAAACAGTATAAAATCTGCTGTGGAATGGTTTAAAAATAATTCACATCCAGATATTGTTCTGTTAGATATTCAATTATCTGATGGATTAAGCTTTGAAATTTTTAAGCAAGTGAACATTGAAAGCTCTATAATATTTACAACCGCTTATGACGAATACGCTATACAAGCATTTAAAGTCAATAGTATTGACTATCTGTTAAAGCCAGTAGAAAAGGATGAATTGCAAGCTGCTTTTGAGAAATACCATCAATACAATAAGCAGTTTATTCATGAAAAAAACTCAAGTATAAATTTTTCAGAACTTGCATCACTTATTAAAAACGAGAAACCAGTATATCGCAAACGCTTTTTAATACAGTCTAACGAATCCTTTTTTCATTTATCAATTAAAGATATTGCACTATTTTACAGTATGCAAGGCATAACCTTTGCGGTGACTTTCGACAAGCGTGAATACCCTGTTAATTTTTCATTAGAAGGTTTAAAAAACCAATTACACCCCGAACATTTTTTTAAAATAAATCGTCAATTCATAGTGAATATCGATGCTATTAAAAGAGTTCATACTTATTTTAATGGAAAACTAAAACTGGAAATAGACCCTTCTCACACAGAAGATGTAATAATTGGTAAAGATAAATCAGCATCTTTTAAACGGTGGATGGATAGATGAACAAAAGTAGTAGAAAAAAAATGCTCTTCAGATTGTAAGAACTTTAATTTATTTTCCAACGCATAAGCCATACACATTTGCAATTCGCTTCAGCCAACACAAAAACCCAAAATTGCAAAAGAGTATGTCTCGCCAATGCTCAATTCTGAACTAAATAACAAACATCGAAAAACCAAGCAGATCGTGAAAAGCACTATGCACAACAATGTATATAAAACATAGCTATTATAGGCTTTCTGAGAGGTTTTTGCTTCTTTATTAAGTCTGCCAATTTTTTATTTTTGTATATTTAGAGAACAGAAAGATAAACATAAAAAATAAAAATTCGGCTAGTGTTTAATCCGAAAAATTAGTGTCTATTTATACGCTACGTTTCATATACGGAGACGTTATCCAAATTTTTGGAGCCAAGGGATCATCAATCCTCTTCCTTCAAAATTAGAGGAAGTTTACGGACGTTTATTACTAACTAATAAATAGTCCGTCAAAAAAGGAAATTGTGCTGCAACTTTGAATAATAGGGGGAGCTAGCGTAACCGCTACGCCACACAATACTTAACAAAGTAATCAAACCCTTCACTTCGGTGAGGGGTTTTTTCTTTTTGCCCCTAGATTTGCCCCTCGATTCGCTTCAAAATTGGTAAAATGCCCAAAAGTGCATCTCTTAAATGGGTAAATTTGAGTATTCAAATCTAATCAAGTCAAATCGTTCATAAAATTTAACCAGCAAGGGCATGGACCTCCTTAATCTATGCTATTGCATAAACTTAAGAGAATGAATTTATCAAAAGATTACGCAGACTTCATCCAGCATTTCAATGGAATTACTTTGCAACTTGTAGAACACCTTACAGGATTCATACAATGACAGTGAGAAACTGGCTTACAAAGCTTCTATATCGATCTAACAAGGTAGAACAGGCATTCTTTGTATCAGAGAGAGATAAAGGAGATTACAACAACTTACACGTACATATGCTTATTGGCACTAACACAGACATGACGTACCAGGAAGTGAAGCATGGAATGGGCAATGTATCAGTAGGAGACTATCAACCTATCTATGATAGTGAAGCAGTGTGTAAGTATGTAACCAAGCATATAGGCAAAGATGTGGACTATGACATTGTATTTAAAAGCTAAAAGTTTTCATCCAGCATTAACCCAAACACAGGGGCATGGGCTTTAGAAAACGGTTTTTCTATTGAAACATGGGGATGGGACTTGATATTTAGTTCGTTTTCTGTATCTTTAAAGTTGTTAATCTTAAACACTATAAAATCCATGAAAAATTATCAAGTTATTTTTCTAACTTTTTTTGCAAATATTAGTTTTATTTTTAGTCAAACCACTATAAATGGATTAGTATCTGATAACCAAGGCTTACCTCTTCCAGGTGCATCAATTGTTGAAGAAGGAACTTCAAATGGAACCACATCAGATTTTGATGGTATTTTCACTCTTGAAGTATCAAATAATTCCTCCATTTCTATAAGCTATGTAGGATATCAAACAATAATCATAAGCTCAGATGGAGATTTTTCTCAAATTAAACTTGAAGAAAGTAATACTTTAGATGAGGTAGTTGTAACTTCTTTCGGTTTATCCAGAGAAAAAAAATCTTTGGGTTACTCTCAGCAATCCGTTGGTGGGGAACAACTTGTGAAAGCAAGAGAAACTGATATTGGTAATGCACTTGCAGGTAAAATTGCAGGAGTACAAATTGTTGGAAATAATAGCTCAACTTTTGGAGCTAGTCAAATTAGATTAAGAGGAAGCGACGATGTACTATACGTTGTTGATGGTGTAAGAATATATACACCGACTGATATTAATACTGATAATGTAGCTGATATCTCTGTTCTTAAAGGAGCTTCAGCAACTGCTCTTTATGGTCCTGAAGGACGAAATGGTGTGATTATAATCACTTCGAAAAAAGGTACTTCAGGGAAAGCTAATTTTGAAATAGATCAATCAATAGCTATTAATCAATTAGCTGAATTACCTCCTTACCAAAATGAATATGGAGGTGGTTATAGTCAAAGTTTTAATACTTTTAATTATGACCCATCAGTCGATCCCCCCAGTTGGGCTTCATTTGATGGGCAACCTTATCCTGATTTTTATGCTGACGAAAGTTGGGGGCCTAGACTTGATGGAACTCTTGTTCGTCATTGGGATAGCTGGACGCCTGGCACTCCAGAATTTGGAAATTTAAGACCTTGGGTCCCTTCGCCAAATGATATCGATACATTTTATGAAGATGCAATAACTTCAAATACAACTCTAGCATTTTCAAAAGCTGATACCGATTATAATATTAGATCTGCTATATCTTATATTGATCAACAAGGAATTATACCAAATTCAAAAAACAAAACAATTCGATTTAATTTAAATTTGAATTATAATATATCAGATAAACTATCTTTTATAACTAATTTAAATATTGAAGATCGAGAAATGTTAAATAATCCCGATCAAAATTATGGGAACTTAGGTTCTAACTTTAATCAATGGTGGCAAAGACAACTTGATTTTGATAGATTAAAAGAATACGAGGAAGGAGGTCAAATTATTTCATGGAATAGTAGAGGACCTAGAGACGGAAGACCCTTATATTGGGATATGCCTCTGTTTGGTTCTTATGAAAATTACAAGAACTTTAATAAAAATAGTAGTTATGGGAAAGTTGGTCTTAACTATAAGTTCAATGAAAAATTTAATGCAAATGTAGAGGTAAGAAAAACTTTCCATTCTTATGTCCAGGATGATAGAGGCACAACAAAAAGTACCTTAGATCCTGCATTCTTTTCAGAATATCACGCCAGAAACGAAAGAACAGATTTCTTCGGGTTGGTAACTTACAATGATAGATTTTTAAATGATGATCTTACTTTAAACGCTAGATTAGGTGGTGAGAAAATAGAGGAAACCTATAGATTATTGTCTTCAAACACAAATGGAGATTTAACAATTCCAGACTTTTATAATTTATCTGGTTCAAAAGATCCTGTTTCATCAAATAATAGTGCCACTCGTCAAAAAAGAGACGGTGTTTTCTTAACTGCTACTGCGGGTTACAAAGGGTTTGTTTATTTAGACGGTTCTTATCGTTATGACTGGAACTCAACAGCTAATCCAGATGCAAATCGTATTGAGACTACTGCAATTTCAACTAGTTTTTTAGCACATGAGTTGTTACCTAAAAACCAAATTTTAACGTTTTTCAAAATCAGAGCCGGTATATCTGAAGCGCCAATATTTCCAGAACCCTACAAAACTACTTCAGTATATGGTGTAGGAGATTTATATCAGGGAAGTGGTACATTGGCTGTAGGATCTCAACAAGAAAACCCAAATTTAACTGGCGGAATAAGATCAGAATTTGAAGTAGGTACTGAACTACAACTTTTTAGCAGTAAAATAGGTCTTGATATTTCTTACTTTGATAGAGCTGATAATGATATACCTGTATTAGTTCCACTTGATGGTTCTACAGGGTACTCATCCATTATTGTAAATAGTGGGAAGCAAACTACTGATGGTTTTGAAATAGCCTTAAATGGTGATGTGATTGATGGAGAGAATTTCAAATGGAGGTTAGGAATTAACTATGCTACTCTATCAAGATTTGTTGTTGAATTGTATGAAGGTATCGATACAAGGGATTTAAGTACTTATACGTCCAACATGAAGCTTCAAGAAAGAGTTGGTGAAGAATGGGGTGCTTTTTATGGAAGAGGTTTTACATATGATGCCAATGGTAATATGCTTTTCAAGGCGTCAAGTGGTGGAAACTATTACTACAGCAGAACCCCTAATAAATATTTAGGTAATCTACTACCTGATTTCACAGGTGGTCTAACTTCTAATATGTCTTACAAGAATTTTGACCTTACTTTAGGTTTTGATTTTCAAAAGGGTGGGAAATATTATTCACGAACTGAGAGATATTATGATCATTCAGGTTTAGCCTTGTATACGGCTGGTTTAAATGATAAAGGTAATCCTTTGAGAGACCCAGTATCACAAGGAGGTGGAGTTCATATCCAAGGAGTTCTTGAAACTGGTTTAGATGCCAATGGTGATCCTATCTCTGATGGAACAGTGGTAGATGCTTATGTTGATCCTCAAAATTTATATGGCCTTGGAAACCTTGGTAACATATATGAGAATAATTTACATGATGCTTCTTACATAAAGCTCAGAACAGTTAGGTTTAATTACCGATTTGATAAAAATATTACAAATAGTCTCAATATTGAGGGTATGTCATTAAGTGTATTTGCCAATAATTTATGGCTTATTGATGCTGATCTTAAATGGATTGATCCATCTGAACTTGAAAAAAGAAGTGGCTATAATTGGGCAGAGAATGGTACACTACCTAGAACAAGGTCCATTGGTGCTAACCTTAAATTAACATTTTAAAAATTAAATGATGAAAAAAATAATTAAAAAAACTTTCATTTTTGTATTTACAATAATACTTTTCAGTGCTTGTGAAACTGTAGACTACGGTGATACTAATGTTGATCCTAGTGGTCCGTCTGCTGCTGTAACTTCTCAACTATTGACTTGGGCTCAATCTTATATGCCTAGTATATTAGTTGAGGAACAATCGATTTTATACATGCAGCATATAACTCAAGGACAATATCCTGGCTCATCTAGATATGAAACATTAACAAATAATTATAGTTCTTGGTATACTGATCCAATTCAAAATTTAAATAAGATAATTGAAATAAATTCAGATACTGATAGTGCGGCTGAGGCTCTCGCATATGGTGATACAAATAATCAATTAGCTGTAGCAAAACTAATTAGAGCTTATATGCTTCAATATATGACTGATAAGTGGGGAGCTCTTCCATGGACTGATGCATTCCAAGGGATAGATAATCCACAACCAAGGTTTGACTCTCAACAAAGTATCTATAGTTATATGTTTACTGAAGTTGATGAAGCATTAGCATTAATCCAGACTAATAGTGCTGGACCAGTCGGTGATATAATGTTCAAAGGAGATATGAATAAATGGATTTCATTTGGTAATTCTCTTAAGCTTACAATGGCTATAAGAGTTTCTGATGTTGATCCATCAACAGCTCAATCTAAACTTGAACAAGCATATTCTTCAGGTACTCTACCCACAACAAATTCAAAAAACTTGTTGTTCAATTATGGGGCAGATGATTTAAGTGATAGTCCTTGGGAAGATAATTTTCAAACTCGAGAAGATTATATAATGTCTAATACACTAATCGAAAATTTAAGATCAAATTTAGACCCAAGACTTTTTAAATATGCTGCTCCTGCAAGAGATAGCGTTTTTGGAAATCCTGCCTTTCCAGGTGCTTTAGATGCTGGATATGTCGGTGCTCCAAATGGAAAAGTAAATGGAAATGTACCTTATTTTTCATTTATTACTAGTGAAATAATTTATGATCCAGTTTATCCTTCTTCGATTTATACTGCTGCTCAAGTTTGGTTAACACTTGCCGAGGCCGCAAAAAACGGTTGGAATGTAGGAGGAGTTTCTGCTGCTGATTATTACGCTGGTGGGATCAAAGCTTCAATGGACTTTTGGGGAGTTGATGCTCAAGAAGCTCAAGATTATATTGATGCTCACCCCTACACTGGAATTGATGATATCGCATATGAAAAGTGGGTTGCTTTATACTTAAATGGACCAGAAACATGGGCAGAATGGAGAAGACTTGATGCTCCTAATCTAACACCTTCAATATATGCAAGTGACCAAAGAATACCTGTTCGTGCAGCCTATGATGCATCTGTTGAAGACAATAATAGTGCAAATTATGCAGATGTAATATCTTCTCAAGGACCAGACAATTTACATACTAAATTGTGGTGGGATGTTAAATAATTCAATTTTTAAAAAAAAGAGACTCAGTTGGGTCTCTTTTTTTTGTTTAGAATTGATTTATCTTTTTATTCTTAGAATTTCTTTTACACCAACGTACACAATCTATACCTTCTAACCCAATTGATATAATTGCCTTAACCTAAGATTCCTGTGTAGTGGTTTTAGGGGGTGTTGTTTGGGGAAAGTTTGTAGTGTGTTGGATTAATAGAACTCTAAAAGTTTCAATCCAGCATTAATCCAAACACAGGGGCATGGGTTTTAGAAAACGTTTTTTCTATTGGAATAGGAGGATGGAATTTGATATGTAATCTAAACTTTATAACTTGGAGGTATTATTAACCATAAATCAATTAAAATGAAAAAATTATTACTATTATTTTTTTTAAACATTTCAATTCTCTTTGCTCAAGAAAATGAACCTTATATTTTGAGATTTCACTATATGGAGGTTAGCTCAGGTCAAAATGAATTTATTAATGCTAATAAGACTTATTTCAAAAAATTAGCCGAGCAAGCAGTAAAAGACAAAAAGTGGGCTGGATGGGATATGATGCAATCGGTAAGTGACCCAAATCAGTTCTTATTTATTCATCATTATAACAGTCCTGAACAATATGAAAATGCAAAAGATATATTTAGTGGAGAAGTAGCCAAAAATCTTGGATTAATAACACCTGATTGGAGCAGTTGGCAAGCAATAGGAAAGCCATTTGAGTTTTGGCAAATTATTTCTAATGCTATTGGAAATACAAATTCAAATTATTTCATTAAAAATGAATTTAAATCTACTAATGGACAAAAATTCATAGAGAACAATAAATTATGGGGTGAAATGGTTGTTAAACCTCAATTAGATGAAGTAGATGGACTTAATTGGGCTTTTGGAATCAAACTAATGGATAATCATTGGGAGGATGGTAAAATGGCTTCTTTTAATGGTATTTCTTTTGATGGGTTTGATAGTTTAAATTCTCTGATGAAAGCTAATTCATATAATGAAAATCCAACTCCAAATAAGCTTATAGAGAAATTTTCAAAAGAAGTTCAAAAAAGAGAATTAAATGATTTTGCATCTGCCAAAAAAACTTCAGTTTGGAAAGTAATTGATAACACTTGGAATTAATCATTTAGTTTATTAAAATCCCTCCCAAGTGGAGGGTTTTTCTTTTACACCATTGGATACAATCCAAATCCTCTCTAATCCATTGATATCAATGCCTTAACGCAAGATTGCTTGTAGTTGTTTTAGTTGGGGAGTTGTTTGGGGAAAGTTTGTAGTGTGTTTTGAAAAAAACTCCATTCTCTATATCTTAGTAGTATTATTAATCATAAATCAATAAAAATGAAAAAAATAATAATGCTCATAGTTTGTACTGTCTTTGCAATCAGTTGTGATTCAAATTCAGTTAGTATGACTAACTATGAAAAAAACGTTGTAACAGCTAAGAAGTTTTACCAATCATTTTCAGATAAAAATTTACAAGAAATGAGAGGTTTTGTAACTGAAGATTATACTTGGTCACCACCACCTACAGGTGTTGATTCACTTGATATTGACACATGGTATCAAGCTATGAAAGGTTTTAATAGTGCATATGACAACATAGAATTCACTAAGCAACTTTATTTTGCAGGATTAGACGAAAATCAAAAACCAAATGGAGACGTAAGAGTTTATGGGACATGGACATCATTAAATGCTAAAACCAAAAAGCCAGTTGAGATGGACTATTATGCTGTCCTTTTCTTTAATGATGATGGAAAAATTTACCATCAAAGTGAATGGTATAATACAACTGATTTAGACAAAAATTCCTTAGTTGATGTGGTTGCCTTAATTCCCTTGAAAAAAGGATATAAAGTTTGGTATAAAGGATTTATGAGTGATAAAAAAAATAGAGAGCGTTTTTGTGATGAATCTAGAACGTTAGTTCAACGAGACGTTAAAAATCCAAATATGGTTTCGGTTTATTTATTTGATGTAGATATGTCAGAACTTGGAGCAATGATGGCAGATCCAAAGTTTGAAAAATTCGCAATATCATTAGGTGAGGATTTGGCAAATAAGAAAGTTTATATTTTAAAATCATTGTAAGAATGAATTAACCCTCCCAAGCGGAGGGTTTTTCTTTTACACCAATGGATACAATCCAAATCCTTTCTAATCCATTGATATCATTGCTTTTAGATCAGATTCCTGTGTTGTGGTTTTAGGGGGGAGTTGTTTGGGGAAAGTGTGGATACTTTTTGTCTTAATCAACATTCTCTATATCTTAGGAGCATTATTAACCGTAAATCAATTAAAATGAAAAAAATATCATTAGTATTAATTTCTTTCCTTATTCTTGGATGCAGTGGAACTGGAGTACAGCTTAATTTTGAGGATGACAAGTCAAATGCTATTAGAGCACACTATCAAAACTATTTAAATAATGACATGGATGGATTAAAGTCTCTTTGGTCTCCAGACCTAAAGGTTTATCTTAATAGCACAGA
>Ga0228624_1001174_pt1 | contig 11009 bp, 6 predicted proteins | sample 29DmetaG_FD_182744 | JGI IMG/M metagenome (GOLD analysis project Ga0228624, IMG submission 182744) | Seawater microbial communities from Monterey Bay, California, United States - 29D | ecosystem: Environmental > Aquatic > Marine > Coastal | place: USA: California | collected 2016-10-10 | reverse complement strand
GGTTATAAGGAATTAGATAATGCATTAAAAAATGATTAATTCAAGCATGGTTGTTTTAGACAGTTTACTGCTTGATTAGTATGAGTTAGGCGGTTGTAGTTTTTGTGGAGGTCACTTTCCAATACAATATATAATTGATATTTGATTATCAGTTAGTTAGGTGTTTTGGGCAACAAATGGGCAACAATACCTTGATAATCAAAGGAAAACAAAGGTAAATAAAGTTAGATTATCAGAACGTTTGAGTAATCGAATATAAGCCTTTTTGCTTTGTCCTTGCTCTTAGATTTAGCTTTTGATAGTTGTGTAGCTCTGAACAATAAACTTTGTTATATGGCTTTGCATAGCCTCTGCGGATAAGAATTTCATTGAGAGTTTTGCCGTTAGGCAAAAGAACATAAGCTAAGGTTCTTCCGAAGCGGTCTTTCAAATTCTTTCGCTCTTGGATTAGAGTAACAGAACTTTGGTTTTTTGTTTTCTTGATTAGAAACTTCATTGCCTTATAACCAAGCTCCAATAAAAGTTGTGCAGGCATATGGGTTTCCCTTTCATCTTTTTTGGTCTTTGAGCTAACTTTAATCTCTGGTGCATCAATTCCTATTAGACGTATTTCTTCCTCTTGATTTGTGAAAATATTTTTCACAATCATACCGTCACCATCAAGGATTTTGACGATTTCAAAATGTGGTCTAACTACTATTTGTTTATTAGCATTTGTTTGCACTTGCTTGCTTTCTTTTACGAACTGATAATCAATGTGTTATGAGTTACTTTGCAATAGTAATAATTATTTGTATAACATTAAAAAATTAAAATTATGGCAAGGCAAAAAGGACCATTAAAGTATGTCGGAACTCTTGGCGACATTAGACATTTTAAAATCAAGGGAAATCAAGGCTATTTTGCTGGACTAACTGGTGGTCCAACAGCTGACCAAATCGCAACAGATCCTGCGTTCCAAAGAACTCGTGAAAATATGAACGAATTTGGCGGTTGTGCATTGGCAGGTAAATCTATTCGAGTTGGGTTGGCAAGTCTTATGAAAAATATGGCTGACAGTCAAGTGACTGGAAGGCTTACAGCCATAATGAAGAAAATCAATTTAGAGGACGGTTCAGAAGCCAGAGGTAAGAGAGCTGTGTTGATTTCGCAAGAACCTCAATTTTTGGAAGGGTTTGAATTTAACCGTTTTACTTCATTTGACGGAACATTCTCAGCTCCCTATACAATTACTCCGGGTGCTAACCGTGACGAGTCAAACTTAGACGTTCCTGCTTTCAATCCGTTGAACTATTTAAGCATTCCTGCTGGTGCTACTCATTTCAGAATTATAAACGGTATTAGCGTAATTTCTGATTTTGAGTTTAATCCTATTTCTAAGGTTTACGAACCAAAGGAAAATGCTCTAAATGAGTTAAAGGCTGTTGAGTATTCTAATTATCTACCTGTTGACCAAGCAATAACAACTACAACTTCTTTAGTAGCAACATTGCCTGGTACTCCAACAATGACCACAGACGTTAAAGTTGTGAATGTTGTAGGTATTGAATTTTATCAGCAAGTAAATTCAAATTACTATGTGTTCGCACAAGGTAATGCAATGAAAATCTCCGAACTATTCTAAGAAGCCGTTATTTAGAATTTTGGATAAAGAAGCCCTTCTGCCTTTGGTAGTTGGGCTTTTTGTTTGTCCGTATATTTTGCATCCATTTTCTAAGGGTGTGCCTTTAGGGTGGAAATAAATACGGCTTATAGTGGACTTAAACACGTATCTACCGCCTTTTAATATAACGGTACATTACTATTCTTTTCGCTTCCTCAATTAGTCTGATATTCTCGGAATATTGGTATTGCTTTTTATCCAAGGCTTGCAGAGCTTGAACAGACTTTTTAAATCTCGGCTCATCTTTTACAACCTCTTCAAAATTTAATGATAGTACCTTTCTAAACTCTACTATTGAAATAAAAGGAATAACTGAACCTCTTAAATATTTGTGCAAGGCTTTCGACTGCCATAGGCTATGACAAAGCCAGTACAATTGCTCTTTTAAGGCTTCATTACGTGTGGTAATGATAAAGCAATTCGGACAAGGTGCATCAAGTGGCTTTCCGCTGTTTAATCCCTTAGATAGGACATAAAAGTGTGGTTTGTTCAGATTAGCTGAAGGACTGTTTGTTTTGACTGTGAATTTCTGTTTCATAAAACGGACTTTTGGTTTGTTCCGCTTCGCTTCACCACAAAAATTTTTTGACAAAGAAAAAAACGGAAAAAAAAGAAAGCCCATTCACAGGGTGGTGAGGCTAAAAAGACAAAAGGAAACGGAATAAGTGCCGAAGGCTGAAAGGCAAATACCTTATACAATAATTAACTATTATTTGCCTTTCATTATGCCGTAGTCTTTTGGCTTTTTAAGAGGGTTGGCATTGTGCGAGCCACCCTATTTTTGCTTCCCTTTTTGTTCCTTTTTGCTCAAATGATTTCTTCACTATTATTTCTCATTGATATTCAGATTTCAATTCCATTTGGGGTAATATGACCAGAAAAAAATAAACTATACCGCTATCTGAAGCGTGGGCATTGTGTGCAGCAAGTGTAGCTACGGAATGAAATGAAACGAATTGGGTGAGTATGGAATGAAGCATTTGTGTATGCTTTGCAGGATTGCAAACTTTGCAAACTTTACATAACTGCAAAGTTTATTGCTTGGGGTAGCATATGAATTGCGTAATGGAATGAAGGGTTGCTTTCGTGAAATGGAATGCAGTAGTTACTCTTGCTTGGCTATTATAGGCTGTAGTGGGTGGTATGTAGAGAAACGGAATAGCACCTACTAAAAGCCGAATACTAATCATAGTTTATTTTTTTTCTGACCGCTGAAAAGGGTGGTGGGGAATTGTTGGGTTGTGGGTGGGGTGCGGTGGCTAAAAACACGGCTCTGGACTGATAAGGACAGCTATGGTACTGGCTACTTAACATAATGTTATTATAGGACTTTATTGCGTTGGCATAGTCGACTATAAGCGTGGGGATAAAGTACTATAATGCCACATTATGTTAATGTATGCTTCCGACATTTTTATACTGGCATAAGCGAAATGGCGGTGGTGGTTGGAATGTAGCGGTCTTTTTGTTTGGTGTGAAGGGGTGGCTCAGCTCTTTGCTTTTAAATTGTACCTCTAAAAAAATAATGCTTTACTAATTTAAAGCAATGTGCTGAAAGGGTGGCTCACACCACACAAAAAGTATGACAGTTAAAAATGGCGGCAGTACCATAGTATGTAGTGAATTGGGTTGGCTTTGTGGGTTGGCTCACTACATAAGCCGTGTTTGTGCGGTGGCTTGGGTGGGTTTATTTCCAATTTATCCTCTGTAATCTAACTGCATTCAAAATAGCCAAAAGTGCTACTCCTACATCTGCAAAAACAGCTTCCCACATTGTGGCTAATCCACCTGCTCCTAATATGAGAACAATAATTTTTATACCGAATGCCAAAAATATATTCTGCCAAATTATACTTTGAGTTGATTTAGCAATTCGAATACCTGTAACGACTTTTGAGGGTTGGTCTGTTTGAATGATTACATCTGCAGTTTCTATGGCTACATCACTTCCCATTGCTCCCATTGCTATACCTACATCACTTGCGGCTAATACTGGTGCATCATTAATGCCATCTCCCATAAAAGCAATTGTTTTAGAAGTATCTTGTTTGAGCAATTCTACTTCATTCAATTTATCTTCAGGTAAAAGACCACCTTTTGCACTTGAGATACCCAATTCTTTTGCTACTTGTTGAGTAATACTGTCTTTATCACCTGAGAGCATCATAATTAAGTCAATACCTTCTTGTTTGAATGCCGTAATTGTCTCGTTGGCATCTTCTTTCATTTCATCCGCTATGGTTACATATCCTGCAAACTGATCATCAATACCCACTAAAACTATCGATTCTACAATACTATCAATTTCTTGTGGTGTGGAAATATTGAATTGGGTCATTAGCTTTTTATTTCCTGCAATTACTTTAGAGCCATTCACTATGCCTTGCAATCCTTTACCTGCAATTTCTTTAATTGCAGTAGCTTCTGTAACCGAGCCTGTTACTGGATATTCCATAATTGCCTTGGCAATGGGGTGAGTGGATTTAGATTCTATGGACAATAGAAAAGTCATAAAGTCTTCCTTAGAATAATTGCCAAAAACTTCTATGTCTTTAATCTTAAATATACCTTTAGTAACGGTGCCTGTCTTATCCATTACCATAGTATTCACTTCTTTGAGCTTATCCATATAGGTAGCTCCTTTGAACAGAATACCGTTTTTAGAAGCTGCACCAAGTCCACCAAAATATCCCAATGGAATGGAAATAACCAAGGCACAAGGACAAGAAATAACTAAGAAAATCAAGGCTCTATACAGCCAATCTCTAAATACATAATCATCTACAAAAAAGTAAGGTAGAAAGCATACTGCTATTGCCAAATAAACCACAATTGGCGTATAGACTTTAGCCAATCTCCTAATCAATAGTTCTGTTTTTGCCTTCTTAGAAGTGGCATTCTGAACCAACTCCAATATTCGTGATACAGAACTATCCTTAAAGAGCTTTGTCGTTTTCACTTCTATTACCCCATCCATATTGATAGAGCCTGCAAGTACAGTCTCCCCTGTTAAAATATTCTGTGGTTTACTTTCTCCTGTTAATGCTGCTGTATTTAAACTGGCTTTGTTAGAAAGTAAAGTGCCATCTAATGGCACTTTCTCTCCAACCTTTATTTGTATGGTTTCAGCTACCTTAACATCAATTGGGTTTACCTCAAGGAAGGAATTGTTTCTTAATACATTGGCTATTTTTGGACGTACGTCTAAAAGGGCTGTGATATTGTCCTTTGCTCGCCTTACTGCTGCACTTTGGAATAATTCTCCAACAGCATAGAAAAGCATTACAGCAACACCTTCTGGATATTCACCTATGGCAAAAGCTCCGATAGTTGCAATACTCATCAAAAAAAACTCAGTGAATATTTCTCCTTTTTTTAGTGCTTCAAATGCTTCTTTTAGAACTGGAAAACCTACTGGAATATAAGCAACTGCATACCATACTACTCTCAGCCAGCCTTTAAAGAAAACTATATCAAAATAATCTAAGGCTATGCCCGAAATAAGTAAAATAAAACTGATAATGGCAGGTAAATAGACCTTCCAATTACCTTCATTGTCGTGAGAATGGTTGTGCCCATCATTAGAATTTACTAATGGTGGTGGTGATTTGCTGTCTATTTTCTCTTCAAGAGAACAACAAATTTGCTTGCCGTTCTTATCATATATATGTGTATGTTCTTTATTTGTCATTGTTTGAACTTTTAAAAGTTATCCATCTATTTACTCTTCCTTTATACTTAGAATATTGCTCTCCAAACTCCTTCAATAAAAACTCTTCTTCCAATCTAATCTGTGTATTAATACTAACGGTAGAAAGTGCAATGATTAGTAGTGTAAAAGCATTGGGAAGCACTAAGAATAGTCCAATATTGGCAATCATTATACCTAAGAAAATGGGGTTACGAGAAATAGCAAAAAAGCCATTGGTTACTAATTCAGTTTTGTTTTCTTCATCTATACCGATACGCCAAGATTCTCTCATATTGGACTGAGCAAACCATACAAATAGTAAGGATAGGATTAGTAATGCCCAACCGATATAAACTAACGTATCATTTTCTAAATACCAAAACGGCAATAAAAACTTGTGCCAGGTTGGAACAAAGGCATAAATGGAAACTACAATTAGTTCTATGATAGAAATAATACCAAAGACTTTACCATTGTAGCCGTGTGCATCATCACCCTTGTTAAAGGTGAGTGGGTTTACATTAGTTTTCTTCCAAAGTAAAAAAGACCTCAGTACAAATACTAAGAGAAAATAAGCGATAAAAAATATAAATAAGTACATAATGTTTGATTTAATGTTCGTGTTCTAATTCTCCTGCTTTAGATTGTGCATAGACATAGTAAGCTCCTTTCGTTACTATCTGCTTACCGTCTGGTATTGTATCGATTAACTTTACTGCTGTAAAGCCATTGTCCGTTGCACCTATGATAACTGCTATCTTTTCAAATTCTATTTCGTCATCATTCGCCTTCTCATTCGCTACATAGATATAGCTGTTGCCTCCATCATTGATAATCGCATTCTCAGGAAGTGCTTTGGATTCTAAATCATTGAGATAGATTTTAGCGTTAATGAACAAGTCTTTTAGAAAGGTTGGTTTTGTACCGTCTAAATGACCGTGAATACGGATTGTTTTAGAATTGGAATTGAACTCTTTTCCAATAACATCTACCGTACCATAATAAATAGTCTGACCCAATGCAGGAACTGTATAGCTAATCTTTTGACCCTTCTTGATATTGACAATATCCTTTTCAAATACATCTAATTCTAAATGCAAGTGCTCCGAAGAAATAATATCCATCAATGAAACCGAAGATTGAGCATACATTCCGTTGTGAAAGTTTATCTTAGAAATGTGACCGCTCATAGGTGCTACAATAGCTACTTGTTGCTTAATGGTACTTGGTGAAAGATTAGAAGTGGATATTCCTAAAAAAGAAAGTTGCTTAGCAAGCCCTTGTGTTTTGGCTTCTAAAACGGACACCTCCGCTTTTGCATTTTGCAAGTTCTTAGCTACTCCAGCATTTGATTCTACCAATGTTTTTTGGCGTTCTACTTCTAAACGTTTGAGGTGCAATTGTGCCTTAGCTTCTAAATAATCTTGCTGTGTTACTATTAAATCAGCATTTTCGAGATATGCAATTACAGCCCCTTTCTTTATGTAATTTCCTTCTACAAATTTCTTTGTTCCTCTTATTATACCATTTGTTTTGGCAGAAACAGAAGAATAGGCATTTGGTGGCAAGCCCAAAGATCCTGTTGCTTTTACAAAGTCATTGACTTTGATAGAAGATAGTGATCCAAATTCTAAACCAATGGTTTCAGCTTGAGCTTTTGAAAGGTGCAATCCTTCTTCTTGGTGTTCTTCTACTCCGTGATTGTGACCATCATCATCAGAATGTGTAGTTTCCTCTGAGCCGTGATTATGTCCATCTCCTTCGGTATGTTTATGGCCGCAAGAAGAAAGCACAACAACACAAAGTACTGTGATAATTGATATGATATATTTTATATTATTCATTTTTTAAAGTCTTTATTGATTAGTAAGAAATTGAAAATCAGCAACAGCCTTGTTGTAGGCTAAAATTTGTTCCCAATAATTTTTATTGTTTGAAGACATCAGTTGTAAAGTGTTCAGTAATTCTAAGTAAGAAATTTCTCCTGCTTGATAATTGAGTTCACTTATTCTGACAATTTCGGGATTAATGGTTTCTATTTGGTTTTTGTAAAAATCTACTCCTGCTTGATACAAGTTCAGTGTGTTTTGTATTTCCAACTGGTCTTGTTTGAATTGTAGAAGCTGACTGTGGTATTGATAGTTACCAATGTCAATTTGCATCCTTTGAGCTTCTATTCTCTTTTTAGCTTGACCATTAAACAAAGGAATTGAAACACCTACTTGCGGTGAACTTAGCCAACCACCTTCATTGAAATACTGTGCTGCATAACCTACATTAAAACTGGGTTTTAATTCAGCTTTCATTGCATCTACTTTGGCATTTTCAATGGCAATTTCCTGCTGACTTTTTAATAGAAGTGGATTCGCAGTACTATCTATTTGAGTGGAATGGTTTGCCACTGACAAGTTATCTGTTGTAGTAATTAACTCTTTTGTATTTAATAGTAATTGAAACCGCTTGTTTAAGTTGGCAATTTCCATTCTCACTTGGTTTAGAAGCAATTCATATTCATTCCATTTGGATTGTAAAGTCAGTACTTCAATTCGATTGGCTGCTCCTGCTTGAACTCTTACAGTTGCTTTTCTGTGGTATTCCTTATAAGTAGAACTGAGATTTCTATAAAGTTTTTCCAATTCTTTTTTGTACTGGATTTCAAAGTATAGTTGCTTGACCTTCCATTTGAGTTCGTTCTCTGTTATTTGCTGTTGGGTGCTGCTTTGACTTGTATAAGCATCCTGCAATTTATTCTGAGCTTTGGTAATACCTGGACTTGGAAAATTCTGAACTATACCTATTTGGTTTAGCTGTTGTCCAAACTGATTATCAGCTAAACCATCACCTTGATAAGATATATCAGTAGCACCTAAGTTGTATTTTAGGTTTTGTAAAGATTTGTTTTTCTCTACTTCCAAACTTGCTGCTTTTATATTCGGGTGATTGGTGATTGCCATAGAAATAGCACTATCCAAATCAAGAGCTTGCTCTTGTGCTTGGGCAGAAAAGGACAAACCTATTATCAACAAGATTCCTAATACACCACCTTTCGATACATTAATTCTGTTGGATTTTCTCTCACTCCATTTTTCTAACCAATAGTAAAGAATTGGCAATATGATCAATGTTAAAAAAGTAGCGGTTATCAAACCACCAATAACAACCGTTGCCAATGGTCTTTGAACTTCTGCTCCACCCGAGGTGGAAATAGCCATTGGTAAAAAACCAAGTGAAGCTACTGCTGCTGTCATTATTACTGGTCTTAGTCTTACTTTTGTTCCTGTTGTTATTCTCTCCTTTATATCTTTCATACCTTCTTTTTTAAGCTGATTGAAATAACCTATAAGGACTATTCCATTCAATACGGCAACTCCAAATAATGCAATGAAACCAATACCTGCTGAAATGCTGAACGGTAATCCTCTTAGTTGTAAAGCCCATATTCCACCTATGGCAGATAAAGGAATAGCGGTGAAAATCAAAGCTGCTTGTGATACGGAACCGAAGGTGAAGTAGAGTAATATGAAGATTAAGGCTAAAGCCATTGGAACTGCTATTGACAATCTTGCATTAGCGGCTTTTAGATTTTCAAACTGACCACCATAGGTAAAGTAGTAGCCAACTGGCAAACTGACTTTAGCATCTAACTCTGTTTGTATTTTTTCAACTAAGGTTTCTACATCTGTGTCACCTACATTTACACCTATAACAATTCGTCTATTGGTGTTCTCACGAGAGACTTGCATTGGTGCATTAATTAGGTCAATGTTTGCCACATTATTGAGTGGTATTTGGCTTCCGTTATTTAGCGTTATGTAGAGGTTTTCGACATCTTCTATTCCTTTTCTATTTTCCTCTGCTAATCGAATGACTAAATCAAATCGTTTATCTCCTTCATAAATAATGCCTGCTTTTTCTCCTGCAAATGCCGAACGGATAACTTGATTGACTTCTTGAATATGTAAGCCATATTGTGCCATTCTCTGATAATCATACTTTACCATTACTTGCGGCATTCCAATGGTTTGTTCTACGTTCACTGTTCCTACACCATCTATTTGCTTGATTACGCTTTCGGCTTTAGTTGCATTTTGAAATAATACATCTAAGTCCTCACCAAATAGTTTAATAGCTATGTCCGCCTTAGAGCCTGTCATTAATTCATTAAAGCGAAGCTGTATAGGTTGCGAAAACTCAAAGCCTACTCCTGGAATGTTATGTAATGATTCTTCCAATTCTTCAAACATATCTTGTCTTGAGCTTGAGGAAGTCCATTCAGATTTAGGCTTCATCACCAATACATAATCTGCTATTTCTACAGGCATAGGATCTGTTGGTATCTCTGCAGAACCAATATTGGCAACCACATCTTCTATTTCTGGAAAATCTTTGAGTAGCTTGTTTTGTATCATCTTAGCTGTTTCTACACTTTGAGAAAGTGAGCTTCCCGGTGGTAGAATATGCTGCATTGCTAAGTCACCTTCTTCTAAAGTTGGAATGAACTCTCCACCCATTCTGCCGAACACAAACAGGCTGATTAAAAAAGCCACTACAGTAGCACTTACAAAAACTTTTTTGAAACGTAGAGCTGCATTTAAAATAGGTGTATAGCCTCTTTGGAAAAAGGCAATGATTTTATCTGCAATCGTTTTCTTATTGACTACATTTTTTTTAAGAACCAAGGCAGCCATCATAGGTACATAGGTCAGTGAAAGTATCAATGCACCTGCAATAGCAAGCATTACTGTTTGAGCCATAGGCTTAAACATTTTCCCTTCTATGCCAACTAAAGCTAAAATGGGTATATACACCATCAGAATGATAATTTCTCCAAATGCTGCTGAACTTCTTATTTTTTGAGAAGAGGTAATTACCTCTGAGTCCATTTCGTTTTGCGAAAGCAAACTCCCTGCTTTTTTGACTTGTAGGCGGTGTACAATGGCTTCCACAATGATAACTGCACCATCTACAATCAATCCAAAATCAATAGCACCTAAACTCATAAGATTAGCTGATATACCTAATAAGTTCATCATAGAAACGGCAAACAGCATTGCCAAAGGAATAACAGAAGCTACAATAAGTCCTGCTCGCCAATTACCAAGTAGAAGGACTAATATAAATATGACTATTAGACCACCTTCTATTAGATTCTTTTTAACTGTGCCAATTGCAGTACTTACTAACTTGTCTCTTACCAAGTAGGGTTCAATTACAACACCTTCAGGAAGTGATTTCTGTATTTGTATGACTCGCTCTTTTACCAACTCTGTTACCTGTGCAGAATTTGCTCCTTTGAACATCATTACCTTACCACCAACTACTTCTTCACCATCTCTTACCAATGCTCCATATCGAGGGGATTTGCCATATTGGACGGTTGCTACATCTTTTACTAATACTGGTATATTTCCTGCATCACTGACGACTATATTTCCAATATCATCAAGTGACTTAGCTAAACCCTCTGACCGTATATAGTAAGCGTTAGAATTTTTCTCTATATAAGCACCACCTGTATTTTCATTACTCTTTTCTAAGGCTGTGAATATATCTGAAATACTTATCCCCAATGATTTTAAAAGATTGGGGTTTACCGCCACTTCATACTGTTTGAGGTAACCGCCCATAGAGTTGACTTCTGCTACTCCTTCTATA
>Ga0228624_1001160_pt1 | contig 11092 bp, 10 predicted proteins | sample 29DmetaG_FD_182744 | JGI IMG/M metagenome (GOLD analysis project Ga0228624, IMG submission 182744) | Seawater microbial communities from Monterey Bay, California, United States - 29D | ecosystem: Environmental > Aquatic > Marine > Coastal | place: USA: California | collected 2016-10-10 | reverse complement strand
TCTTTGACAATTTCTATTTGCTCAATAATATGCCCAGTTGCTGTGGGTTCTATATTGGGCGCAAGAGTATTAAAAGCTGCAATAGTTTTGTGAAAGTCAACGGTGTAGCGCTGTACGACTTCCATGGGCTCTATTTGTTCCAAACGCGCTTTTTTAGATATGCGATCCTCGCCTTCATCTGCGTCATGCTCCAAGTGCCCAGCATCGGTAATATTACGCACATAGCGCACCGAGTAACCCAAGTACTTGAGATATCGAAACACCAAATCAAAGGAAATAAAGGTGCGGCAATTGCCGAGATGTACATTGCTGTAGACAGTAGGCCCACAAACATACATACCCACATGTTTGTCTTCAATAGGCACAAATGACTCTTTCTTTCCGCTTAGGGAATTAAATATATGCAGCGCTGAAGTTGTTTCGCTCATGCGTTAAAAGGAGGTGTCGAGGTTTAGATAACCCAAAAATTCTTTTTTTACGTCTGGATTTTTAAAGGCACCACCAAATTCAGCAGTTACGGTACTGCTGTCTATATCGCGAATCCCACGTGCATTCACACACAGGTGCTTGGCGTCAATTACACAGGCAACGTCGTCGGTATTTAGCACTTCTTGTAGCGACTTAACAACTTGTAGTGTTAGGCGTTCTTGAACTTGCGGTCGCTTGGCAAAGTAATCCACAAGGCGATTCATTTTTGACAAGCCCACCACGGTACCATTTGAAATATAGGCCACGTGCGCTTTTCCAACAATAGGGAGCAAATGATGCTCGCAAGTAGAGTAGAGGGTGATGTTTTTTTCCACCAACATCTCTCCGTATTTGTATTTGTTGTCAAAGGTTGAAGCACTGGGTTTGTTGTCTGGGTGTAGGCCAGCAAAAAGTTCGTTTACAAACATTTTAGCTACGCGCTTGGGAGTGCCTCGCATGCTGTCGTCAGTCAGATCCATACCAAGCGTTTCCAGAATACGCGTAACGTCTTGCTCAATTTTATTTATTTTTTCTTCATCAGATAACTCAAATGCATCTTCACGCAGTGGCGTGTTGATGTTTCCACTTAAATGGTCATCATGAATATCCTCTATTGTTTCTTTGAGCAATCGATCAAATTTCATAGCATATTTCATAAGAGTACAAAGATACTACATTCGTAAAAATAACGCTTTTTAGAAGCGAACGTTGTAGGTAAGTGCTACTTGACCTGCATTTTCGTTTACATTAACACTGTCAGTAAGGCCTGTGTAATAGAGTTGTCGTGCATATTTCTGGGTGCTTTTCGTGTAGGCCAAATCGAGAGAGCCACTACCGAAACGAATACCCATGCCTAGTGAAAAACCACTGAAGTCATCCATGACTGCCTTGTCTTTATACGGGCTATCCTCTTGCCAATATCCAGCACGCAGGCTTAGGTCACCAATGCGCCCCTCACCACCAACACGCAAGTAACTAGCGTCGTCAAGCACTGTGCTTATTTCGGTATTTAAGGCATTCGAGTCAGCAGCATAGGGCAGCGTAACACTAGAAGAGCCGTAATTTTTCTTGCCATAATCTACACTTAAGAGTCCTTTTTTACCCAAAACAAGGGCTGCACTCCCTTGAACTTTACCCGCGGTTTTGATTTTATATGGGCCATTTAAGTTTACAACGTTGGGGTATATAGCCGCACGTTGAGTTGCATTTGTTGTATCCAAATAAGATGTTTCCAAACCTTCAGTGTACTCGTCTTCCAGCTCGTAATAGGTAGGGCTGGTGTAGTTTAATCCAAGTCGGAGTACGTCAGTTGCTTTATAGATAGCACCAAACTGAAATGAAACCCCCGTACCAAACGTTTTAAGGTCTTGCTGAAAAAATACTTGGCTTAAACTGCTAACGTTGTCTAAATAAATATCTTCTGTTGATTTGTACTCTGCATAATCAATAGCATATAAATTAATATTTAGTCCAAGCGACAGTTTTTCCATATAACGACCACTAAAGTTTAAGTTATAGAGCTGCTGTCGACCTGAAGTGTTGTATTCAAAAGTTTGTTTGATGCCACCCCTAAAAAGGCCATTAGCGATATATTCATTATTAAGTTCGTCATGGGTAATGGTATAGGTGTATAGCCCCATATAAGCCTGCTGTGTGGCATACCCAAACCTACTTCCTAAAAAGCTGTATTCATCATCAGCATTGTTGTTAAGATCAAATGTGTTATAGGGAATGCCAGTTGCATTTTGCAAAAAATAATCTTCAAGCCCTCTGTTGAAATTTGTTCCTTGTGCAAAAAGATTTTTGTCATAATTGCTAAGGGTTTGGGTATTGAAACCAAATGCTACCTTGTCCCATTTGCTAGAAGGGTTGGTAAGTACGAGCACAAGTCCAGCTTGGTTGATGTCAAAAGATGATTTTTCAATATTACTACTCCCCCCAAGGTAGTTGGCATCTGTCGAAAACGACTGTATGCCAATACTAGCACCAGCTTCATTGAAAGCAAATACACTTGATCCAGCGGGGTTATTAGCAATAGCCGACAAATCTCCGCCAAGTGCCCCGAAGGCACCGCCCATCGCTTGATAGCGCGCCGAACCGTTTAGTTGTTCAACGCCATACCTCACAACCTCGCCAACAGATTGACCCAGCATCATGTAGCTGCTTAACAGGGTACTAAAAAACAATGCAAATAACCTTATCTTTTTCATTTCTTTATTTTTTAAATTCTACAAAAATCTATTCAACCTCAACAATAACTTATCTCCTTCTTGATGAACCAGAACTTCGAGAGGAGCTACTTGAAGTTGATCTTGTTGAGCTACTAGGCGTTGACCTTCTGTAGCTTGAGTTTGAAGAAGAGGAGGAGCTTCTGTAGCTCGAGTTGTTTGATGATGTAGTTCTTTCTGTAGTATACCTTCTCGTCGTTCTCTTGTTTTGACTTGAATTTGTACTGTTGTCTGAGTCATTATAACGCTGTGTACTATTGTTGTTACCCGAAACACGTCTTGTTGTTGTAGTGCCTCGTGTGTTGGTGCGTCGTTTGGTATTGTTGTTGGAAACACCTGCTCGATTGTTTGTGTTGCTAGTGGTTCTGTTGGTAAGGTTTGTTCTTGACAACCCTCTACTCCCATTCAGTCTGCTGTATCGAACGGGGGCATAGCCTTGATTTATTCCCGGTCTGTAGTAGGGATTGTTGTATCCCCAATTATTCCAGTAAGATCCGTAATACGGATTTCTATAACCCCAACGGTAGGGATTGTAAAAAGGATGATGGTTAAATGTAAAATACCAAGGATGGTAATTATATCCCCAAAAAGAGGCACGCCCATAATTAAACGGTGCATAATACCAATTCCAGCCAAAGGGTCGGTTGTAAATTACATTAATGTTGATTCTATCTACTTGATCTCCCCATGAGCCATGTGATTGGTAGTTCCCAGCACTGTTTTGTTGTGGTGTTGCATCTTGATATTGATCAACATCTGTGAACATATAATCGTCTTGAATGCCTTGAGAAGCTTTATCAGCAAAATAACTCTTGTAATAGGAGCCGCTGTTTTGTTGGGTATTGTTAGTAGCGGGAGCTGCAACTTGTCTGGGTTGCTGTATAACTTTCTCGTCATAAATACCATCACCGTAGTAAGAAACGGACTGATAACCACTACATCCGGCTAGAAATAGTGTCAATACTATGAATAAAAAATGAACAGAACTTCTGTTTAAGCTAGGTGGATTAAAAGTACGCATGACACAAAGTTTAATTTAACACTCAAATTTAAGTAGTTTTGCACTACAACTAATTAAAAAATCAAAAGTTGTGCCAAACTTATGGGTAAACATTTAACAACACGAGCTGAGGACTATTCAAAATGGTATAACGAACTCGTTGTAAAAGCCGATTTAGCAGAAACTTCCGCTGTGAGAGGGTGTATGGTCATAAAGCCTTACGGCTATGCGATTTGGGAGCGCATGCAAGCCATATTGGATAAAAAATTTAAAGAAACGGGCCATAGCAATGCCTACTTCCCCTTGTTTGTTCCTAAGAGTCTGTTTGAAGCAGAGGAGCAAAACGCTGAGGGTTTTGCCAAAGAATGTGCCGTAGTTACACACTATCGTCTTGAAAATGACCCAGACAAGCCTGGAAAACTTCGTGTTGACCCTAAGGCAAAGCTAGAAGAGGAACTTATTGTACGCCCCACGAGTGAGGCCATTATATGGAACACATACAAGAATTGGATTCAATCCTATCGTGACTTGCCTATACTGCTCAATCAATGGGCTAATGTGGTTCGTTGGGAAATGCGTACCAGGTTATTCTTGCGTACGGCTGAGTTTTTGTGGCAAGAGGGGCACACTGCCCATGCTAGCGAAGCAGAAGCACTAGCAGAGGCAAAACAGATGAATCAGGTATACGCTGATTTTGTGGAACAGCATATGGCTATTCCGGTTATTCAAGGTGTTAAGTCTGAAGCAGAACGCTTTGCCGGTGCGGTAGAAACCTATTGTATTGAGGCTCTTATGCAAGATGGAAAAGCTTTGCAAGCGGGTACTTCACACTTTTTAGGCCAGAATTTCGCCAAAGCATTTGATGTGAAATACGCTACAAAGGAAGGCGGATTGGAACATGTCTGGGCTACTTCTTGGGGTGTATCTACTCGATTGATGGGTGCGCTTATTATGACCCACAGCGATGACAATGGACTTGTTTTACCACCTGCACTGGCGCCACATCAAGTGGTAATTGTACCTATTTACAGAGGGGAAGAAGAACAAAAAGCGGTCTCCGAAGCAGTTGCCCCCATAGTGGAAGCCTTACGGAACGAAGATATTCGTGTGCATTTTGACAATCGAGATACCCACAAACCCGGATTTAAGTTTAATGAATACGAGCTTAAAGGGGTGCCGCTGCGTATTGGTATTGGTCCAAGAGACGTTGCAAACGGCACGGTTGAGCTAGCTCGCAGAGACACCCTTTCAAAAAAGAGCGTTCCGCAATCTGAATTGGTCGGTGAAATCCAATCTATGCTTGAAGAAATTCAGCAGGCTTTATTTGATCGCGCAAAGAATTTTAGGGCAGAGCACATCACTGAAGTTGATGATTTTGATGCTTTTAAGGAAGTTTTGGCTTCAAAAGGTGGATTTGTTTCAGCACACTGGGACGGCACTTCTGAGACCGAATTAGCGATCAAAGAAGCCACTAAGGCAACCATTCGTTGCATCCCAATTGACGGTGAGAAGGAGCAAGGCAGTTGTGTGTACTCTGGGAAACCTTCAAATCAGCGTGTTTTGTTCGCAAAAGCATACTAATCAAAATATAAGTTGCAAGTTTGTTAGGTATCATATAAATTTGCACCTCGTTAATCCGAAGGGCCCGTTCGTCTATCGGCTAGGACGCCAGGTTTTCATCCTGGTAAGAGGGGTTCGATTCCCCTACGGGCTACTAAACATAAACTATGGCAAATCATAAATCCGCCTTAAAAAGAATTCGTTCAAACGAAACCAAGCGTCAGCGTAACCGTTTTCAGCACAAAACTACACGTAACGCCATTCGCGATTTTAAAGCATTGGAAAAAAAGAAAGAAGCTGAAAAGCAGTTTCCACTTGTTGTTTCCATGATTGATAAGTTGGCTAAGAACAACATCATTCACGACAACAAAGCAGCTAACTTAAAGTCTAAGCTCACCAAACATTTGGGCGCACTTTAAACTAGCGGTATAATTTTTTATAAAAGGCGTCCATATTGGATGCCTTTTTTTGTGCCCTTATTTTTTTTAATTTAGCAGTAAACAAACCCCAAATTTGTTTAAACAGACTTAGCCTAGTTCGCTTTTTTTTACTTTTTACAGCTTTGGGAGTTTTGGATATACGAAACGCATAAAAGTTGGTTATACGCACCTGCCTTGAGGTATCGAAAGGATGCGTATATCCAGACTTTGTACACTATAAAAACAAAGCTATGAAAACAAAGAAATTGTTAATATTGATAATTTTATCTTCTCTGACTTTATTGATGTCATGTGATTCAGATGATAATGATCTTACAAATATTGAGAATTATTTAATTGGAGGAATATGGAAGTGGGAAAGTTCTGAAACATTTTATTACTATGACAACGAATTCGATAGATCTGAGATTTCGCTAAATGATACCGATTCAAATAAATTATCATTTAAAAAAGATTATGTCGTTATCTACGAATCACCACTTTTGATTACAGAATTGAATGGAAATTGGGAACTAAGTGAAGACGAATCATATTTATTCACTGATTTAAGTTACACTTCAGGTTCTACTTCTGGATATGGGACAATTTATTTTTTCCCTCAGTGCAAGATTATTGAAATAAATAAGAATAATATGTTACTTGAATCAATGCATGATACATATACTTATTGGTCTTCTGAAACAGGTAATATTAAAGTAACTTCTTTTGAAAGAAGTAGATACATAAAAGAATAGATTACAGTGTACAACAAAAAATATAGTGCATTTGGCAGATAGTGTTAAAAATGAAGATATTAACAATAAATAAAATTTATCACAGTTTGAAAATGAACTGTTTCAAGATACCAAACGCACCATATTCAAAACGTTAAACCTAAAAACCAACAAAAAAGGCGTCCATATTGGACGCCTTTTTTACTTTAATTATACCCGTATGTTTATGCATTCATCGAAATCAAAAACTCATCATTGTTGAGCGATTTCTTGATACGGTCGCTGATAAACTCCATAGCTTCCACAGGATTCATGTCAGCAAGGTATTTACGCATTATCCACATACGCTGAACGGTTTTTTCATCCAATAAGATGTCGTCACGGCGTGTGCTTGATGATACCAAGTCAATGGCAGGGAAAATACGTCGGTTGGAAATACGGCGGTCGAGCTGTAGCTCCATATTACCGGTTCCCTTAAATTCTTCAAAAATAACCTCGTCCATTTTAGATCCTGTTTCGGTAAGTGCCGTTGCAATAATCGATAGCGAACCGCCATTTTCAATATTACGTGCAGCACCAAAGAAACGCTTGGGTTTGTGTAATGCATTCGCATCTACACCACCACTTAATATCTTACCGGAGGCAGGCTGTACGGTGTTGTACGCACGTGCTAATCGTGTAATGGAATCCAATAGGATAACCACGTCATGACCACACTCTACCAATCTCTTGGCTTTTTCAAGTACGATGTTGGCCACCTTTACATGGCGGTCAGCTGGCTCATCAAATGTGGAGGCCACAACCTCACCCTTGACGTTTCGTTGCATATCCGTAACTTCTTCTGGACGCTCGTCTATGAGTAAGATGATTTGGTATACTTCTGGGTGGTTAGCTGCTATGGCATTGGCCACGTCTTTTAACAGCATCGTTTTTCCAGTTTTGGGCTGGGATACGATCATACCACGTTGTCCTTTTCCAATTGGGCAAAATAAATCCATTACTCTTGTTGAGATGGTGCTTTGCTTGTCTGCCAAGTTAAATTTTTCCTCAGGGAATAGGGGAGTAAGGTGTTCAAAGGAAACACGGTCACGTACGATATCCGGTGAAAGCCCATTTATCAACGATACCTTTATCAGCGGGAAGTATTTTTCCCCTTCTTTTGGTGGACGAATGTGACCCAATACAGTATCTCCCGTTTTAAGACCAAACAAACGCACTTGCGATTGAGACACATAAATATCGTCAGGGGAAGTAAGGTAGTTGTAGTCAGACGAGCGTAAAAAGCCATAGCCTTCTTGCATCATCTCCAAAACGCCTTCACTTTCTATAATGCCATCAAACTCATAATCAGGCTGGCGATAGCGGTTGCGGTGATCTTTGTTATGATTCCCTTTTTCAGCAGCATCGTTTCCGTTATGGTGGCGATTTCCTTTGTTGTTGTTGTTATTGCCGTTGCCCTTATTGTGCTGTTGTTTTTGTCTTGGCTGATCCGATTTTTTATCGTTTCTATGATTTGGTTTTTTGTCCTTAGCCTCTCTGTTGCCTTTGTCGCTTTTGTGGTCTTTATTGTTTTCTCTCTTTTCTCTTACAGGCTTTTTGCTTTCAGCAGCTTCCGGTTTGGCAGCTGCTTGTTGCGCTTCCTCTTGCTCACCTTCTTCTGGAAGTGTAGACTGGTGATCAATGATGCGATAAGTGAGTTCAATTTTTTTTAGTGCAGTAATTTTTTTTATACCTAGCTCTTTTGCAATTTCTTGCAATTCAGCAAGCTTTTTAGCTTTTAACTCTGATAATTCAAACATGTGTGTTATGGTAAATGTATGTTGTATGTCGGCTGAAGTATTTGCCGTTAGGGCAAACATACAACTTTTTTTATTTTTGTCTTTTAAATTTTTAAATCTGAATGGATATTTCCATTGTAGTTCCCGTATTCAACGAAGAAGCTTTTGTAGAAAAGTCTCTTACTTCTTTATTAAATCAAACGTATGCGCCCAAGCAATTGGTTGTTGTTGACGATGGGTCAACAGATAACACCGTTGCTGTCATCCGCAAAGTTGCCGATGCGCACCCCAGTGTGAAGCTTATTACGTCTGATGATGCATCTGTTCATGCACCAGGTGAAAAAGTAGTGCGTGCATTTAGGCGTGGTTTTGACGCGCTTTCGGATGATTGGGATATTGTTTGCAAGTTTGACGCTGACATTGTCTTTCCAGACAATTATCTTGAAAAACTCAAAGATGCCTTTAGCAGCAATAACAGCCTTGGTATGTTTGGTGGCCTGCTCACGGTCGCGAACGATGACACATGGGTAATTGAGACGATTTCACATAAAAACCACTTGAGAGGGCCTATTAAGGCTTATTCAAGGGCATGCTTTGAAGATATTGATGGTATTCGGGAAGTTCTAGGTTGGGACACCCTAGATGAGTTATTGGCTTTGTACCATGGATATCTGGTTCAGACAAACAAGAAGTTGTGGGTTAAGCATCTACGTCCTACAGGGGCTAGTTATAGCCATTCGGTAGCTGCTGCCAAAGGTCGTTTGTTTTATGAATTGGGTTATGGATTGTTTTTGGGTGTGTTAGCCACGATGAAATGGTCTTTCACCCAGCGGGGTAGTTTGCTTGCAAGTTTAGGTGGGTTTCTAGGTGCTTGGTTTTCTCGTAAGCCCAAGCTTGTTACAGCGAGAGAGGCTCGTTTTATACGACGATACCGCTGGTCACAAATCTTTTCCCGGTTTATCTCCTAGTTCAATTACAACAAGATTTTGTGCTTTACCTGCTGCGATTTCAAAGCGTATCATGGTTTGTTTTTTATGAAAGCCATGTTTGCCTGCTGCCCCTGGATTCATAAATAACAGCTCCTGTTTCTTATCATAAGCAACCTTGAGAATATGGGAATGACCACAAATAAATAAATCAGGATTTAAACGCGCTAGTTTTTCTTTAATGCCTTTTGCATAACGGGGCGGCTTACCGCCAATATGGGTCATAAATACACGTAGCCCTTCGATAGTAAAGAACAAGGATTCATCAAATTGACTTCTTATGCGTGCATTGTCGATATTGCCGTACACGACTCTAAGAGGTTTGATTTTTTCTAAGGCATCTGTTACTTCAAATGCGCCAATATCGCCCGCATGCCAAATTTCATCGACGGCCTCGGCATAGCCCAAAACCCGAGGGTCTAAAAAACTGTGCGTATCTGAAAGCAACAATATCTTTTTCATCATCTTTGTGCAAAATTACACCTTTGCGTTATTTTTTAGAGTTTTCATATAAAGGAACTGCTTATCACGGATGGCAACGCCAACCCAATGCTGTAACAGTACAGCAGCAAATGGAAGATGCCCTAAGTACGTTGTTAGGCAAAGAAACAGCTGTGCTAGCAGCCGGTAGAACAGATACAGGCGTACACGCCAAGCAGATGTTTGCACATGTTGATTTGTCACTTACTGCTGAGGCGGTCAAACAACTTGCGCATCGACTAAATAAATTTCTTCCACAGGACATTGCCATTGTAAATATTCATCCTGTAAAGGCAGATGCCCACGCACGTTTTGATGCAATATCACGGAGTTATGCCTACCACTTGGTCCAATTTAAACATCCATTTGCACACGAGTTGGCCTATACCTTTACGCAACCACTTGACTGGGATGCTATGAATGCTGCAGCCAAATTACTGTTGAGCCATACCAATTTTAAATGTTTTTCTCGTTCTAAAACAGATGTAAAAACCTATGACTGTAAGGTTACGGAGGCTTATTGGACGCAATCAGATTCGGAATGGATTTTTCATATTTCGGCTAACCGATTTTTACGCAATATGGTTCGTGCCATTGTCGGTACGCTGCTGGATGTAGGTACTGGTAAATCTAGCTTGGCTAATTTTCAAGCGATACTGGACAGTGAGGACAGAACCAAAGCAGGAAGTTCAGCACCCGCACAGGGTTTGTTTTTAACGCAAGTTCAATATCCAAACACTATCTTTGAAACAAATGGATAAAAAAGAATCAAACAGCATTTTGGATGTAAGCTTGTTCAAGCGTCTCCTATCTTTTGCAAAGCCTTACCGCATCACATTTATATTGGTATTGGTCTCTGCGGTGCTATTGTCTGGATTTTCTACCCTAAGTCCCTATTTACTCAAGATTACCATCGACGATTATATTACGTTAAAAGACTATGATGGGATGTTACTTCTTATTGCGCTTATGGTTCTGACCTTGGTGCTTGAAGTTATTTTTCAGTTTGTGTTTATTTATTATGCCAACTGGCTCGGACAACACGTTATTTACGACTTGCGCAATGCACTCTATCGTCACATGATACAGTTTAAAATGGCTTATTATGACAAGTCAGCTGTTGGGCGTTTGGTTACGCGTGTGGTAAGTGATATTGAAACCATCTCTGGAATTTTTAGCCAAGGCTTGTTTATGATTATCGCAGACCTATTAAAGATGGTCGTGGTTATCGTGGTGATGTGGACCGTAAGTTGGAAGCTCTCCATTATTGTCTTTTCCGTGTTACCACTAATTTTGTTTGCAACCAGACAATTTCAAAAAGCCATGAAGTCGGCTTTTGATGAGGTGCGTACTCAAGTAGCCAACCTGAATAGTTTTGTACAGGAGCGTATTTCGGGCATGAGCATCGTGCAACTGTTTGGTCGTGAAAGCCTAGAGTC
>Ga0228624_1001155_pt1 | contig 11114 bp, 10 predicted proteins | sample 29DmetaG_FD_182744 | JGI IMG/M metagenome (GOLD analysis project Ga0228624, IMG submission 182744) | Seawater microbial communities from Monterey Bay, California, United States - 29D | ecosystem: Environmental > Aquatic > Marine > Coastal | place: USA: California | collected 2016-10-10 | reverse complement strand
ATATTCAATATCTGATAATCGTCGAAACCGACCTACCTGAAGGTGCCAGCATCGAGGAAAGCGGCGAAACTGCAATCTTACAGGATGGTTCAAGTGTGACGGTTTACAGTGAGGGCATCCCCGACTTTCAGGCTGTTTCTGCTGCCCTTGGTGATGCAGTGCCCAACGTAATGAAGGCGCTGCGTGCCAACTAAACCGAGCAGTTCAACGAATTACAACAAACCAATCTCGGCAATGTGCGCGGCCCCTACATGGTAATCGCCAGTGTGGTGATCGTCTTCTTCCTCATTTTCGCATTCTGCAAAATGCCATCCTTCAAACAGGAAGAACAGGTAGCTCCATTTTTTCAGATTGTAGGTCACCTACTCAAGCGAGCGCGTTTCATTGAAGGCGTTTTTGCCCAGCTATTTTATGCCGGTGCTCAAATCATGTGCTGGGCTTTCATCATTCATTACGGGATGGAGCAAGTGGGACTCAGTTTATCCGAGGCACAGAACTACAACATCATCAAAATGGCGATCTTCCTGACCAGTCGCTTTATCTGCACATTTCTGATGCGCTATCTACGCCCGAGTATCATACTACTAATATTTGCACTGGGTGGGTTCGGTTGCACGCTCGGCGCGATCCACGTCGAGGGGCAATCAGGTCTTATCTCGCTGGTCATGGTATCTGCATGCATGTCGCTGATGTTCCCGACCATTTACGGGATCGCACTGAAAGGCCTAAAACTTGAAGAGGCCAAACTTGGCTCGGCTTTTCTAATCATGTCGATTGTAGGGGGCGCAGTGCTGACTAAGCTGCAAGGCGGGCTGATCACCAACTGCCGTGTACATACCTCTTTCTGGTTGCCTGCAAGTTGCTTTGTAATGATCGCATGCCTACAATGCTTTCTAGCACATGATAAGAGCGATAACAACAAAGCATAAAGCGCGCATCAATTGAACAGCTAAAAAAACCACGTCCAGCGACTTCTGCTGGCAGTAGCCCACCGAGCTTTCTCGGTATGAGAGAGCAGCAATACTCAATCGTACCGCGAAACTTAGTTCGCATTATTCGATATATTCTTTTACTTAGGTGGCTCGTAGGAATCTAGGCGACGCTTCTCGTCTGAATTCATATACTCACGAATATCTGCAATCACACTGCCTTTGCCCTTTGAAGCGCGAATCAATGGCTTAAATTGATCGTCTAAAACACTTTTTGCATATGCCGAATTGGCGCCGATAGAGGCGAGCACCACGACATTGATCGTTGGTCGCTTAAGGTTTGCGGGATCATACATATCTTTGCAGATTTGCTTATACGCAGCCGCAATATGCTGAGGATGATTCGGTGCTTCCTTAGTTCCCGGCAAATAGTTAGTCGTTAAGATGAAAATAGCGTCAGGCTTCTGTGTTGTCAGCGCCCAAAATAAGCCGCGGGCCCAATGATAAGTGCTATTTGCATACTGAGGCATATATTTCGAACTGATCGCCTGAGGAGTCAGATAGTTATAATACCATGCAGGCCCAAATGATGGTACATTGCTATCTAGTCGTTGCGGCCATTGCAACTGGCGCAGCCGTTGATTAAAGCCAATATTGAAATCAATACCATAGGTCTTATTGCTTTCCTCGACTGGATTAACTGGCGCCATCCAATTCATCAGCTGCTGCTTGTTTTTTGAATTTGCCGATACCATTTTTTCAGCAAACGGAGTGCAATGATTCGCCCAGAATGCCGCCACATTAAACAATGCCTGATCAGGCAGCTTCTGCACCATTTCCTCGAGGCGCTTGCGAATCGTGTATGCGGTCATACGTGTATAGGGAACAGAAACACCCTGACTGTGCGTCGTCGCGGGGCCAAAGTGGACCACAAATGCAATCTTCTCGCCCTTTGATTTAGCACCAAAGAAATTGACTTTCGGCATTTTAAAACCGATGCCAGTGCCCCGACCAGCGCTGCCAAGTGAAGCTCCACCGGTGCCGCCTAATCCAGCGCTCACAGTAAAGGAATCACCCATGCTGGGTAAGTCTACATCCACATTAGCAACCGCAATATTAGCGATTGGCTTCAACGCTAAGGCCTGCGGCTGTAGTTTTGGCGGCGGCGCTGAAAGCTTCACCTTCACTTCGGGCGGCGGCTCTTCTTCGACGACAGCTGGCGGCTCTTCAAACTGAGCATCATCCTGAATAACAATCGTAGCGACCTTAATGATGCCGGCGACAAAACCGGCAACAATGTGTAGCGCTACGCTGATAAAGATGATCTTCATCAGCATTGGGTTTAATTTTCGTTTTTTTTCTGGGGGAAGCATCGTAAAAGGTAAGGGAGTTTGCATTAATCACAGCAACGCACTCAAAAACAAGATAAAACCAAAATACAATATTACCGCAGACGGTATTTACGTGGAGTCGTTTGCAGGTGTTTCTTGAAGATGTGGTTCATGTATTCCTGGCAATTAAATCCGCTGCGTTCCGCAACGAGTGTAATCGAGAGCTCTGTCTCAGTTAACATCTCCCGCGCAACGCGAAGTTTTTCGTTGAGCACCACATCTCCTACCGTGCGGTTAAGCCTGTGACGAAAGCGACGCTGCAGCACGCTTCGCGAAAGTCCCGCTGCTTGAGCAATCGTATTTAAATTAACACCCGTGCTCGCGTGCTCACGAATGTAATTGAGCGCTTTTAACAGCGCGGGGTCATCAATCGCAACCAAGTCACTAGAAAGTCGTTGATGCAAAGTGTATGGGCTGACTTCAATCACTGCGTGCTCAAGCGTTTCGCCATGCATCAACCGTTCTAAAGTTTGTGCAGCGCGGTAGCCGACCAATTCATGATTGGGCTCGACACTGCTGAGCCGTGGCCGGCAGAGATTGCAAAATGGCCGGTCGTTATCAACGCCCACCACACTCACATGCTCCGGGATCGCTAGACCGAGTTGATGACACGCTTCAAACACAATCGGAGCGAGTTGATCGCTGGCGACCATTAGCCCACTGGGAGCCGGCAACTTTGAAAGCCACGCTTTAACCCTATGCAAACTATCACCCAAAGACTGATCATGCGATCGGTGTTGATCGATGTGTAAGGTCTGCACCGACCCCTCATGCATCATAAGCGCATCCTTGAACCCTTTCTCACGCTCGACCGACCAGCGCTCATTCCCCAAACCAACGAATGCAAAGTGCCGGTGAGTATTCGTGATAAAATGCTTCGCAACTGAAGCTCCGATCAATTGATCATTACATTTAACTAAAGGGAACGCTTGTGGACTCACATTGCCTAGTACATCTACCGTCGGTAGTCCTTTTGCTTGAATCAGCGCGAGCAAGTCAGGATTCGCAATACGCGCAATAATACCATCGCCCTGCCATTGACTGATCGCGTTCGGATCCATCGCACCTAAAGGACCAGAATGCTGAAAAACCGACCAATCAGTGCGCTCATCGAGAAAACGAGAGATTCCCGTCACAATCTGTCGCCCTGATGCGAGCGAGGTTTCTGCTAATATCGCAATACGTTTCATAATCAATTTGACCTGATTACTTAAAAAAATGAGCAAATTGTATCTTAAAAAGAGTCCTAATTATCTGTTATTGTCTAGTCTAAAGGAACCTTAGATCGGTCTTCATAGACCCTAATCATTAATATTAAATGCTCCATACATACAAAACCGTATGCCATGCTAGCAATGAACCCGACCGAGCATCATCCGCACCGGCGCCAAAATCCACTCAGTGGTGAGTGGATCTTAGTATCGCCACACCGCGCACTTCGCCCTTGGCAAGGCGCGAAGGAGACGGTTTCTAAGGAGGTCAAACCTGCCTACGACGAAACATGCTACCTCTGTCCAGGCAACGAGCGTATTGGTGGTGAAAAAAACCCAGTCTATACCGGACCTTATGTCTTTAAAAATGACTTTGCCGCGTTATTGACCGCCACAGACACCACGTCCCACCACAACCATACAGACGAGCTGTTTCAGCGGGAAGCCGCGCACGGTGAATGTCGCGTGATCTGCTTCTCCCCGCGCCACGACTTAAGCCTACCGGAGATGGAATTGCCCGCGATTCGAGAGGTGGTCGATCTCTGGTCAGATCAAACCACAGAACTCGGCAATACATATCGCTGGGTACAAATCTTTGAAAACAAAGGTGCGGCAATGGGCTGCTCAAACCCGCACCCACACGGACAAATCTGGGCCAGCGACTTTCTGCCGAATGAAGCGACCAAGGAAGACATCCACCAAGCCGCTTATTTGAAAAGGCATGGGAGCAACTTACTACTAGACTATGCGCAATCCGAAATAGAGAAAAACCAACGCATTGTCGCAATCAATGACAATTGGGTAGTCGTCGTTCCCTACTGGGCAACTTGGCCCTTTGAGACACTCTTACTACCGCGTACCTCAATTAAGCGCTTGAGCGATTTAACGGATTCTCAGCGCGACCACTTAGCCGACATCCTCAAACGTTTGCTCACGCGCTACGACAATTTATTCGAAACATCTTTTCCCTACTCAATGGGCTGGCACGGTGCTCCATTTCAAACAGATACAATCGATCATTGGCAGTTGCATGCGCACTTTTATCCACCACTATTGCGCTCTGCTAGCATTAAGAAATTCATGGTGGGCTATGAGATGCTCGCCAATGCACAACGTGATTTAACTGCAGAACAGGCCGCCACTCAACTAGCGGCACTCTCAGAAATTCATTACACCAAACAATAGATTAAATAGTATGAAAGTATTTGTAACAGGAGGCGCCGGTTATATCGGCAGTGTCGCAGTGGAACAACTCGTCCTAGCAGGACATGATGTGATGGTATTTGATAATCTATCGCTCGGCCATCGCACCGCAGTGCATCCGGACGCAGAGCTAGTCGTTGGCGACTTGGCGAATATCGATTCTATCCGCGAAGCGATGGGACGTTTCAAGCCAGAGGCAATCATGCACTTCGCCGCTAAATCCTTAGTCGGCGAATCAATGGAAGACCCCTTTCTCTATTTGGGTGACAATGTCTCCAACGCACTGAACCTACTCAAATGTGTCGTCGAATTCGAGGTGCCACGTTTCATCCTCTCTTCCACTGCCAATCTGTTCGACGACCCCGAACGTATGCCAATCGCTGAAGATGAGCGCATTATTCCTGGTAGCCCATACGGTGAGTCGAAGTATATCATCGAACGCTATTTGCATTGGATGTCGCGCGTATACCCATTCTTTAACTACGCAGCACTGCGCTACTTCAACGCCGCAGGCGCAAGCCCTGAACGTGGCGAGGATCATACTCCAGAGCTACACCTCATTCCCTTAGTACTTCAAGTCGCACTCGGCCAACGCGAACAGATCTTCATGTTTGGGGACGACTATGACACTCCAGACGGCACTTGCGTGCGTGACTACATCCACGTGATCGATCTCGCGCAGGCACACATCCTCGCACTCGGCGCGATCGAGAACGAAGATAAAATCTACAACCTCGGCAATGGCCAAGGCTACTCGGTGAAGCAAGTCATCGAAACGGCACGCGAAGTCACTGGTCACGCAATCCCTGCAGACGTAAAGCCGCGCCGTGCAGGCGACCCCGCGACACTAATCGCAGCCAGTGGCAAGATCACTCGTGAGCTCAAATGGGAGCCAAAATTTCCAGATTTAAAATCGATCATTGCCAGCGCATGGGCGTGGCACCAAGCACACCCCAAAGGCTACCAAGACTAATCGAACAACATACAATGGAACAAGCTATTCACAACCAACTCGCGCGTTCAGCGAAAAAATTTGGCCTCGATATTGAAGGCGGTCAAGTGCGCCGCAGCTCATCCCGTTTCTGCTTCGGTGTTGAACACGGCGACTACAATGGTATGGAGCTCTTCGGTGTCGGCACAGATCGCTTTATCTGGTTAGCATTTAAACCAAACGCGAGTGGACGGGTGCGTATCTTGAGTGAAAACTTTCCTGCAGATGGTGTGGTCGATTTTGCCCTTGGTGAATCTGCACAACCCGAAGCATTGAAAAATAGCTGGGGACGTTTCCCACATGGGGTCGAGTCCATCTTACGCCGCGAAGGTTACGTACTCACCACAGGGTTTGATGCGGTATTGTACGGCAACATCCCCGGGGGTGGTATGTCTCGCTCAGCATCACTTGCACTAAATTTGATCCTGACCTTTTTTGTAGTCAACCAAATCGAAGTCGAAGATGGCATGCGCATCGTGGATCTCGCGCAGATGGTTGAGACGGATTACATTGGCTCACCGTGCGGTAAACTCGATCAGATCATGATCTACTTCGCAAAAGCGGGCATGGGCACCTACTTCAACCCCAACAAAGGCACAATCGATCACATCCCGTTCGGAGGTGATACAGATGACTTTCGTATTGTCAGTTTGGATACAGGCACTAAACGGCCGGGCTTAGAAAAATCGACTTACAAAATTCGCCGCGATGAGTGTGATCAGATGAAGGCACTGCTCACTGAGAAATTTGGCTACGCATCACTCGCAGAAGTCAACACCGCCGAGAAGTTTGCTGCAGCTACTGCTTATATTAAAGCGGTAGCTCCAGCCAGTGTTGGCCGCCTAAAGTATCTATATGAAGCCCAAACACGCTTCGCAGAAACCCTCGCAGCGTGGCGCAGTGGCGACATTGAACAAGTTGGTAAAAACTTCCGAGCTGATGGCATTGGCCTCCGTGATGACTATAGAATCAGTGGCCCCGAATTAGAGACGATGTGCGACATCGCTCGCAGCGTGCCCGGCGTGCTCGGCGAACGGATGCTCGGTGGTGGCGACAAGGGAGCCAGTGGCGCACTGATCAAAGCAGATACATTTGATGCGCTCAAGGCGACAGTCGAGGCAGCCTATCCAATCTGCCATCCCGCATTTGCGGATGAATTTGCAATTCACTCCTGCCGCACTGTCGATGGCATTACCACAGCACCGCTGCGAGTGTCGCCCGCTGATCGATAAAACCGCAGTGGAGAGTGCTTCATCTGACATTGAAGTAATCAAAATACCGCTTAGCGCAGTCCTAAGCGCCCCAACACTGATGGCCGCTTCGGCCTCTCGTAACCGTGTGCCACAAATTCGCGTATTTTCGAATTAGAAGCCCGCGAGACATCTCCAGGGGATTCATCGAACTTAATGTATATATCTCATAAAACATTAATAATCATTGTTTTAACTGTTTTTAAAATAGGCTATTCCTAATCTTGACTTTCTGAGTCAAGAAATAAAGATAAGGCTTAATGAAAAAGGTACAAGCAGTTGAAACTCAAAGCACCACACAGCCGGACCTGGAAAATGCGTCTGCTGTGGATCGTGTGCGTTGGGCGTACGAGGAATATGGCGACAAGCTAGTTTTGAGCACTAGCTTTGGCATCCAAAGCGCTGTCATGCTGCACTTAGTCACCACACAAATTCCAAAAATTCCAGTCGTCTTCATCGACACGGGTTACTTATTTACTGAAACATACCACTTCGCTGAAGCACTCACAGAGCGGCTTGATTTAAACCTAAAGACCTACCTACCCAAGCAATCTGCAGCCCACCAAGAAGCGGTCTACGGCAAGCTCTGGGAACAAGGCATTGATGGCCTCACTCAATACAATCTCAGCAATAAGGTGGAACCCATGAACCGCGCCGTCCAAGAACTCGGCGCAACCGCGTGGCTCTCTGGCCTGCGTAGGCACCAATCTTCCTCGCGTAAAAAGCGTACCGTGACAGAGCAGCAAAACCAGATAATGAAGGTTTACCCAATCATCGATTGGAACGATAGAGAGATCTACAATTATCTCACTGAGAACAACTTACCATATCACCCACTATGGGAAAAGGGCTATGTTTCTGTCGGCGACTGGCACAGCACCAGCAAGCTCGGTCAAGGCATGAATGCCGAAGAAACGCGTTTTGGCGGTCTTAAGCGCGAGTGCGGACTGCACGAATCTAATGCAGGATCTGACTACCAGATCTAACCGCTGAATGCGCATTGGGTAAGCGCACATTCTGCCACACAGCGACCCAAATCAGCCATTCAGCAGTCCAAAGATCTGGCACTTATTATTTTCTCAATAAAAGCCAAACCTAGCTGCAAGTCGACGTGCTCTACCCTTGCACCTGAGCGAAGAGGTCTTTTTATCAAGTTTCATACTGAGTTTAGTATACGCACTATAAATAACTATTCTTTACGCCTTCTCTGATTCAGCACCGTGAAATCCTCTTCATCTGCAATACATAATACTCCAAAGCACGTTGCCATCATTATGGACGGCAATGGGCGTTGGGCGAATGAACGCGGCCTGCCCCGTATTGAGGGGCATCGTCGTGGGGCTGACGCCGTCAAGCGCGCACTCAAAGCTGCTCAGGAAAACGGCGTTAAAATCATTACTCTCTATGCATTTAGCGTGGAAAATTGGAATCGGCCAAAAGATGAAGTGGATGCACTCATGCAGCTGTTGGATCGTTTTCTTAAAGACCAACTCACTGAACTCGTTAAACGTAAAATTCGCCTGCGCGTCGTCGGTCGCTACCAAGAGCTCCCAGAGCATATCCGCGAGCGCTTGAGTCACGTCGAAGCGGCCACCGCTGAATTTACTGATTACACCCTCGCACTCGCGCTCAACTATGGCGCCAGAACTGAAGTGGTCGACGCCGCACGGGCCATCGCCCAAGCAGCCCAAGCAGGTAAAATCAACCCAGACGAGCTCGACTACGAGCAGTTCGCTCAGCACCTTTACACCAAAGACCTGCCCGATCCAGACCTTGTAATACGCACCTCTGGCGAAGCGCGTCTAAGTAACTTCCTGCTGCTACAAGCTGCCTACGCTGAGATCTATTTCACTCCCGTACTCTGGCCCGATTTCGACGAAAAACAATTTAAACTAGCCCTGACGGATTATGCGGCACGCGAACGCCGCTATGGGCAAACTGCCGAGCAATTACAAGACTGCCAATCGTAACTCTTCACCGAACCTATTATCCTCACCTTAACTCTTTTATTTCTATGAAGCAACGTATCTTCAGCTTCACGATCCTCTGGTTGATCGTCACTGTCTCTCTCCTTATATTCGGCATCGATGCAGGCGTCTGGCTCATCGCAGCACTTGCTTTTTTTACACAGCTGGAACTCTACCAGTTGTTCGACAAGATGGGACTCAAGCCCTACAAATCGCTCGGTGTTCTTTGCGCTCCAATTCTGATCTTCTGCGCTTACTACATGGACGGTCTTGATGCGGGTACCGACATCTTTATCTTCTGCTTTTTGGCCCTAGCACTGACGATCATCATCAAAGATCTACAAGCAGGCCGCTTACGCAGCTTCATGCCGACACTCTTCGGGCTGCTCTATGTGCCCTTCATGCTGCATTTTTTCGTCAAAGTCGTTAAACTTGCGGAGTTGAACGGCTACAGCGATGCCACCAGTATCTTCCTCACTGTTTGGATCGTCGCCGTCGCCAAATGCACTGATGTCGGCGGTCTACTCGTTGGGATGCAAATGGGTAAGACCCCACTCTCCGTGATTAGCCCTAAAAAAACAGTCGAAGGGGGCGCAGGCGGGATTGTTTTTGCCATGCTCATCGGCCTCTTTATTCTTGGTGTCTTTAATGTTTATGCACCCGAAGGCTTCACTTGGTGGCGCTCGGCACTCATGGCGATCCCGATCGGCATTGCCTCGATCGCTTCCGATCTCGTTGAGTCCGCTTTCAAACGACAAGCCGACGTCAAAGACTCGGGTAATATCATCCCTGGGATCGGCGGCATCTTCGATCTTACCGACAGCCTCCTACTCACCGCACCGCTCGGCTATTTGATGTTCAAATACTTCATCTTCTAAATGGCAGAGTCTGCTAAAAAGAAAGTCGTGCTCTTGGGTGCGACGGGCTCCATCGGTACTAGCACACTACGTGTTTTGCGGGCCCACTCTGATCGCCTCGAGCTAGTCGGCGTCGCGGCTCACTCGAGCCACAATGAGCTCGCCGCAATCTGTGCAGAGTTCCACGTGCCCCACGCCACCCTCTCCAGCGAAAGCGCCTACACGGCAGCCAAAGCAGGCGGCAACTTCCCCAGCAGTACCCAATTGCACTGCGGCGATGCAGGCCTGCTCGAAGTCTCCACTTTGCCCGAGGCCGATATCGTGCTCGTCGCCGTGGTCGGCGCCTGTGGCCTCAAACCCACCCTCGCCGCGATCGAAGCCGGCAAAGACATCGCATTGGCCAACAAAGAGCTCCTCGTGCTCGGTGGCGCCTTCGTAATCGAAGCTGCCAAGCGCAACGACGTGCGCCTGCTCCCCACCGACAGTGAACACAACGCCATCTTTCAGTGTATTGAAGGCCACTCCCATGCACATCTGCAAAAGCTAATTCTCACCGCATCTGGCGGGCAATTTCGTGATACCCCGCTCGAACAGCTAGCCAACGTCACGCCCGCTGACGCCACCCAGCACCCCAACTGGTCGATGGGCCCAAAGATTACAGTCGATTCGGCAACGATGGCGAACAAAGGCCTAGAGCTAATCGAAGCACAATGGCTCTTTGGACTGGAACCAGATCGCCTCGAAGTGGTCATTCATCCACAGAGCATCGTCCACTCCTTCGCGCAATTGATCGATGGCTCTATCCTCGCGCAACTCAGCCCGCCTTCCATGACCTTTGCGATTCAACACTGCCTCCTCTACCCCGACCGTGCGCCAGGGGTCGACGCCACCACCGACTTCAGCAAAGCATTGCAACTCGACTTCAAAGCACCCGACATCGCCCGCTTTCCCTGCCTGCAACTCGCCTACGACGTGATGCGCACCAGCGGCAGCGCACCTGCCATTTTTAATGCCGCGAATGAAATTGCCGTTGAACGCTTTCTTGCCCACGAACTCGCCTACCTCGACATCCCGCGTGTCATCGAGCATACACTGAGTGCCGTCAATGCCGCTCCTGCGATCAATCTTGAAGCACTCTTACAAGTCGATGCTGAGGCGCGTAACGTAGCGAGCAGCTTTACAAGCACCCCACGTTGAACATAAAGTATATTGTCGCACACTATCCTAAACCCAACCTGCAACGACCCAGCGGATAACTTTTTTAACATTATAGATATCCAACCGTGAACGCTTTGAGTTCACCGTTCAAAATTTC
>Ga0228624_1001154_pt1 | contig 11124 bp, 10 predicted proteins | sample 29DmetaG_FD_182744 | JGI IMG/M metagenome (GOLD analysis project Ga0228624, IMG submission 182744) | Seawater microbial communities from Monterey Bay, California, United States - 29D | ecosystem: Environmental > Aquatic > Marine > Coastal | place: USA: California | collected 2016-10-10 | reverse complement strand
TATCGAAGACAATATATTTATTACAGTCTAATATGACATTGTTTACATTGTGGTCAATGATATTAAGTGTGTATTTATCATCTATAATGTATTGTAACGGTTGTAATGATAAGAAATGATGTAAAAACATCGGTGTTAAGACTATGTTGCCAACTAAATACATGTTATGTAGGTCTAATTTAATAGTATAGTCTAAGTCTGGATGACTATATTCAACATTAATTAAGTAATGATCACATGATTCTCTGGGAAACCCGAGTTCTATGTTTTCAGATGAATCATTAAAGTAGCTATGGCAAATATAATTGTCGTATAGTTTAGACAACAGAAACCCCTCTCGTAATCTATTGGTAGCATTAACGATTGACCTTGTAACATCTATTGATTCATTCAATGTACATTTAACATATGTTTGTTCTTCTTGTGTGAGGTGTTCGAAACTTTTACTTTGATATGCTTTTACCTTGTCCAAACAAATTTGATAACTACTATTAATTACTATATCATTGTCCATTAAAAATTGTGATAGTATCCAACATTTTTCATTAGGTTCTACATTATAATTGTTCATAATGCCATTAAAGTTGTTTTTATAGAATGTCAAATCGTCCATTGTCATCTTAAATATTGGGTATTCCTCATAAAGGTAATCATATGTTAATCGTAAATGTGTATGTACGAAAACATACCATTTAAATAATTCAATACAACCAATCCTACAACCATTGTCCAGTATGGAAATATATTCTTTTATAATGTATGTTCCTTTCTCTACTTCAGGTATTTCTATAAAACCTATGTAAAGCATATTTATTGTTTTCAAGAACTGTTCTTTAATTGATGAAAAAATATTTTCTGACATATTATTTATTAATACCTCGTAATATATTTATATCTTTTTTCGTATACTATTGTATAGTAGATTCATTCTGTATGTCAAAGTCATTTGAAAAAGGATTATTCATATTTCGACGTGATTTACGTATTCATGATAACATTAGTTTGATTTCATTAGCAAATGAATGTAAACAGATAATATGCTGTTTCATTTTTACACCAGAACAAGTAAGTTCGTCTAATAAATATAAATCAGACAATGCAGTACAGTTTATGATAGAATCATTAATTGATTTAGACCAAGAATTAAAAAAAAAAGGCTCCCAACTTTATTGTTTTTATGGTAATCAATACGAAATCATAAATGAATTAGTAATATCTGAACGAGTTGATAAAATAATGTTTAATGCTGATTATAGCCCTTATGCAAAAATAAGAGATAATAAAATTAAACAACTATGTATTGCTAATAACATTGATTGTAATACATGTAATGATTATTATTTACACGAACCTGGTAGCATTTTAGTGAGTAGTACAAATAAACCTTATAAAAAATATACTCCATTTTATAATAAAGCTATAAACTGTGAAGTAAAAAAATCAATGTCCTTTAATAAAGTAAATACGCTTGCTAAAATGTGGAGACAATATCCACAAACAATATCATTAACAACAGCTTTATCAAAGTTCACCACAAACAATCCCGATATCTTAGTTAATGGAGGTCGAACAAACGGTATTAAACGATTGATGAATGCTATTAAAGAACAAGACAAATATTTACAAACACGAGATTCGTTTTCAATGAACACCAGCCATTTATCTGCATATATTAAGTTTGGATGTGTATCTATTAGAGAAGTCTATTTTTCATTTTATAATGAATATAATAAACATCACGGACTAATAAGTGAATTATATTGGCGTGAGTTTTTTGCCCATGTTTTACACGGATACCCAGAGGTTGTAGGACAATCATACCAGAAAAAGTATCGTGCATTAAAATGGGTAAATAATAAAACACATATAAAAAAATGGAAAGAAGGAAATACCGGGTTCCCTATTGTAGACGCTGCAATGCGTGAGTTGAATACCACTGGATATATGCATAATAGAGGCCGTATGATAACAGCCAGTACATTAATAAAAACTTTACGCATTGATTGGCGAATTGGAGAGAAATACTTTGCCACCAAACTAACAGATTATGACATTGCGTCCAATAATGGAAACTGGCAGGGTATAAGTGGCACTGGTGTAGATATGAAACCTTATTTCCGTGATATGAACCCATTTATTCAAAGTAAGCAGTATGACCCAGATTGTGAATATATAAAAAAATGGATTCCAGAATTAAAAAATGTTCAGGTGAATGAGATACATACTTGGTTCATTTCTCACAAGAAAAATAATGTAAATTACCCACCACCGATTGTTAACTACAATACCGCAAAGAAAGAAATGATAAAAATGTATAGTAGTATATGAAAATGCTACTTTACTTAGTAATTACATATTACATATTACATATTACATATTACATTTACTAAAAAATAACTGTTTTTTCATGTCCAAACCGTATTTCGAGGTTAACCATTACACCATCAATAACTCCCGCATCTACTAAGTTGCGAACGAATGATATATCTTCACTTGTTCCTTCACGAATTTTCACACTTAAGTCTTTATTACTCATAGTGGTTATGTCTCGAAAAAACCATGGATATTTCATTTTTTCGTGTTCTATTACCCCTTTACGTATCGCCATGCATCCCATACCGGTGTATGCACATTTTACCCACTTGTCGCCTTTTTCAATCCTCGATTTAGCTTCTTCAACATTGATAAAATTAAAATTTCCTTGTGATACATATTGTTCTTCATCCCAATTCTCAACACAACATAAATTGACACCACCTTCTAATGCGTATGTTCCAGATACAACTTTATGCTCATACATACATGCTTGAATTAAATAATGAATCATAGATGAATTAAATACCATATCACTATCCAACCACATTATAACGTCATAATCTAATTCACCCTTAAATGGTTTTTGGTCTTCACCCAATAATACATTTGCACCTAAACACATTGAACGTGCAAAATTCACTTGAGGATTATATTTGTTTGATACAACAATATTGTAGCTATCTATAAGTGTGGTTATAGTTTCAGACCATGATAAAAAGAAATTACTTGTGAAGGTTTTACCAGTGACACAAAATACCACGGTGGGTTTTTTTTGTTTCGGGCTTTCTATAGCATCTACCATATTGTTATAATAATTAATACCTATAAAACATATTAATTATTTATGTGATTTACATAACAATGTATATTTATCTTATTTGTTAAATATCTAAACTGACTACATTTTTTACAGAATTACTTTTACGTTTGCTACTTTTTGGTATATTAGATATGTCCATTTCTTTCAATGAGGTTACTGATACCAATGAGTCGTTATTGTTTGATTTTGTACTTGTTTGTTTAGTTGAAGTTGATGTTGAAGGTTCACTATGAATGTTCACATTTCTTGTCTTTAATCCTGATAATATATTGTCTATATCGTTGTTTTGTGGTCCTTTCATTTCGGGTCTTGAACTTTTATCTTGTCTTTCAATTGGAGCGGTTGTATCCAATGAGATACCTTCTTCTCTGAACATTGGGGTTGAACCTCTACCTACACTAATGTCTGGACGGTTATTTGTATTTGTATAAGTCATTCCTGGTCTTGGTGGAGGTGGCATATTTTTCGTTTCTACTGCACTTGGTGGCGGTGGGCCGGTTGGTCGTTTATTATCTTGCATAAACTGATTTGCCATAGCGAAACCCGGAGATTCTTGGCTCATAGAATCTACTGTCGCATTTGTAAACATCTTCATCAATTCTGGACTTTGTTTAATTACATCATTGAATGCGGGCGTAGCGCTTGATAATGCCTTATTCGAAAAGTTTAATACTGCTGCACTAAACCCTACTCTCAATAATAATGATATCTCGGGGGCCATTTTACCTCCTTTGTATTTTTCATGTAATTCATTAAACAATTCTTCGTAGCTATCCAAATCTTCACTGACTTGTTCACCCCATCCATCTAAATTCAAATCAAACGGGTTAAAAACAGTGTTCGCATATTCAATTGAATTGATAAATGTCATAAACCACCACCCTTGTAATTTTATACTGTCTTTTTTTCGTTTATCTTCTATTACGGATTCATATTCATCCTCGATTTCATCATATTTTGATTCCATATCATAATTTGAAGTTAATTTGATAGCTCCTTTATCTTGCCACTCTTCTATTTTTTTTAACATGGTTCGTTTTTTCCTTCTTCGTTCACGTTCTGTCATCGTTTTTTCCACATAAACGTGTTCTTGATTTGGAGCATCCGATGATTTCATAAATCCATCCCATGTCTTAGCGACCCCATTTAACGACGTTGCCATTGTCTCACCTAAGTTATTATCGAACATATTAGTGTCGGCTATGTTTAATTTTGTTATATCATTATTGTTTGCTATATCTGAACTGTCTAACGATAATGTTGGTGGTTCATCCACTGTAATACCAAATAGTTTCGCATTTTCTGTATTTACATTATTCATACCATATTGTTGTGAATGTGTATTTCCTGACAGTTGGTTTAATTCATCTTCTAAATTGTTTAATTCACCTAAATGGCTATTTCCAATACTTACAGACTTCTGTTTATCATTCATTAATAATTCCAATCCAACTCCGGATGAACTATTTGTTTCGAGTGTACTCATGTTTAGATCTAATTCTTCCATTATGATAAGGATACAATGTTTATTTTTAAATCATCCGCATAGGATATTTTATTTTTGTTGAATATGAACCATAGACCTTGTAAAAATGCATCAGCAAGGTCATCTTGTTTTTTTGTTTGTAAAGTAGTCTCCCAATCGGTGAAATTATTTGATGTAATAGTAGAGCATATTTTAACACTATCTTGCTTATGTGCCTTATAGTTTGGGTTCACATTGTTTGTGTGTTTTGCAACATTTGTAGTGTTAACGTATTGGTCTATTGATGCCATTTTACTGAAAGGTTTTAATTTGTTCGCAGAAGATATGAATTCTATTTTAAATGAAGGGTATTTCATAATAAAATATTGTGCTAACATCCCCTGTATTGTAGTCATTCTATTTGCGATAGGTGAAATCTGGTTTTCGATTATTACATAGTCTACGTCCTCTAACACTATTTCATTTAAAAGTTCTTTCATTTTGCGTCCAATAGTAATCAAATCATATTTGTTAGCTTTTTTTACTGGATTAATGATTTCTTCTAAACATTTTGATTTCAAATATGAGCCTATCATTGTTAACATTTCACCCTTTGAAAGTAGTTTATTTTCCATAAATAAGTAGTGTTGTTTCCCCCATTTGAGTAGCATTTCTTTCTTTTTAGATTTAAGTTTGTTCAATTGTGTATCTTTTGACGGTATCATAAATGGACTACATATAGCGTGTTTCTTACAAAAATAATGGCTTCCTTTTTTGTACTTTGCCTTAGATGTACAGATATTCTTATTGGTTTTATTACTTTGATTACATACTGAATCAGTGTTATTTTCTTCTACTAAATTCAGTATATTCCAGTTTTCTATATTAATTGTTGACGAGCAGTCAATCGTACAATATGCCATATTTTTTATTCCTATATCAAAACTAATAATTTTCATACGAATGTCATATACAGTTTATTAATAACGAATATTTAGATGTTATTCTTTATTAATCATTTTATTTCTTTTGTATATGGACATTAGGGGCAATACGTCGTCCATCTAATTGTTCTCGAGTTAAATAATCGGATTTTAAGTCACTTAATACATACCCTTTAGGTCTATTATCATCCATAATACTCTTGTACGAGTATGGGTATGTTTCAATGTTGCTTAATTTATTTGATTCTATACTTGATTTATATTCAGGATTCACGGTAAACCCAGTATCATTTGAACTAAGTCTAAAATTTGAATCCATTATTGCTTTTGCGTTGGTTTGTAAATATGCCCTATATTCCCAATTTGATCTAATATTATTGTCCTTTATTAAGCGTTGGTTCAAATGGGATTCGGGTTGCCAACTTGAAATAATTGAACGACCATCTTGCATCAAAGGGGGGAATGACTCATGTTTATTATTTGTAGTATATCCGTAATACGTAGGTTCTTTATTGTATGCTGTGTTAATTAATTGTTTAAATTGATTATTCAGTTCTTGAAACATATCTTTATATAAAGATATATACATTTTTTATTCCCATAATTATCAATTACACTGTCTAAAGTTATGAATTGGTTTCTGTATTGTCTGCCTGTTCTAAAAGATCAATCAAATCCGATTTTTTCATGCGATTTGTATTTGTTGCCAACCCTCTTTCATTTACAAGAGCCTTTAAATGAGATAAATTTATATCTTTGTAATTAGCAGTTAATGGTTCTGAATTATTGGTTGTATTATTATCATATACATTGTTCTCGACATTATGTATTTCATGACTTTTTAGAATTTGTACTTCGTTTCCCTCTTCATAATTCGAAATATTGACCTCATCTACCTCATCTACCTCATCTATCGATGGAGTGAGTTCATTATCTGAAGATTCGAATGCTTGCATATCAATTATATGGTTTGATTCTACATGGATATGTTTGGTACTATTCGCGCCATCATCCTCATCATCCTCATCATCCTCATCATCCTCATCATCCTCATCATCCTCATCATCCTCATCATCCTCATCATCCTCATCATCCTCATCATCCTCATCGTCACTATCCTGATCATTCGCATATTTTGATACGTCTAATTCTTGAACTCTATTATATTCATTATAAGTCGGATCATTTACACCATAACCAAATATATTGCCGGATTCCATTGTTTGAGGTGGTCGTCTGGTATTTATCTCTTCTACTATGTTATTTACCAATTCATACATAGTATCTTGTTTCGTTTCTAAAGCAGATATTCGTTGTTTAAAATGGTAGACAATTAATAGTATTAATACAAACGTGATTGCTAAAGATATGTATAGCACAGAATCCATTATGTAGGATATTCCCATTACAATAAGAATATATAAAGAAATATGCATCCAAACGAACAATATATATGTTGAATATATATACATAAATTATGGATAGTATTAGTAAAGAATTCACAAGAACTGTAACAAAAACACCCACGATAAACTCAATGAATGATTTAGCAGGAACGAACAGAGTCCTAACTATTATTTTAGTTGTCTTGATTGTATTTTCATTAGCTGGTGTAAATATCTTAAAGATGTTAGGAATGTTTTTACAGCGCATTGTAGATATATTTAGACCATTAGTTACACGGTTGGTCTCTATAGTAGCTTTTACTATTGGTGTATTAATTGAGCAATTTGCAGCATTATTTACTACAACCGTAGGAGCTGGAGTAGAGATCACTGGTGGAACTATAGATAGGGTAGGAGACCTTCTTAAAGACGCAAGTCGTCCTTCATTACAGAACGTATTGAATGATAGTGGGTCGGTTCGTATTGATGTCCCAGAGAGTGATAACAGTGATAATTCTATCCAAAAACCTATTACATCAGGCAAGGCAAAGTGGTGTTTAATTGGGGAATATAATGGTCGTCGCGGATGTGTTGAATTGGATAAAGAAGAACCGTGTTTATCTGGACAAGTGTTTCCAAACCATGAGAGTTGTGTAAATCCTCAATTTAACGGAAACATAACTGGTAGCGCGTTTCATCCGTTAAAAACGCAAACACAATAATATCACAACATTTTGTTTTGTCCGACTGATATGATAAAAATACTAGGTATTGTAAATGAAATAAACAGTAAAATATGTTATTGTTTATTAGTATGGAATCAACGTCACTGTATGTATTACTATTGAAAAATAATACACGTTTTTTGTGTTTATCTCATTCTGATAAAACATATCATGAAATACTACACAATGCAGAATCGCAATATGAAATGTTACAAAAGTATACTCCAATAGAAATCGAAACAAAAATTCAGATCAATTGTTTTATGGAATGGAATTACCACGTTAAACGATATATGAAATTATATGGGATAGATTATGTAAGAGGGGGAGACTATTATAAAGAGCAATTAACAGACCAGGAGAGGTTATTTATTGAAAGAGAAATACAAGATAAAACGTTGTTTGTGCTATATCCAGCATATAGAGATGACACGGATAATCAAGTAACACTTAATCCATTATTATCCGAGGATACAGTATATAATAAGATAAAAAGTATCCATACAAATGATACTATTTTATCCGTAACAGATGAATTAATAAATGACATTATTTGGTTACGTGAATATATAAAATATCCGTCTGTACCAGATAATTCTACAACTTATAGTGTTAATGAGAAAATATCGTCATTATTTAAATTATTTAAATATATTAATAAACATGGAAAACTATTTCCAATAAAAGAATGGCATCCAGAATGTGTTATTGACCATATTGATGTCATTTGTAAATGTTATATAGAAAACAATAATTATTTTCGGTTTTCAGCATTTTATGTAGAACTTGTAGATGATGTAATTAGTCACGTATTATATATTCTACATTATTGTAAGAACCGCATGGATGAAATATTTTTTGATTATCACAGTTCTCAATTATCTAAGGAGACGAATGAGTTAGAGGTTTCTTACTGGGATTAGGTTTTTATGGTTACGTGTAGAAACGGGTCATCAAATATTTCTATATTGGAATCATCTATCATTTTTATCCGAAAATTATTATAAATAGTTGCTTGTGGTGTATTCAATGTCATACGTGTTAACTGAGATATGGGATTATTTACATTACAAACAACACCCGTATTTATAGGATTAGGACTAAAGTTATTAGATAAGTCAAACAGTAGGTTACTATTTACACTTGATAATGGATTTATATTTGGTTTCAATTTAAAATTATAAACACTTCCATTATAAGTAGCCAAATTAATATTAGAGACCTTAATAATACCACCATATATAGTTCCTTGAAATTGATACGAAATGTCAGTAGGATCTCCAAAATCTACCGTGGACAAATCAAAGTTAAACCCACTTATATCACTAATTACCTCGACTATATGATCACTACCATCAATTAAATCATCATTATAATATGTGTAAAAATCAAATGGGTTAGCTGATTGCATATCAAATGAAATATCGTGAAATAGTGTTGTATCTGTGATAGTAGATGAAATATCTGTTAATGCTGTTCCTGTTATATAATAACTAAATGGTATTTCAAATTCAAACTGGTAACTCTCTTTGGCTATGCCATTATGTATTGATATAGTGAATAAATCATCGGTTACATTGTCACGGATATAAATATCATCGCCAATAGCAAATCTCAAGTTGTCTGTAACGTCTGTATTTTGTACAGCAAGCGATTCTGTATTATTTTTGTAATTATATAAAGGTACATCTGGGTCGAGATATAAACTAATAGCGGGTCCTGGTACATCCGAACCTTTGCTGGATGAATACACTATTCCACAGGGTTCTACATTACCCTGTACAGAACCGTTTGTTTCGTATGAAATATTAGTTAGTTGTGTTTCTTCGTCATATGTTTCAGTTGCGACAGTATTATATAACGTGGCATAGGACCTGAATTGATTAGGAGCATTTATTGTTTTACTAAATTGTTGTTTCTTCGTAAGATTGTTTCCTTTTGATGATTGTGAATTCCCTCTATATTGTAATATTTCAGCTTTTCGACGCATATCTAATTGTAATTTTGAATGACTTGGATATGGGCTTGTAATATCAAGCCGTATTGGAGGGACAGAAAATACCATTTGTTTTCTTCTTTGCTTAATTCGATTACACGCTTCAGATTGCATTATAGTATAGTATAGTATATTTCGAAATAGTATAGTATATTTCGAAATAGTATAGTATATTTCGAAATAGCATGGTCTAATATTTTGCGGCATACCATGAATTAGATAAATAAGATGTGTATTTGTTTGTAGTATATCTATCAACAACACTCAAATTTGGTCCTTTTTTTACAATCGAATTTATTTCAAATACATCCAATGCTTCATTATAATACCTCAAATTTGATAATTTACCATTGAATCCGCCATTTTTACATATATGTACGTCTTGATAATTTTGCTTTACAACATTATTCAATATAATACGGTTTGAAATAACTCCATTCACATAAGAGTCAACTATCTTATTTTCCAATCGAACTCCAACATGAAACCATTTGTTTAATGGCACATTTTCTATAACAATTGTATTGTTATTGTCATTATAGTCAACTGTATCCATAATAATATGTAAATTGTTAACACCTGGTTGTAAATATACACCTGGGGCATTATTTACAGATGCTTTGTTTGTAGTAGCATCAAAATACCCATCTCCTTTACTAAAAATGTGTTGAAATTGCTTTCCAGTAGTGTCGTTACCTAAATCACTTATATATAACCAAAAAGACCATGTAAACTCTGCACCTTCTTTCTCATTATTTGAACGATATATTGGTACAGCATTTGTAATGCTCAAATCTTGTGGAATAACTTGTTGAGTTGTTCCGTCTATCATTCCATTGATCAAATAAGGATGAGATGATGGACCTAAAAACCTGCTAAGTAATAAAATACCTACATTAAGTAATACAAGAAAAATAACAAGAACCAAGATAATAAAGGAGAACTTTGCAATGATTGTATTAGATTGTAAGAATCCAACAGTAGCACCTGCCTGATTGGAGAGCTTAGAAAATTGTTCTCCAAAACTTTCTCTTGTTTCATTTACTGTAGTTCCTAAACTTTCCATAGCATTACCGAATCCTTCCCTCGTAGGCATATTTACTTGTGTATTTTGTAATCTCTGCATGAATAAATTTTATACTATACTATATTGATAATTTTTATCAACATAGTGTTTTGTTTTTTACCGTCAATAGTACATCATTTTTGGTTATTACACGTCGGCATTATACGCGTGGCTAAAATAACGAGAATGTGTTTTGTAATTCATTGTTTCTGAATACCGAGACGTCTATTCCATAACTTGCCAATGATTTTAATACGCTACTATGTTCACTACCAGTCAGGTACTCATTCCAAGCTGTCTGTGGGTCCATTGGTTCTGTCCATCGTTTGAAATCTTTAATATAAGCATCAAATGTACCAAATACAATCGGGTCTGATTCCCCTGGTAATTTTGGCATAATACTTCCG
>Ga0228624_1001146_pt1 | contig 11207 bp, 9 predicted proteins | sample 29DmetaG_FD_182744 | JGI IMG/M metagenome (GOLD analysis project Ga0228624, IMG submission 182744) | Seawater microbial communities from Monterey Bay, California, United States - 29D | ecosystem: Environmental > Aquatic > Marine > Coastal | place: USA: California | collected 2016-10-10 | reverse complement strand
AATGCCACCGCCTCCTGCTAAAACTCCAAATAATCCAACTCAACAAGGAAATGGATTAGGTCAATCATTTTTAGGAAATATGTTTCAGGGATTTTCATTTGGAGCAGGAAGTCAAATCGCGCGTGAAATGTTTGGAGGATTTGGTAATAGTCAGCCTGCTCCTACACCTATATTAGAACCAATACCATTATACAATGGATCTAATGAATGTGAGATTTTAAGAAAACAACTTTCACAATGTAATGAACAATATGTCCACGATTGTGAGTATTTATCTAAATATGTTGAATCTAAATGTAACTAAATAAAGTCTAATATAGATGAAACCGGTCTAATTGGTAAAACTGTTGAAAATTTGGTTTTCAAGAGTCTTTTATATTTTTTTTTACATATCTTTCTTCTGTGTTTTTTCCAACAATTTACACTGTTGTAATATATGCGATATTTTATATGTCTTAAAGCAGATTCCTTAGAAGGATTATAATATGAATATATTGAATTTTCATCAAGAATAAATTGGTCTAAAAAGGGAAAAGTAATATCTATTTTTGGATATATTTCATTAGAAGGAACAAGTTCATCAATTTTTTCATTTATTTTTAAATATTGACCCAATAAATAATCTTTTCTATTAAATGGAGTATAACAAAGTGCATCTAAATTTCGACATAATCCACAGTATCTGGCTTTTTTTGTATCATCGTAATCTTCCTCAGTAATTTTATTTTCTTTGTTACAAATCAAACATAACCAAATCATATATCTATTTAAATGATAAGATTTAAATAGTTATATGTCAAATTTTGTTGTATCCCTATTTTATTTATACGTGGTTTATGAATGTTTTACATTATCATGTATTGTTTTAGACCATTTGGTATTTAACTATCTTTTACTACTTGAAATATTAATAAAAAAAATACTCGTTTATCCAACTATTATTTATATTAATACGGCATTTGGAATGGCTCTTATTTTTGCTTACAATGTATTAAAACTAATTTTACAAAATCTGAAAATCGGGGAGATTATTTATAGATGAATGAATAGGCATCGGCGTAGTGCTAGTAATCTCTATGCTGTCTTTATCTAATATTGAATTTGTTTCTTTGGACTTATTTTTTTTCTTACACAAGGTTACATTGCACATTCCAAAACTATGACACCATTTAGCAATTACACATGTCATAAATGTAAGTATACTTACTAGAATAACAATATTTTCTGTGTCCCATGTAAACTTTTTGGGACAATTAGATACTCTTTCTGTAATGAAAATACCCTGTTTATTTAGATGTTCTTTATTAAAACTATAATTGTTATTATTTTGATCATAAATAGAAATGTTTCGTGTCTGAATATTATTTACACATTGAGACCAATCTCCTACAATAATAGACAAATTAATCATTTTCTCAAAAAGTTGATGGTTTACAGTATTATTCATTTTTTTAATGTGAAACTTCAATAAATATTTTCAAATTTTAAAGGCAATGTATTATGAATAGTTGTTTTATAATATTTATAGGTAAAATATTAATATACCTATAAATATTTTTAGATTGGTTATGGTAATGAAATTAAAAATAAATTTGAGACAATTTATAACATATTTTAATATTAAAAAAAATGCCAGATAAATTTGATCCAGTTATTACTTCATTTTCTGTAGAAAAGAAAAAGTATATGCCCAGTTTGTATTATAAATATTTCAATGGTTTATGGAGAAATGGTAATCAACAATCAACATATGAACTAACTATTTCTGTAAGACGTGCGTTAACTAATAATACATCGTCTCAAACATCTGATGAAGATTATCAATGGGTTCAACATATTTATAATATTATTAGAACTCATCCTGAAAAGTATGGCAAACTTGCTCTAAGTGATGATTGGTGTCATTATTTTAATGACGAACAGCTAAATAATTTTCAAGATCTTGTAGAAAATACAGATTAAGTTTTAAATAATAGTTGACATTCACCATTCTCAATTTTTAAAATATTATATGCTGTGGTATACAACGTGATGTCATATTTAATATTTTTTTTGTCTAAACTTTCGTTATCAAATGGAGAATTTAACTTAAATAAGAGTTCTATTGACTCAAAATTAGAAAAGTTACATGCACCGGATGGTTGAAAATCTTCCGGATTAATCGAAAAACTATAAACCATAACTCCTTTAGGAAGTTTTCCAGTATGATGATTATAAGGTTGAATTTTATTGTAATAACTATATTCACGTGCTCCTAATCTTACATCTCCATTTAGTTTAAGTTCTAATGTTTTCACGATATTTTCATTAAAATATTTATAATTATCATTATCAATTGCTGGAATATCTTTGATATCTCTAAATTGCCATAAATTTACTAATCTTATAAGATCTTCATTATTAGGAGCTTCGTTAGCACTAATTCTATTTTTATTTATATCACTAATTAGTTTTATATTAGATTCAGTATCACTTGTTATAATATATTCTTCGAGGGTCTTATTGATAATAGGATAAGTATTATTAGTCCCATTTATTTTGAATATAAATTCATTGTCGTTAGTTGAAATAACTGGGTCTACTGTTTTAGAAGAATTTGTTCTAAATAATCCATAAAAATATAATGGTGATATATTTGTGGGAAGTGCTTCAATATTATAATAATTTTTAGTTTGTCCATTAACACTATCAACTAAAGGCAATGTGCTATTAAGCATTTGGCTATAAAATCTTGATAATTCCCTATGTTTTCGGATAATTTTGTTATAATAATCAAAACATAATTTATATAGGTAATTTTGATAACTTAATATATTCACATCATCTAATGAATCTAAATTAGTATAATTTGAATGCTGATTTATTGCTATTAAATCATCTCTTTTAGGAACTACATATACTTCTTTGGTAGGATTAAATAATTCAACTGATAATGTAGACTCATTAATATTTCCTAAAAACTCAGATTTAGAAACTCTTTCAATTAAATATCTATGCTCAAAGTTTTTAAGTAGCTTAGATTCTTCATCGCTAAGATAAACATAATTTACACCAAGTGCTGGTTTTAATAACCACGAATCAATTTTATGACTTATAGCTTCAGGACGTATAAATTTTGTTCTTGTAATAATATCATCATTTACCTGGAAATTTATTGCGTCACCGTTTAAATTTTTTGAATTTAATACTGTAAGTGTATCTGTAACTCCTATATGATATAATTGTTTAATTGGTTTTAACTCTATTTCTAATTTTACTGGTATTTTACTCAATGAGATTAGAGGAACTTCTTGACCGGTATATTTACTAAACCAAAAGGGTATAGGAACAATAATTCTTTCACTATCAGTATTAGGTATATTGTCAGTTTGGGTATATTGAGCATATCTATCTTCAATATTTCTATATCCACTATATAAACTATCTACATTACCTATAAGTTTATTGTAAACTTTTAATTGTTCTCGAGTAAGATTAGTATTATTGTATATTTCAATATATTCACCCTCAATAGTTTCTATTAATTGTGTGCCTATAAATATTTTGATACTGTTTATTATTGCTGAACCTAAGTTTTTTACCCATCTAAATGGATAATCTTTAGTGACATTAGGGATATCAAATTCCAAGTTAATTCCTGATAAAAGGTCACCATATGAAGGTATTTTAGCAAATAATGTTGTAGGTAAATCATAATTTAATGATTTCGCGCCTTCAAATTCTACTTTAATATTCTGCATGGCAAAATTGGAATGACGCTTATAAACTACCTTAAAATAAGATTTTTCAGGATTTCCAGTGAAAAAAATATCTTGATTTCCCATAGCAGCGAGTTGTAATAAAGCACCCGTCATTTATAATATAGCTATGTAATAATCTTTAGTATATGATTGTTATAATAAAGAATATTTATATTTTGAATAATAATTCTGCCATTCCTGATTTAATTTCAAGAACATTGTAATACTTCATATAGAGTAATATATCGTATTTGTATTTTTCAGTTATTGCTAAATTTTGATCTATATCTTTAAGTTTAATCTCAAATCTAATATTTTTTATTTCACCCAAATTACTGCTTCCACTGGGATCATATTTATCTGGATGTATAGCAAAACTATATAGATTTATACCTTTTAACATATTACTGTGGTGCATAAAAGATTGAATTTTACTAAAATATTGATGGTCCTTTCTATTTACACGATTCGTTTCATCGAAATCAAAACTAATATTTTCTATTATATTTTCACTAAAAAATTTAAAATTATCCATATTAATTGATGGGATATCTGGATATTTTCGATAGTTCCAGTTATCTATAAGGTCTTGTATATTTTTATTAGATAATTTAGATTCATCACTGATATTATATCCAGTTCCATCTATTGTATGATTTATTGTCTCATCTGTAAATTTTGCTAAATAATGTATTGCTGTTTCAATACTATTATCATTATTACTAATTTCCTTTGATAACTGATAAAAATAGGTTTGTTCTATTTCTGAGATAAATTTATCATAATCATTGTCATAATTAGTGAAATTTAACCAGTTGTTTGTATTTTTAACATCATTTCTTCTTGGAACAATAAGTATTTCTTTACATGGATGATGGGGCATTGCGTTAGTAGGGTCATCTCTTATGTCTAACATACCTAATTTATTGTTTATTTCTAACTTAGTTATTGGCTCTACTACATACTGTAGTGTAGATTCTTGAAAGTCTTTTTTAAGTTGTCCCTCTAAAAAAATATAATCTACATTAAGAATGGGATTAATATTCCATCTGTTATTTTCAAAAAAAGATAAAACGTCTGAATGATTTACAATATTCCCATCTTTATTAGGAATACTTACTCCTTTAACATCAGTTCTATCAAATGTTAAATTAGGAGAGGTAGTTGATATTGTGTATCTGTCATGATAATTTAGTAATTCTTTTAGTGGTCTAAGTTCTAATTCTATTATAGCATCATGATAAAGTAAACTTGAAATAGGTAAGGAAGCTCCAATATTTCTATGAAACCAGAATGGTATAGGTATATTAATATTTTGACTATTCGTACTAGGTATAGAATTATTGGCAGAATTGATATAATTGGATTGTTCAGTATGGGTAAATGTGTTGTAATTTTCTTTTTTATAAGACAATTTATCTTTACAAACCAATTCATTAAGTTTTGATAATTTATCGGATGAATTTGAAATATTATTATAGATAAACATATATTCGCTATCATAATCCTCTACTACTATACCACCAATAAGAATTCTAGCATTTTTTATTATAATATTACCTATATTGTTTGCCCAATGTAAGTGGATTTTATTCGTATCTTTATCAGAAAATATAGCAGGTAAATTTACTTCTAGAAAAAGTGTATTAATCAAATCACCATTTTTATCAAGTTTAAGTTTGATTTTAGTAGTAGAATCGTATGATAAATTACCTATAAATTCAAACTGAAGATCAATAGTTTGTATAGCAAAATTAGAATATTTATGGTAAACCTTTTTGAAAAAACTTATCTGGGGATTTTTTGTCAGATACGAGTTCTCTTTACCTTGTGAATAAAGTTGTAATTTAGCTCCAGTCATTTATAATATAAAAATAAATTTCCTTTAGCTTTATATTAATTAATTAAAGATTAGTTACTATAATTAGTTATTTAATGTCACTAACATCATATCAAAAAACTTTAGTTACTATAGATGTACTTGGTCCTTGCTTATCTACACTGTTATTTGTATTTTTAAGATATTCACGAAGAATATCATATAGTCTATGGCTTACATATCTTTTCGGAATAGGAATAGGTTGCTTATGGGAAATTCCATTTGGATTAGCTGGTGATAGCTTTCTTATAGCTTCATTTGACAATCCACTTGGCTTTGGAGTTCACATATTACACGCATTTTGGGACAGCCTGATTTTTCTGTTCGGTATGTATTTTATTCATATTTGGAATGATAATAGATATTGCGGTTTAGCACAATTAGGTATGCTTGTAGTATATGGACTCCTGCAAGAATTTTTAGTTGAATTAATATTCGATAATAATTATTGGTATTACCAGACTGACAATAGACATAACCCAGTCGTATTTACTATCAATGGAACTGGATATACATGTGTGCCTTATTTAGTTTGGATTATGTCCCCTATTCTATATCTAACAGGTGTTTTTTCAATTATAGATACTTATGGACCACTAAGAAAAGATGGAAGAAGAGAGATAAATGATTCAAGGTGTAAAAATCTTATTGAAAAAGGAGAAGATGAAGATTCGTGGCCTTCTGTATCAACAACTATAACAACTTTATAATTATTCAAGTTTAATGTATCTGTTTTTAATACTTGGTAACTTTTTATAATTATTGAATTTTGCGACTAATTCATTGTATTTTGTAGAAAATATATAAGCTGAACGCTCAATATTAAATTTTAATTTATAAAATGTTTCATTATTTGTTATATTAAATAGTGTAACATATTCATCATTTTGATAGCATTCAATATTATTAAATGGTAAAGATCTATGAAAATCATTTTTATGTTCTTTACATATCATAAGCGAACCGTTAAGGTCAACATGTAAAATATATATTTTAATACTGTTTTTTTCTATAAGGTCTATTTCAATACCTTTGACTAAAAGTTCAATAAAAGGTAATAGATGACTATTATTTTCATATTTTTTTACATTTTTATTGAATACATCAAAACAATTGATAACAGATATCATTTAAATAATTATAGATTTATTTAAATTATAATTAACGAGAATCTAATATATAAAATTTACATATTAATTGTTAATCTTATGAATTTTAATCTCTTGGTTCAGCTTCTCTAAAGTCTTCCGCATTTCTTTGGTCTAAAGTCATTTCACCTATATATTGACTACCAAGTATACGCTCTCTATTGTCTTGACTTATTCTAGAAACTCTATCACCCGCAGCTATACCACCGTCGACCGATACGTTTCGAGGTGCTTTATCTCTCCAATATACTCTGTTCTTGGCTGCATTGGTGGCAATATATAATTGTGTTACAGGAAATTTTTTATACATTTCTGACTTAAAAGATTCAGGGGTATTTTGTGTTATTGTTACTTCTTTCTTACAATATAAATTGTTATTAAGGTCTTGGTTCGGGATGACAGGATTCCTACTGGGGCCTAAACCTGTTGCCCTGCGCTCTGCCTGTGCGAGAGGAGAAGGTAGGGGTGGGTGCACTTCCATTACACCATAACTAGTTTCACGCCATAAATCATTATAGCAATTAGAACCTTCTTGTTCCCCGATCGGTGTTTCAGCGAGAGATGTTAAATAATATGGTGTAGTATGTGCCGGGTCTCTACATACATTTGATGAAATTATTGGCCAGGTTCTTTCAACATTAACATAGTAATCTAAAATTTGAAATGAATTTGGGACAAAAGTATAGAATGAAGTCCCTGCTTTCAAACTCTTATATTTATCCTTAGTCCAAGTGAGCGTACCATTATCTCCCGGATTTTGGGGACCGGTATACTCACTTGGACTATATAAATTTACATTAGTTTTTAGTTGTGTTCTTTCTAAAAACATAATTCCGCCATCTGGATTGTATAATCTTGCGTATAATTGATCTAGTGGCTTATTTATAGTCTCATGATTGCTGCATTTTCTTACTTTAACCTCCCTAGTTCCTGGCACACCACAACTATTTGCATTTTCCATAAGAACACCCATTTCTGCTTCCGTAGTGTCACCTGTTCCATTAAGCCATACTACAAATGCTCCTTTAACAAACTTATATTCAGTTCCTAGACGTTCTGGAGTAACATTTTTAGCTTCAATATCAGGTCTAGGCTCCCCTGTTCTGAATTTAATTGATAGGAATCTTGAATCAATATCATACCTTGAGGAGTTTCTTCTTCGTCCGCTGGCAATTTTATATTTACCCTTTTTAATAAAATTACTTTCTTGGTCATATCTTGCTTCATAAGTAAAATCGTCTATATAGCCGGTTTTATTAATTAACCTATTTCTGTGAAGATATTCTAATTCTTCTTGAGGTGGCTTATACTCAGAAAATGACTCATGAATTAAAACCCTGTTATTGTTATTCTGTTTAATTCTATTTAATTCAGCCTCAGTAAATTGATTCCATCTATCTAAACAATCTCTTGTATCTCTAATACTCCGTAAATCATTATTACCCTCACCAATGTGAACAAACCAATTAGATAAAGGAATGTTATTTATAGTTTGTTCGTCGGAATGTTCTAATTTATCAGATATAATGTATTGGTTTTCTCTGAAATTACGTAATGTATTATTAACTGTATTTAGTAAAATATCTTCTAAATACTCTAATTCAATAAGTTTGTCTATAATTCTTTGTAAAACATTGCCCATACCAGGAACAGTGTTATTAGTATCCATTCTGCCAAATAAATGTGCTAGAAAATTCTGATTATCAATAGATTCAAACTTACCATTATTTTTAATTTGTGTGTTTAGAGTCAATGATAATTCTATATAATCAGCTATGTTAAAGTTATTTTTTATTAAAGGCTCTCTTGCGAGGTTTGGTTCGATATTATTTTGATACCAATTGCGTAAATCTTGAGATTCATAAGTATTTCTACCAAATGCATCCGGGCCACCATTTAAATACCACCAGAGATTTTTTCCAAGACCGTATGTCCAAGTTATTGCCGATCCGATAAAATCATCTGGCATTGGTTCTCTTCTAGAAAATTGACCAAGTATTATAGCGGTCTTAATTTTTTCATTAGCCTGGCGACGTTCATGTTGATTGACGGGATTGACGGGTCTTAGATTTTCAAAACTGTCGTGAATAACTTTTTTTAATATATTTTGTACAGTTTCTAAATAATCTGCTTGGTCCGCCGGCGCCGGGACAAGGAGTTCATCGAGAACCGTTTCATTTATAGGTATAGTTTCTCTTAAAAGAGCTATGATTTCTGTAATTCCCGGTGGTGGTGATGTATTCTGCATGTCTATTTCGATTTTATTAAAATCTAATTCATGAATTCCCCAGTTAAGTGCGTTAGGTTTTAGTTCGAACTGAAATTCGCTCCTTCCTCTTTGAGAATAGTCACTTAAACTAATCTTTTTTGTTCCGTCTTTACTTATGTAGTCAGGCTTTCCAGGGTATTCTTTAGAATTACCTTTAGTGTAAAAATTGTTTTCAGCAGCCCTCGCCCCTAGTGTTATAACTAAACCACCTTTCTGCACTTCAGTCCTATAGTGGTCCCCTCTCTCTGCGTTTTCTGCTATTCTTTTTTGTGTTTTTTCAATTTCCGGTCTGGGTCCAGATATTATAGAAATTGCCCTACCATGTGTCCAGTTTGGTCCTTGTTGTATAAAATCCATAGGAGGCGGGTAGCGCCGCCACATGGCTGTCGGGTCGGGCGCGTGCGACTGCTCACGGGCGGAAAGGGGTGGATCGGCAAGATATTCCGCTTCCGCATCAGGATCTGTATTTCTCGTCGGGTTATAGCGCTCGGCAGGCAAGGGTTCATCGCGTTGATTAAAAACACGGGTATTGAAATTTTGTGGAAAAAACATTCTGATATCATATGGATAACCTAATATATTATTATTATCTCGGTAATATTCTTTTTCTTCTTCACTAAATTGATTATTACCAAACTGATCAACAATATTATTTTTACGTTTTAAAGAATTACTAACATTTATTCTTTCCTCACTAGTATGACCGATTATTGCTTCAATCATTCCATCAGGAATATTACTTCGAGAACCCATAATTTTTCTATTATTTCCACAAAGATCGCCATGATCATGATTTTTTGCTACTAAAAAGTCTTTAAGAGATTTTATTAAATTTAAATCAAAACCGTGTGTAGGGACAGAAGCGGCAGAACCCGGTGTTGTTGTTTCAATTACAGGAATATTTATTTGATCTGGTATTTCAGAAGTTGAATGCATATTTTTAAATTTATTCCAAAGTTGCTGCATAGCTGATTCTGGTTCTGTATTGTAATGAAATTTATAGTCATCTTGGTATTTTTTTGTATCATTTTGATCATTAGATTCAACTAATTTCCATGGCGCTACTGCTTCAGTGTTATTATTTTGTTGCCGAGGAAGAGCACGGATCTCGAGAGCGCGGCGCCGCAGGGCTGCGGCTTGCTGTGGGGGCAGCTGCCCTGCCTGTCCGAGGTTGAGCCGGAGCTGCTCCGCCAGCTGGTCCTGTGCACCTAAAGAGTCTGCTAAGAGCTGACCATGAGGAGTTTTTTTATCAGGATTTTTTTCAAGAAATGCTCCATGGGCCACAACGTGAACTATTTTTTTTGGAAATGACATTTTATATATAATACATTAATATTATAATGTGATTTTGACCTTAATAATATAAACCCTTTAGTTTAGCCTCCATTATATATAGCATATTTTGTGTTGAATATAAGCCTATATTGTCTCTTATAAAAGGATAAAATTCTCCATGAAATACGTAAAATGACATAAATCTTGTTTTAATAGGGCTTTTTTCCAAATTATGATTTACAAAATCATAGGAATTATAAAAATAAGCTATCTCGATATAGTCATTGAATTTACAATGATAATCATGTAGACTATTAAGAATCTTAAAATCATGACTTGCTATTGTATGATAATATCCAGAATCTATTAATTTTTTGGCATTCTTAATGTATATTTCATCAATTTGTTTACTATCATACACGTCCCCCTCATATATACCTTTGACTAATCTAACATGTCCTCTCCTTGTTAATATATAATCTATTTTAGAGCTCACTGACTCATTATATGCGGCAAGAGTAATTCCAATATTTTTGTATCCCTTGGATAATAATTTAAGATAAAAGTTGTATTCGGTATCCAAAGTCTCTTGTATAATAGCCGACAACCATATAAAAATATTCTTTCTTTGCGCATAATCAACTATATCCAATAATCGTTTCCATTGCTCTTTCTTAGATAATGACAACTGTTGTATTTTAATAGACATTTTATTACGTTTATAAATACTACCTGGTTTGCTTATTCTATCGAGATAATTGATAATTTTATAATATTCATAGTAAGAATTATTATTTTCTGTAAAAATAGGTAAAATGCTCAGACTAATTAAAAAATCATTATCAGTTATTTTTTGAATTACTTTTTGATTATCTTCTAATGTAGATTTTAGATTA
>Ga0228624_1001135_pt1 | contig 11289 bp, 17 predicted proteins | sample 29DmetaG_FD_182744 | JGI IMG/M metagenome (GOLD analysis project Ga0228624, IMG submission 182744) | Seawater microbial communities from Monterey Bay, California, United States - 29D | ecosystem: Environmental > Aquatic > Marine > Coastal | place: USA: California | collected 2016-10-10 | reverse complement strand
TAAATATTATTTCCCGATAGTACTGATGGCCGAGTGGTTTAAGGCGCCATCCTTAAGAGGCGGTATCTTCGGATAACGTGGGTTCGAATCCCTCTCAGTACATAAATATGTTTTCATATAACGAGCTCCTATAACTCAGTTGGTTAGAGTGCTAGTCTTATGAGCTGGAAGTCGCAGGTTCGAACCCTGCTAGGAGCATAAATTGACAACGTGTCCGAGTGGTTAAGGAGATGGACTGCTAATCCATTGTGCTGTGCACGCGTGAGTTCGAATCTCACCGTTGTCGTATATACACCAAACCAATCCGCATTAGTCCAGGTGGTCAGGATCCCCCGCTTTCACCGGGGTGACCCGGGTTCGAGTCCCGGATGCGGAAGCCTCTTATAAATTAGATGATTAATACCGTAACCACCATGTATTGATTTATGATAACAAAAACCACATTTTTCCCATATAATTTCCACATTTTCAATTTCTTTACTTGACGCTTCCAACCAAATACTCCATTCTTTTGGAATTTGATTTATCATATTTTTTAATATTTGTTGTTTTCTATATTCAGGTATTACACAAGCAAACACTAATTCATGTGTAAATAGACTACCATCTAGACCATTTCCTGTGCATTTTAATAATATAAATCCAGGTATTTTACCTTCAAAATTGTCCGGTATAATCCATTTACTTTTTGTATAGCAATATGTATCATATTCATAAATATTTCCAGAATGTTCGCAGGTCAAATTTAATTTATCGATTTCATCTTTCCTCTCTGTTTCTACAAAACATCTTGTACATTCATCTGTTATTTCTGTAAAACAGGTACAAGTGCAATCATTAAACATCGTTATATTTTCTTCTTTTTCGAGTTTTTCTTTTAATTGTAAATCACATAAAGCAACTTTTGTAAATTCATGTGTTAAAAACCATTCATTATCTGTTTCAATACAAATTTGCTTGATTTGTTCAACAATTTCCATTATTTATATTTTAATTACGGACAATAAATATTTCAATTTTAGTTACGGACATTTAAAACACCGGTTTATAAATAAATTAAAATACTTTTTATTGATGCTATTCTTTAACATGAATATGGTAATCAAACTCTACTATATTACTCGAATTCACATATTGTAAATGAGTAAAATTATCGTAAATTTTGTGAATAAGAAAACCATTATTCATCGAATTATATATAGTACGAACTTCGTGATTAGAGTTTTGTTGTGCAAGTTCGGCTTTGTATGCCCCACCCCCATTTACGCAAAAATAGATCCCGTCAAACTTCATGAATTGGAAGTTGTGCTCATGTCCTGAAAAATAAACGTCGACGCGATATTTTTTGAGAAGTATATAAAGCCGTTGTATCATCGATTTGTAGTTACCATAGTAACCGTTTGAAAATATATGATAGTGTCCATAAACAAATAACCATTTACTATTTCTGTTTCTAGCGTCTATAAGACGGTTTTCTAAGTAAGACAACGATTCATGTATCACCTTCTTATTATGTTTATACAATGTTTTTGTATTATCATATAGTTCAGGATATATCTTGATGGTGTCTAAAAATATGTGATAACTTTTGGATGTTTCGTCATATGTGTAGTACTCATTATTTGGCATCACCCAATTACTACAATGATTTGTCATATCAATTTGTGACGAAACGCTTTTCATTCCACCATCGTAGTCATGGTTTCCCAAAATAGAAAACCACGAGATATGCTTCAAATGTGGAAATGGTTTGATGAACATCGAATACCAGGAAGTATCCCACTTGGGGTCGGTAATGTTTTTGACACCATCTTCATAAAAATTATCTCCGAGCGAGACAACAAACCGAGGTTTATGAAAAACAGAATAATTCGACATGACATTCGCAACATATTTGACTTGATTGATTGATGTTGGTGTCGCCCCCCAGTCTCCGATCGAAAAATACGTAAGCTTTGGATCCATCGAATTCTTTGTTAATATATCAAAACAAAATCGTTTATAGCTAATTTATTATTTTTATGAATAGCAAGAGAAAATAATGAATACTTTCAACAAGGTCACACGAGACACGCGAACAAACGCTATAAATATCGATATACGTCGCTTTAATTCTAAAGAAGATTACGAAGTTGTCGTGAAGTCGATCGAAGACAATTATAGGAGCAAGACAAAGTTCTCTCTGACAATAGAAACAAAAGACCTATTATATGAAAATATTTCGATGAAATACGTATATTTGTTTTCTAGCTTTATGATTAGATTAAAAAAAAAACATTTCCAGTATCTTGAAAAAACAGATATAAAAGTATATGACCAGCGCGTATTTGATCTGTTGTATTACCTTTTTTTGTATTTATGTTCTCCTGTAGCAACTGTTCGTGTCATTTATTATAACAGCGAAACGAACGACCTCCTAAAAATAAAATCTTATTATGTGTTATAGTATCAATATCAAAATGGATGCGGTAAACAAAATAGACAAAACAATTACAAAATATATATATAATTTTATAAATGCGAGTACTTTACTCAAAGGTGTGCCGCATGTGTTCGGTTTAGTACCGTATGAAATATATGTTATTCCTGGCATGCATTTGGCAATTATTCAGACACTATTATTTGAAACTCATAAACCAATACAGTTTCATTTACTCCCGCACTGGTTTTCTTATTCTATTTTTCAATTTCTAAAGAAATCGATTAAGCGAGGAAGGCCTGGTTGCGTAGACAAATCATTGAACGACTACATAGAACCAGGGCATTGTAAAGGCTCTAATAAGTTTCAGTCTTTTCCTTCTGGACACATGGGGGTGGCGTCTTCATTAGCAACTGCTCTGTATATGGAAATGCACTATAGTGAAGATGCGAAGTTTTTTGAAGTGCCGATTGTGTCAAAATCTATGAAAAATGTGATTAGTTTGAGTGGTATATTTGTTGCACTTATGGTTGGTCTTCACCGAATAAGTAAAGGATACCATAGCTTTTTTGATGTAATGTGCGGGTTCTTAATTGGATGCTCGATTGGCGCGGTTTCCTGGAAAGTGTTGGAGATTTGTCCAACAAACGAAGAAGATGGTTCTAAAAAAAATGTATTCTCTGATAATTTAAACAACGTTTATACAATATATGAAGAGCTGAAGAAAGACAATGAATTCATAAATCATGTGTTATTTGCTAGTAAAATCATATTGATTATTCCAATTTTGTTTCTCATTTATAAGTTCATGACTAAGGATTTGTTTCATTTGACGACGATTAAACACTAATGATAAATATTGTCATATCATGATTGCGGACCAACTAATTTAATTTGATTGGTGTCAATTATATAATCAAAATCTGCTTTGTTACAAAATCTTGGTTCATTAGGAGAACCTCCAAATCGAAAGTTATTTTTTTTAAAGTTGCAGTAAAAGTGCTTGTTACCCATTTATATATAAAAACGCGGTAACTTCAATTTTAGATATGTCCGTTGAATGCATATTCCATCAAATCTCAGAATACTCCCCATTTTCTTTATTTTCAAATATAATATATATTTTGTCGCCTATTTGTAATGTTCTGTATTCTCCATTATTTGGATGCTTTTGTTTTTTTGATGCCCCTCGATTTTCACATTTGCATGTAGAAAATACATTTCCCATAGTTGTATACTTTAGTTATATTAGCGAATTATTTTGTCTTTGTTCGACAAAATGTTGGGGGTGATATAAAGAAAGACAAAAATTGAAATAATACTTTACTTCAGTATGATGTGAACAAATCCCAGTCTAATCATGAACGGTAATCTTGTCCATGACGTTGCATTACTTCCAGATGATATTCGACGAACAATTATTCGTTTCTTACCGAGAAATCATACCGCCAAAATTATTAACAGCTCGTTTTCAAAGGTTGAACTAAAATATGTTCGTAAATACAGATTTACAGTAAATACGATCAGCGTGTGGAACGATTTGAAACCGTCGAGTTTACAAAGCGTTCATTATGGAGATGGAAAACAATTTCGAAGAGCATCTATTAGTAAGGGCGAGTACATAAGACTATCAAAACTAGGTATTATGCCAAGCGGTGTTAGGCTTTGGTAATTGTCATAGTTAATAGAAAAAGATGCTTTTGAATGATTTTATTTAAATTTGAAGCTATTAAAAAATTGAATTATTTTTAACAACTACAAAGGTAACTCAACGTAGTATAAATCATTATGGCCGACACGACACAAGAAAATAAAATCATTTTCGACATGGATGAAAGTCTTTCGGACGGTGTGCCAAAAAAATACAAGCATATTAATCCAAAAAAAACATATTTTACCGAATGGGAAATTCAACCTTGGGATTTGACACTGAAAGATGTTATTGGTGAAGGGAAATTTGGCAAAGTACACTATTCTTACTGGAGAGGCACGCCGGTGGCAGCAAAAATCGACAATCAAATTACGAATGAAGACAAAGAAATCATTATCAACGAGCTTGATACTTTGATCAAAATTCATCATCCAAATATTGTTCAAATACTTGGCTTTGTACAAGAACCCTTTGCTATTGTCATGGAATATTTACCAAACAAGGATTTGTTACATTACATCAAACGCAAAACAAATATTAATACCCACGATAAGATTAATATTTGTATTGATGTTTTACGCGGTCTAGAATACTTACACAATCGGAAACCTAAATCGTTAATACATAGAGATATCAAACCTCAAAACATCTTGTTGACGCCATCTGGACGCGCAAAAATTGCTGATTTTGGTCTAAGTAAGTTCATTGACGAAAAAATAAAGAAAACTGCTAGTAAAGATAGTTTAGAAGATATTGTTGGTTCTTCGCCTATAGTAAGCTCTGTTTTGGAAACAATGAATGATGGCAGCGACATGACGACCCATGTTGGGTCGCGGCGCTATATGTCACCTGAAATGAAAAGCAACAAAAAATACAACTATAAGACCGATATTTGGAGTGCGGGTATTGTCTTTGCCGAACTATTTGAAAACATTCGATATGATGTGGATACTTTTATGTGGAAAAAAACACCCTTAAATATTCAGAGCTTAATCAGCCAATCTATGCTAAAGGTAGTTTCCGAGGAACGCGGAAGTGCGAACGAACTGATCGGGCTTTTTGAAACAGTTCCTCTTAAAAAAAGCAGCGCGTGGAGGATTTGGTAGTTATGCATTATTGTCTTGTTCGATCATATTGAATGATTGAATGGTCTTGAATAGAAGACAAAAGACAAAACTGCGGAATTGATAACATTGCGTGCATCACAAACGAACTGTAGTTACCCAACAGTTTTAAATCGTATATTTTAAAAAGAACCAACCATGATAAAATAGAAAGTATATATTTTTTTATACTGGAACAATATAGTTTTCGCGAAGATAATAGGACGCCGCATACAGCACCAAGATTTATATAGTTTTTACCATTTTGTGAAATATTTTGCTTGTAAGATAAAATATGCAAAACACAAACAAGATGATATAATGTTTCGAGTGTTTCAACTCTCATGTTCCATGAATATCCGGTCAAAAATGAGTGAATATGAATAAAACATACATCAAGTTTGAAAAGTATTATTCGCATATTGTTCATCGAACTATCCTCCTTAACAAACAATCCTCTATGTAAGTGTAATAAAAAACTGAAGGGACAATGAAGTATACAACCGATTGCCGCAGTGTTAGTATTTTTACTTGATGATTCTTGATTAATAAACCAAAGTGAAACAATAGAAGGAAAAATTATAGAAAATGCCGCCATAATTTCACCCACTGTCTGCGCTTTTGTATTGTTCATAATATTTATAGCGTTTAACTTGATTATAGTATAATAAATGTTTATATTTTATACTATATTCTATATTACAATTTCTAGTAAATAATATTTTTTTCAGTCGATACAAAGCAATCCAGGTCGACAAAAATATCGACACCAGTTTCTTTGCACTTATTGCAGAAATAAATGTCACCCGTCGTATCGTTTGTCTTGGGGTCATAGTTGAACCACGGAAGCCCTAGTTTCTCGAAGACGCCTTTGTTTACAGATAGAAGTGAAAAATTCACAAAGTTTACCTTGAGCAAACTACTTTCACCTGCGTCTTGCGCTTCTTTCAACTTACTTTTTGCATCTTCGAGCAAGCCATAATCAAAACTCTTCTTGCTTTCGTCATTCAAGTCTAGGTCTTTTATGTAATTTGTATTTTCAAGGCTCTTCTTATTCGTACACAGAGCAGAGACAATGTCTTTATCGCTTGAAATCAACTTTTTGAAATTATCAATGGTGCAAATTGTTTTACTCGAAATAAAGATAACCTTGTCGTATTCGATTTTTCCCTCAAATGGGAGCCCCGTTTCACCTGACGGAATCAGGGCCCCCATACGATTAACAAAAGTATCAGTGCCGACCGTCGACACTACAGGTTTTATGTTATTCATAATGCAATATCCTACAATTTCTGTCCAGATTTTAATGAAGTTGCAAGAAATGTTTTGATCTGCCAAAAGACAAAATACAATTGTTTTTTTATACTTCTGAACATGTTTAGAAACGGTTGTACCTGTTTCATCAACTACATCAACGACAGTGTTTTCTAGTTCTTTTGCGCTCATTATGAATTTAAGTACATTATATAAATTTGTCTTTTTATATTTTTTTGTCTTTAAAATAGTTTTGGCTTTGCATGGTATTTATAATAACATCATTCAAATTTACTTCTTCCCAGTCATCATACTCGATTTCGTCTTTGAAAAGACAATGTTCTTCTTTGGCAGCACCACGTTCATTATCACTGTCTTCACTAATACAGCTATCTGTACTACAAGTGTCGGATTCATCATCGCTGAATTTGTCTGTTTCTGAAAGTCGTTTCATTATATTGTAGGTTTTATTGCAACTAATATCACTATGCATAGTGTATATATTTCAGATAAAAATATTTACATAATTTCACATTTAATATAACAATGTATCAATTCTTCAGATATTGTGTGTTGATTTCTTCAAGTTCGATATGTTTTGTTTCGGCGGGAGGTTTAAATGGAATAGCCGCGAGTGACGTTTTTGATGTATGATGAATCAGTAACTTATTTTAGAGAGAATATGAGTTTCATAATTATTTGTGGAGTATGCTAGAAATATTTCTCTAAAATCTTTCAACACATCGCCAGTGGCAACCCGGCTATTCAACTTTAACGGAGGTATAATTATATCCAAATCCGGATTATTACAATAAACCCAGCAATCAGCCACAATTGTAATATAATATGATACAAAAACACTACATTCTTGTACAAACGGACCCCCCTGCCAAGCCCTGTTAATTTTCCGACGTCTTGCAAAATGCGGGAAGTTCATAATTGCTTCATAATGAGTTGTTTTTTTATATGCACTATGAAAATAACTCATTATGTTTCTCCAAACATCTTGCGGGAACTCGGTTTCTTTAGTCTTCATACTAGAGATTGCTTGTTCTTTTCATGTTCTATGTATTTAATTAACAATTATTTCAATTTTAATGTTGAAGACAGATATCTTACAATTTGATGTGTCAGGAAAAACAATGTTCCGCCCCAAAACGTGTCCAGAAAAACCATTTTCATTTCCCAATTTTTGAAAGTCGACAAATTCGTAAACTCATACACGCCGTATATACAAATACCAAGTATAAACATGTCTTTGGTAGTAAATTGTTTGACAAATCCGAAATAATACACCGTAAATGTTAAAAGTGCATACGCACAAACAAATCCGATTTTATTTACTTCCAACGGACTTTTTTGTATATTTTTAAACAAGTATGAAAGGTACGTGCTGAAACTTGATATGTAGACAAAGTCTAAGAAAAGAATTACAAGTAAAATTAAAAGTACCTCTTTGACATTGACTTCGAACATTTGCTATTTATCTATAATAAAAGATTTTATTATGCTGGGTGAAAGAGTTTCATTTTCTCCATCTGGCAATATATCCAGAACCCATACATCTTTTACACTCTTTATCTCCCTTTCCCATGCAAACAGTGCAGTTATTGCCGGTGCCTACAATAATATCACCCATTGTTAAGAACCCCGTCCCGTGGCAATAGTTGCATATTACAAGACCTTTTCCTAAACATATCGGACATTTGTCTCCACAACTTTGTATTTTAGATACGTTGCACTCTTTTATTGATTCGTATATTTCAATATTTTTCTGAAGATTTTGTTGTTGTTCTCGCAGTCGTTCTTGTAATTTTTTTCGAAACATATTTTTATTATTAGGTATATTTGTGTAACTAAAAGAATGAGATAAGAAACAAAATATCACAAAAATACGACCCTTTGATATGCGAGACATATTAAAAATATTATAATTTGTTATTATATCATTTTCTGAGAATTCTCGTAAATTGCGAGAGAGACACTAATACACTCATAGCGCCGTCTTTTTCTCCATGTATTTCTTTGACTTTTGACTTGTCAATTTCCAAGAATTGTCCGACAGTGTACTTATGTATGGTGTAGTTCTGTTATACGTGACACTGATGTTTGAAAACAACGCATTGCAATAATCTTTTAATGCATGCATTTGTGTCATGATTTGTGTCAATTCAGTGACAAACTCTTCATCTTTAGATTGAATATTCAATATCTGCGCAAATAAGTCAATCATTGTTTCGTTCCACAGTTCATAAATATGCAATTGTTCTGTTTCTAGTTTACGTGTCACATCGTTTCGATACAGCTTAGATTGGAGTGTACCTTTGTCTATTTTTTGAAGAATATACTTGATCCGCAAATCTTCATTACGATCAACCGGCATCAATTTTTCACGTAAAGGACCAATTACTATGATTGAGATGTGTTGACATTCTCTATGACACGAGTACAGTCCTTTTGTCAATGATTTGTAATTAGGGTCATTTCTCACTTGAGGCGACGATACTCTGATCGAAATAGCACCGCGCAGTCTATAAGCATCGCACAAGCCACCACAAACTATATCACCCGGATTTCTTGGTACAACTCCATCGTTAATATTTTTCTGATATTCGTAGAAATGCGGATTGTGTACGACACCCTTTTCGACCTTTCCGGTATTCCAACTGAACGCGGTTTTGCATTCAGTACACCACATTTGGTCACAACCGGAAACTTTCGAGATACGTGCCCCACAACACGGACAAGGTTTCGTACTCTTTCGAATAAAGTCTGCGCTTTTCACCTTTTCTTCATCACAAATATGTTCTTCATTTTTGTTAGTTCCGATAATTTCAACACATTTGGGACATGTGTGAATATTGCAAATTTGACATTTATATTGCGTTGATAGGAAACCACGACAAGTCTCACTTGGACATGGCATGACAAACTTTTGTTTTTCTTTTTGTTCATTACCCCTTCCGCGGCGGAGACTATCGGCGTCTCTAACATAATCCCATCTTTCTTTGTTCAATATAGCAATTTGGATTTTCAATCTTTCTATTTCTTCATCTATTTCACTTACAGCTCTGTCCATGTGCTCTGCGTCTTTCATACGATTTGCCGCTTCCATGGTGCCAGGCATTTTGCTCATTTCTTGCTCCAAAAGGAGTTCACTCCTGTGATTTTTGTAGTCGTTTGAAATGAAACTTCTATTTAGGTTCATGACGATAAACTCTTGACCCCACATATTCTTACAACTCATACAGTGCGGATCGAGTGACGTTTCGAGCAAATACCTCCGAACACACGATTTGCATGCACTAAAATGACAGTTGCTGAAATCACAAATGATCTGTGAACGAGTAGAAACATTGAATTCTTCGCAGCAAACACCACAGTAACTATCTTCTGATGCAGCCATGGTTGTATTGTAATATGACTTGTTTTGCTTATGTAACAGGGTTGAACAAAGATATTTCAATTTTTTTGTTTTTCAAAAATTGCAATATCATTTTCATCCAAATCTAAAATTTCTTGTCTATAATTTCCTTCGTGTTTGTCATTTATTCTATTATGTCGACGATTTTCCAATAATATTTGCTTCTTGAACTCTTCTCGAAATAAATGTTTTGTCATTTTGTATCTTAGATCGAGAGTTCCATCGGATTTAAACTTTAAATAGGTTACTTTTGTCTTTTCGTTACGTTTATGACCTACGATTACATTTTCCATCACTTGTTCGGTTGTTACGAGCTCCATTAGAGTTGGCGCACCTTTTTTAAGTCCCCTGGCGAAGAGATAGGTGATATCAATTTTTCTCCAAAAAAAAGTTTCATAGTAGAAGTTCAAATAAATTATCAAAGCGTTTATATAGTGGGGTCGAATGTACTTTAATAAAGACCATTTAAAAATATTACCAATTGAACTAAAACAAAAAATATTTCTTTATTTTTCTCATAAAAATGCCGAAATATTAGTAGACGCATTTTGGCATAACAAATTACAATTAAAACACATATATGTTCCAAAACTATCATATAAAGTGTGGAATGAACTACGCCCTTCTTATTTGGGGAGCAACACATACGGAAGCGGTATGTATATTATCCGAAACCGAATAACTGTTACCGAAAGAATGTTGTTATTGACATAACTCCGAACGAACTTGTTCTAGTACTTTACCCAACAGATTTTCGCCATATTTGTCGGATTTCACACGTTTAGCTTGGCTCACACTCAATCCAATTCCCCATATTTTGTCATATGGTGATGCTTCGTACAATTTTCCGGGCGCCGTATTTATCAAAAGTTGCTTGTATTTTTCATTACATTGAAATTTGGCTCGAACGCATTTAACCATAATATCATATTTCACTTCATTCCATTTGACATCATCGAAATTTCTCACCTTTCTTCCTAGTAATTTTACTTTACGTGGTTCACTTTGTTGCAATATGGAATAAAGTAATCTCTTATTTTCAGGCTCAAAAAATAGACATTTGTAATACATGAACGCTTGCTCGGAACAAGAAAACTCAATGTTATTTATGTAAAACATAATGGGAAAGAAATTACTCAGAAATCCATTATGACCGTGAGCTCCGAAGAAGTATATATCTTTGGTTGTTTCTGTTGTGTTAAACATTATTTAGATGGGTATATTGTTCATGTTATTAAGTTATTTATTATAATCAATTTTTTCTACCTTTTTTAGATTTATTATTATTATTTATATAGGTGTTTCAATTTTTTGCACTTTTTAAAAACTCAAATCTTGTATTTGCCCGGCGTTGTTTAGCTTTTCTTGTGTTTTTTTCCTTTTTTTCACCTCTTTGTTTTATAGATTCTTTTTTTCTTTTATGTTCTTGTTGTTGTTT
>Ga0228624_1001130_pt1 | contig 11330 bp, 9 predicted proteins | sample 29DmetaG_FD_182744 | JGI IMG/M metagenome (GOLD analysis project Ga0228624, IMG submission 182744) | Seawater microbial communities from Monterey Bay, California, United States - 29D | ecosystem: Environmental > Aquatic > Marine > Coastal | place: USA: California | collected 2016-10-10 | reverse complement strand
AGTGCACCAGCACCGCATCCTCCATCGTAGGCTTCGCATCCGAGCCCGGCTCAAGTACTTTGTAGTGGAGACCAGACTCAGTGGATTGCACCTCAGTATTCGCAGCCAGCTCTGCAAAGAAAGCCTTGCTGGCAGCAGCACCTTCAGCTGCAGCGGCCGCTTGCGCAACCGTCACTCGAGCTTGAATAAACTCCTGAAATGCTGGCATCTTCGCCTCGATCGATGGATCAGGCTCGGCCACACTCGCACCCGCAATAAAGCCCTTGGTGATCGCTGAAGCATCCTCCGCACCAAAGCCAAGCTGTGCGAGGCCCGACTGCGCCACCATCGCGAGACCAATGACTTCCAGTCCATCAGGATCGATCGCAGGCAGCTCGGCTTCTTCGGCCTGCACTGCCTCAGCACGCGCTTGCGCTTGGCCAAACGCCGCTTGCATCGCATCTTGCGGAAAATCCTGAATCGTGAGCTCGCCACTGAGGCCTTTTCCAAGACCAACTGCCATCGCCGCGATACCAACCTGATCGAGCTTAAGTGTCGCCACACCACCACCTTGAGCGGTGAGATAGCCAACCAGCTCTACGAGCTCGGCCTCAGAGACTTCAACCGCAAGCGCGGCAGGGAGTTGCACGACCGGCTTGGTGACAACCGCAACAGCCTCTTCAGCATGCAGTGCGCTACCGAACGCGATAACGGAAGCAATCAAGAGATGAGATTTCTTTAACATATGGAGTATGATTTTCGTTTGGGATTTAAATGGAAGCGCATACCGTTGAGGGAGCCCCAAAAAGGTCAACACGCATCGTCCCAAATCCGCAATAAAGCGACGGCGTTAGTGAGGCCGCAGTCCAAAGTGCTCTCGTCTGCTCCCCTATTGCACATCAACCAAACACCTGCCTTCGCAGGCTTCGAATCACAGCAAGATCCCCCCAATCCGAGCCACGCATCGCATTGACCTTCGGAGGATGCTTGCGCCCACTCTCCACCTGCCAAACATCGACAAAGCCACGCACAAATTCAGCAGATCCAAGAATTGCCCCATCCGTAAAGTAGCGCACGCGACAACGAAGAATTGCCGCCTTCGGCAGTTGACCATCCTCTCGATCCAACACTTCCAGCGCTCGCTTACGCGTCAAATCAGGCAGACCTGCACCTGAGGCATGCTTGCCAAAGATTAACATTCGATGTGCCTGTAGAGCTAAATCAGATCGCTTAGCGCCGTAGTCGCTCCAAATCTGAATCAAGCCCCGCCTAGCCTCAGCAACTCCGGCAACTGCTTCCGCATAGCCACAAAAGCGGTAATCCTTTGGATCCTCAACTAAACCAGCACGCACTGAATTGAGATCGATATATGCGGCCATCGTCTGCAGGGGATTACCCTCTCCTTGAACCAGCACAGATTTAAAACGATCCGCCCACAAAGTGCCATAGCGCTGATGTGACTTATTATACCAAGTCGTAAAGCGCTGCTTCACGGTCTTCATAAACTCGGACACATCAGACATACGCGCCAGCAGCTTACGCCGGATAACTTCCGCCTCATTACCTCCCAGTTGCAACTGAGAAGCCATCAGCACCGCTGAAGCCTCCTGATATTTAGTCGGCTTCGGATAAAGCACCCGATAGCGCCGGATCAACTCAGTATCTGAGACCGAGGGCGCATCCGGCACTTGAAGCAACACATGAAAATGATTCGACATGATGCAGTAGGTCAACACCTCCACACCGCAGAAATCTGCCACCTGCCGAATCATCTTTCGCAGGATCTCCTTGTCCCGATCCTTAAACAAAAGCTCTCCATTCACTGTCCGTGTCATACAGTGATAGACCGCACTCCTCCCATAAACCTTTAACCGACGCTGCCTCATACAGGTAAACAATCTGTCTCAACCTCAGCCCCAGTCAACTCTATTATTAAGGGACAGTCCCTTAAAATTTCCTTATTAAGGGACAGTCCCTTAAAATTTCCCTTAAAATTTCCTTAAAATTTCCCTATTATTAAGGGACAGTCCCTTAAAATTTCCTTAAGGGACAGTCCCTTAAAATTTCCTTAAAATTTCCCTTAAAATTTCCTTAAGGGACAGTCCCTTAAAATTTCGTCCCTTAAAATTTCCTTAAAATTTCTTAAAATTTCTCGCCCCGGATGCCGTCCGGTTCTTCCCGAGTGGGTCTGGCCAATGGTGTGACCAGCTTCTGTGTCCCTGTCCAAGCTCATGGTCGCAGGCCTTGTTGTCTTTCTTCAGTTCGATCCTTCGTCCGTGATCGAGTCGGACTACTATGATCTCGGCTGACTTCTCCATCCTCCATCGCTCTGCATCGCTGCAAAACTAGTTCCTCGCGGAACAGAAGAGGAGATCTCCCCGGGTAATGCGCACCTGCCTTCACACTTATGCCTGCCGCATATACAACCACGCTTTCCGTGCAAGTTTTGGACTTTAGAATTCTTGGCCCCCTCATCCAACGTGACTGCCTAGTATACGGTTCCTGTTCGTCAGGCCAGTGCTTTGCCATAAGCTTCCTCCCCACGAACATCTCGCGATGCCGCAGTTGCCTTTCGGCTAACTCTTCCCCTTGCCGGGTGAGTAACAGACTTTTATCAATTTTCATAATAATCACTGTCAAGCAGGTGCACCCTGCCGGGCGCACCAAAAAAAGCCCCGACCGAAGTCGGGGCTTTTGAAAAGAGCGTTACAACAATTAGCTGCGACGGCGAACCATCACGTAACCAAGTGCCAACAGACCAGACAATGCTGCGTATGTGGATGGCTCTGGGACGACAGAGCCGGCAAAAGACGAATCTCCACTTAGCTGCTGAATTTGAGTTCCTGAGGGAGCGGGGTTAAATGTTGCAGTAACTCCATCAGCAGTTGGAAGGGTCCAAGACGCATCAGTCCAAACATTGTAAGCATCACCCAGAAGTGCGGTAGTGTCACTAGTCTCAAATACAAATACCGCGAAGGCATCACTAGCAAAAGAGAAGTCCGCCCCGTGACCTGAACCGAGCGAAACTGAACCAAATCCAGACGCTGCGGTATTTGAGCCTAAGACAGTGAATCCAGCGCCGTAAGAAGCTGAATCCAAAATATCTGCGCCAGCAGCGATCGAAACACTACTAAATGCTGTGCCGTCACTGATAACATACACACCAACCTCGCCAGCAGCAAGACCTGTAGCATTATTCAATGAAGTGCCACTAATACCAACGGCCGCTTTGAGGATAGATGCAGAAGCTACTCCTAGAACTATAAGGGATAATTGTTTTATTTTCATGTTATTTTAATTATTAAATAAATTATTTCAGTAAGATAAAATTACAATGCATATGGAGTCGGTGGATTCCAACTGAACACTTCATCACTCCCAGCAGAACGGCGAACAATGAAAGCTGCTCCTTCAGGAATACTATAAGTAGCGCCAATTTCACCACCATTAATGTCATTCACATCATACCAACCAGCTGGGCCTTGGGTGCCATCATGGTAAAGCAGATAAATATCGGGTAATGCATTATAGCCAGTCGGAGTTGAACTAAATACTAATAATTGGTCTGTAGGAGCAAAGACATCAGAAGACGCGCGTAGTGCACCGTCAGTCACCAAGTTAGAATCATTCAACAGTATCGGGGAAGGATAAGGATTAAAAATCAAACTATCCTGTGATGCTGCACTAGTTGATAATACTGAAGTTGAACGGACATTAGTAGGAACTGAGCCTGCTATTACAAGGTTAGCAACTGCCCCCGTATCATTTATTACCGTGACGAAAGTTTCAGGGGACAACACGGCAGAACCTTGAGGTCCAGCATTCACGTCATTCACATCATACCATCCTGCTGGCCCCTGCTCACCACTATGGTAAAGATAAGAAACACTAGGGATCAAATTGATGCCAGTATCATTAACATCGTAAACTGCAAGCTGCGCACTAGGAGCGAAGACGTCAGCAGATTTTGGCAGAGCACCACCATCGGGGAGCAAAGTATTCAGAGTCCAAAAAGGAATCACAGAAATCGTATCAGAGGCGGTAAGGCCAAGAGTTGCGAGATCTTCCTCGACCGTAATAGTAGTGGAGGTGTAACCCGTGACTTGATACCAGTTGCCCTCAAGAGAGCCACCATCTGTAGTAACCAAAACGAAATGCGAAGCAGTCGTAACATCGGGAACCGTGGACGCAACAGTGATCGTGTTAGACGCAACACTGCTCACTGCAGTATCGAGAGTAGCCGCCTGAGAAAGGGGCACCCCTAGCTTAGCGTCAGAATTAGCATTAACAGTAAGCGTCACATACCCAACCGGATCAGTCGCCACAGTCTGCGCCAATCCGCTGGATGCGAGAAGCACGGCCCCAGAAAGCAGCGTAATAAATTTATGGGGTGTTTTCATCATATTTTGAGGTATTTGATAGATATTTGTTTCTTGAAGGCTATCTAAGACAAAAAGGGATGTAGGGAAACGCTTCTAGATCAAGGAATTGTGGTTTTAAGCCGCATTCACAGCAATTGACACAAAATATATCAAGCCATTTAGTAATTTCGATCCTCACGGGAATTGCAAGTTTTTTTATATTTTTTTAACTTATGCGAGGATTAGCGCAGATTCACTGAAACTACGAACCACCCATGAAGCTGCGGAGCATAGCAACAAGCCCAAGATGTAATCTGGATTACGCTCGCAAGGCCATTTCGCACTATAAATTACGCGTAGAAAAATAGGAAGTAGGAGCCAACAACAAATAATTAGGCGCTCTGAGCGATACGAACATCGCCCATCGGTTCAATCTCACTGCCCTCGAATCCCTAAACAATGACCTACTCCTGTGACCAAAATTCACCAATATTTTCAAGAATGGACTGCTTGGCCGCCTCATCTAGGTCGGGAAAGCGCGTGGCATCAAAGAAGCCTGGCGCAAGATCATCGCCAACGCGAATAGCCAGCGCGCCTCTCTTGGACTCAAGGTCCAACGACTCCTCTATGCTGAGGCGTAGCGACTGTTGTTCGACACTATCGGGTAATTTACCTGGCACATACGCCCCTGAGGGCCGCGCAAACATCCAGGGCATGAGACCCAAGTTTACCTCAACGCGGTGCACCTTCACTTCATGCAATAGTTCGCCATCAACGGTCATTTTGCTTTCCATCGGAATCGCAACACCAGCAACTTTTTTCACTTGCTCGAGGGTCGTAACCTCAAGATCGCCGGAAACCATATTGGTCACACGTTGCTGCCGCTCGATAAACTCCTTGTTATCGATTGCATAGCTTACCTGCTGACCATCGGCAAGAGTCACTCGCAGATCAAGGCATTCATGCCCGTTGACGGTGCGCTGCCCCAGAAGCTCGATCTGTTTATCTGGCAAATTCGGATACAGCAAATGGCCCGCCGTGGGTGCGTCGCGGATAAAATTGAGCGCTTCAATCGACGGCATTGGGATTGGCTCGCTGGACTCCATTGTATTTAACTGCCATGCATCACTCCCATCAAACGCCATGACAATACGTGCCCCATTACCTGCAAACAGTACAATTTTACAATAATCTGGCTTCTTTTTAAACGCGACAAAGCTCAAAGTGCCCGTCGGCAAGTGCAAGACGCCCTCGAAGCGAAAACTCTGAATTTTACTCCAATTTCCCTGACCACCAAACGCAGCTTGATAATAATCTTCAAGAATCCAAGTCAGCCTCGGGTCAAGCCCCTGCAGAGACATCGGCTGGTAGTCCCGAATACTTTCTCGATACGTCGGTAGAGGCTCATCGAACGAGGCGGCGTGACTCTGTGCCGACAATGACTGCAAAAAGGCTCCTGCACATAAGAACGCAACACAGCAAAATGAGGAAAATAAAGACATACAATTTGAATCTACCTAAAAGATTGCTTAAATCGAAGCATAAAAACAGCTGCGCACGGAAAAATCGAGCGGCAAAAAAAGGTTCATCATCATTTACCGGGGAGATACTATTCTGAGCCTAATGGGGCGGCTATTCTGTTGGGGAGGGTCGATCTCCGTGTCGACCACGGGCACTTTGAAAACCACATGAAATTCTAGGAGCCTCCAAGAGCTGATAATCCCGTCAGACTCTCACGCATCGGTACCGGACGACACGGAGGTCGTCCCTCCCAAGAGCAAAAGGCAAATCCAACGTTCCCAACATAGATCAATGCATTCCCCGCTGATCGACGATGAACCAAAAAAAGCATTCGACCTTAATTCCAATAGCTGCAAACTAAGCACCCATCGTTGCCCAGTGCACACGCTACTTGGGCATTTGAAACATCCAAGGCATCACACCCGAGTTCAACTTGACGTCTTTAAGCTCGAAGGTGGACCACCATTTACCATCCTCCGAGCTGACGATCTTCCGCGCAATCGGCACTTCAAATTCATGGGTATAGTCCTCATAAGTGACAGCCGAAATCTGACCCGTCTGCAAATCCGTCGTCACCACTTTTAATTCTAAACAGCTGAGTGTATCGATGAAATAGTCGACTTGAAAACCCGTATCCATAGTCACTCGAACCTGTTGGCACAACACGCCATCCACTGCTACCGTATCGAGGTACTCGATCTGCTTGCCTGGCGCATAGGGATAGAGTAAATAACTGCCGAAATGTGCGCTGAAAATAAACTCTCGAGCATCTGCTTCAGATAACTCCATGGCATCACCCACAAGTGGTCCCGACTGCCAAGCGACACTTCCATCAAAGCCTTTGATGACATGACGCAGTCCGTCACGAATTACGATCTTCAAATAGTGCGGCTTTTTTCGAGTCGCATGAAAATCGTAACGACCACTTTTAAGCGTCAATTGCCCTGATATACGCATACTCAGGATGTTATCCCAAATCTCAGGACCACCCATACCCTTAGCGTAATAGCGCATCAGGATAGAATCTAAACGCTGATTACCCATCTCTGGCATCGCAATATTACTCAAAACGGCGGTTGATTCCTCCTCTACAGCCAATCGATCCACCCCAACCGCTGATGCCGTCAATGCACAGTAGCAGAGCACGCCAGAGCCTAAGGTGCGAAGTATTGACTGAACCATTTACAAACGGATGCACAGATGAAGATTGCCACGCAAGCCAGTAAGCCAAAATGCTAATTCTTTCTCCGCCCTGAGGAAAACGGGTCACAAAGCAAACAATACTGCTCGCAACAAGCCTCGCAAGAGTCGTCCATTAGCTTTGTCATGAGGGTTACTGTGGCCCCACCGAGATGGCCGCCTGAATGATTTTTAAAGCCTTTATGATCTAGTGTGGAGCACGCTAAGTTAGTGTATTTATAAACCACAGATGGACACCGATGAACACGGATATTCTGAATGAAACGAACTATTAAATCCGTGTTCATCGGTGTCCATCCGTGGTTCTAAAAGGCGTTGAATCAGACATTTACCGAACAGTCAGAGCTATTAAAATAGCACCGTTCCATATCCCTTCGAAGGCCTCGTTATAATGGTGCGAATTTAGCGTACTTCACACTAGGCATCACATATGCGTCATTTTTAGCCGCCCTCCATCGAACTTTCGAATCTAGGATAAACATCCAACTCATCTTGCCAAATTTCAGACAGTGTTCATCTATCTTCCCATGGCATATGAGCATACATCGACCCGACGCATTGAATTTTCCGAAACCGACATGGCTGGCCTCGTCCATTTTTCGAACTTTTTTAAATATATGGAGACCGCCGAGCGCGACTTTTTCGAAGCCGCAGGCGTCGACCTGATAAACACGAAACACGGTGAGCTGGTCGGGTGGCCACGCGCCCGTGCCGAATGTAAATTCACCGCACCGCTGCGCTTTGGGGACACGATTGAAATTCATTTAGCTGTTAAAACAGTCAAAGATCGCTCGATCGTTTTCCTCTTTCGTATCTTTCGTCAAAACAAAGACGGCAGCCGCACCCAAGCCGCCAGAGCCACAATTACCACCATGCTCACCAAGCTCACAGAGGACGGGGAACTGCAATCCATCGAGCTCCCAGAGCACGTCCTCGCTCGAATTACAGAAGCACCCCCCGAAGCACTGGCAAGACCCTCGGGAGTGTGACCAATACTGCAACTAACTCACCTTTATGAAACCACACGCTCTCGTCACCAACGACGATGGAATCGAATCCGTCTTCCTGCACCGACTCGTCGACGCGCTCCTGCCCGACTTTGACGTCTCAGTTGCCGCCCCAGCATTTGAACAAAGCTGGATCGGCCGAGCCGTCAGCCGCCACACCGAAGTCGAAGTCATTCGCAGCCCGTCCATTTTTCCTGCAGGCGTCGACGCATGGGCGATCAGTGGTACGCCGACGGATTGTGTGAATATCGCCTTGGGCAACCTCATATCGAAGCAGCCCGATATCGTACTTTCAGGAATCAATATCGGCTACAACACTACAGAGACTCTGATCCTCAGCTCTGGAACCATTGCAGGAGCGATTGAAGGCGCGCTCTGGGGCCTTCCTGCCATCGCTTTCAGCAAATGCGTGCCGAACCATCTATTTGAAGGCATCCAAAAGAATAAAGGCCTGACCGAAGGTGATTTGACCCACTCACTCATTGCCGCGGCGACACATGCCAGCCAGTTGGCCCTCGACACACTCAAAAATCCGCCGCGCACAGGGACTGTCTTGAATATCAACTTCCCAGCACAAACAAATCAAGACAGCCTGATCGAAACAACGGTGCCCGCAAAAATCGAACTCGGTAGCCTCTATGAAGCAACTAGTCCGGGCAAATATGCCTTTCGCTACTCCGACGGCATTCAGCTTGAATCCGCCCAGAACACCGATCGCGCGGCACTGGAACGCGGTAGTATCAGCCGCAGTATCCTCGATTTCGCACGCATCGGACGACCTGAGTAGCTAACAACCATCTTCTTATCAAGCACAGGAACCCGATGCATTTGCAGTACTTATCTAATCCATAAAATATCCCCATTCCGCACTGCGCACCATTTTATAGTTGTGTGGCAGACCTGCGAAAAATATCCACATTGAATGACTTTTTTCTCCGCTCTTAGACACTATATGACTTTTAACGCATTTTTTAAAGCAGGCGTTTTAGGATTCAGCTCACTAGCGCTCGGATTATCTTTGTCTGCGCAAGAAAGTGACGAGCTCTACCGAGGGACTTGGCAGATTGAATCACCCGACGAAGGCGCGCTTATTTTGATTGTGAAGCGTAATGGTCTCGCCTCCTACTTCTGGGGAGATAACGCCGACCGCACCGTCTACAAAGGCACTTGGAGTAGCGACGAAACAGGCGCCACCCTAAAATGGGCAGATGGCAGCTCGCACCTTATTTCGCGTGACGCCCTGGGTGATGCAGTCGCTTTCACCGATGCCGCAGCCAACACGCTTTACACCACACAAGCCGAACTGGTGCCTAAAGAAGTACTCGGCCAGTGGGCCAAAGCCCCCTCCATGCCAGACGAAGAAATCTCCGACCGAGACAAAGCCAAAGGCTTTTTTGGCACATGGGAAATCAAGACTAGCAACGACACCTATTATGTAATCGTCGAGCCCAACCGCTCAGCCGCGAGTAACTGGAGCCCTGGTAACGCCAGTCCCTCAGGCCTGCGAGGCACATGGGCCAAACAAGGCAGCGAACTGCACCTCGCGTGGGACACCGGCCACTACGGCATCCTGAAGCAAAATGAGCGCAGTGTTTCTTACCAATTGATTGCGCCGGGCACTGTGATCGACTCCGATGCATCCGAGCGCCTCGGTGCAAGCCGCACCAGTAACGACAATCTCCCCGTCGAATGGCGCACCCTCTATTCCGCGGAAAAACAGGCTGGTGCCAGCGGTATTGCTTTTTCCAGCCGCAAAAATGCCAGCCTCTTTTACCGTGGCAACTGGATCATACAACGCAGCGAAAAAACATTCGAGCGCGTCGAGATCAGCCGCTTCGGCGGTCTGAGCACATCAACCGATTCTTCACTGGAGGGCACATGGCGCATGACTGGACAAGACATCTTCATGCGTTGGGATGATGGAATGCGCAAAGTCCTCAGCCCAGTAGGCCAAGGCTTTCTGCTCTACGAATATCAGCCTGGCCGGCCGCTTGATGGTGTACCCACCCGTATACTCTCCGCTGCCCCTGAAGACGCTGCAAAATTTGCGGCGCACCTTCAAGGTCGTCAAGACGTCGCCGAACAAATGCTCAGCCTCGCCGAAGCTGCAGGTGTCACCGGCTCGCCAGAAGATGCCGATTGGGGCCAAACATTTATGCGCTGGGCTTGGCCATTTGGCGAAGACGATGCGCCGCAATCGACCGATGCACTGATTCAAGAAAGCTTCGAAGGATCTGACCGAAACGACCCATGGTGGTGGCCCTTCTGGAGCGAAAAACCAATCAACGTAGGCAAGGCCGACGCAGAGACTCGCATTGCAGATTCCACTGAAGTGATGGCAGTCGAAGAGCCCGCAACCGACGACACTACACCCGCTACTGCAGACGCGCCCAAGCAGGCGAATAAAAATTGGAAATGGCCTTTTTAGAGTCCAACCACAGCCACACATTTTCTTTTAATTCACACATACTATGAATAACACCTCCGCCTTGAATCCGACTCCACTCGCGAGCATCGATCCAGAGATATCAGCCGCAATCGCCGCAGAGCGTAAGCGCCAAGAAAGCCACATCGAGCTCATCGCATCGGAGAACTTCACCTACCCTGCCGTGATGGAAGCACAGGGAAGCGTGCTCACCAACAAATATGCTGAAGGCTATCCCGGCAAACGCTACTATGGTGGCTGCGAGCACGTCGATGTCGTCGAAGAGCTTGCCATCGAGCGAGCGAAAAGCCTGTTTGGCGCCGATCATGCCAATGTCCAACCACACTCAGGTAGCCAGGCAAATGCTGCGGTCTACCTGTCTGTCCTACGCCCGGGCGACAAAATTCTAACGATGAGCCTCGCTGATGGTGGGCACCTCACGCACGGTCACCCAATGAATTTCAGCGGCATGACGTATGAAGTCGTTAACTACGGCGTCGGCGTCGAAGACGGTCTCATCGACTACGAAAGTATCGCTGAAATTGCCCGCGCGGAGAAGCCAAAGATGATCACTGTTGGTGCATCTGCCTACTCGCGCATCATCGATTTTCAGCGTATGGGCGAGATCGCCCGCGAAATCGGTGCTTACCTAATGGCCGATATTGCCCACATTGCTGGCCTTGTTGCAGCTGGCGTGCACCCCTCTCCGGTGCCACACGCAGATTTCGTCACCACCACCACGCACAAAACACTGCGTGGCCCGCGTGGCGGACTAATCTTGTGCAAAGAAGCACATGCCAAAAAAATCGACTCTGCGGTGTTCCCAGGGACGCAAGG
>Ga0228624_1001125_pt1 | contig 11357 bp, 9 predicted proteins | sample 29DmetaG_FD_182744 | JGI IMG/M metagenome (GOLD analysis project Ga0228624, IMG submission 182744) | Seawater microbial communities from Monterey Bay, California, United States - 29D | ecosystem: Environmental > Aquatic > Marine > Coastal | place: USA: California | collected 2016-10-10 | reverse complement strand
CTAGTATTTTTTATAATTTTAAAAAGGTTAATTAATTTTAACCTTTTTTTTCTTAATTTTGATTACATGATTTCCCTCCATAAGTTTTAACTTTATTTCTACCCCCTTGGACTGAAAAAAGTTATATCATGAAAAATACCTTAGAAATATATCTTCAAACAAAATTAGCAAGGAATTTATTAGCCGATATATTAGAGGAAGTTCAATATAAGAAAGGGAAGAAACTAGTTTCTTTAAAAGAAAAATCTTCTGATATTTTTTTTTTAAAAAAAGGCATTACAAGATCTTATTATACAGACTCAAAAGGAAAACCCCATACTCGTTTTTTGTTTACTGCTCCTCAAGCATGTGGTTCCTTAGCGTCTTTGATTTTAGACACCCCTTCAACAATGACTCACGAAGCTATAACAGATTGTACTGTTTTAAAAGGAGATTTTAAAAAATTTAAAAAGTTAGCTACTACTAATTTAGAATTATCAAATTTATATAGCTCGCTTCTTGAAAATGCATTTATTATGATGGATGAAAGAAATCGTGAGTTAGCCTCTTTAGATGCTAAACAATTATATTTAAAATTACAAAAAGAAAAACCTCAAATTATAAAATCTATTCCATTAAACTATATCGCTTCTTATTTAAATGTTACTCCAGTTCAGTTAAGTAGAATCAGAAAAGAGTTGAATAAAAAATAGCTTAACAAAAACATATGTCTTTTAAATTCATTGTTCACTATGGATTTCATTTTTTATTACCAATAATTATTTCTTTCAGCTTTTATAAAAAAAAATGGAAGCAAGTATATTTATTATTTATTGGAACCATGTTAGTAGATGTAGATCATTTATTAGCTACACCAATATTTGATGCTAATAGGTGTAGTATCAATTTTCATCCCTTACATACATATTATTTTATTGGAGCATACACGATTATGCTCATTCCAAAAAAAATTAGAATTTTAGGAATTGCATTGCTTTTGCATATGTTTACTGACTATTTAGACTGTATTTTATAAATCAATTGATTTATTAAAGAAGTAATTTGCGGAGAAAGATTTAATCTAAAAATTATAAAAATATAGGAAATTGAAATAATACTACTTTTAAGAAGTATATTAATAATGGGCAAAAACTTAAAGTCCCAAAAATGAAAAACAAAATAATATAGAATGATAAGTGAAAAAGAAACAAATGTTTTGTTATTGAAAGGTACTACATTAAATTTCTTTTTTACATACCAAATTTTGATCGTATTAAATATTAATATAACTATCAAAGTAGACAATGCTGCTCCATTCATTCCAAAAACTTCTATAAAATAAATATTTAAATATGTAACAGAAAAAGCCATTCCTAAGCTATAGGGTAATAGTATTTTATAATATTTAGAATTAGAAATAATAGCACCATTATTACCAAGAAACATATTGTATAATTTAGCTATGGAAATCATTAGGACCACTAAAATACCCTGAGAATACTCTGGCCTGTTGATAAGCAAATATAATTGATCTAAATTGCTATTTATTAAGATAAAGAATAGGCCACAAACAGTTAGTAAGTTTATCGAAGATCTCTTATACAAAGACTTTATTTCATCATTATTTGATTCATTAATAGCTTTGGAGGTTAAAGGAGATACAATCTGAAGCATAGCTCTTCCAGGAGCCTCTATAACAGATGCAATAAATACACCCACAGAATAATAAGCTGTAAATTCTAATGCCTCTTTTGCAGGTAACATTACTTTGTCTATATCTAATAAAATTGCTCCTGCTGAGCCTGCTAAAATTATAAATCCAGAATAATTTATGACCTCTTTCATATTTTCTGGAAAATGAAAAGAAAATTTAGGCATATAAAGTTTAAAAGCATAAAATTGCATAACAAACATTCTTAAAAAATAAGAAGCCGTAAGAAAAAGGATAAACTGGTGTTGATTAATAACCTCAAGCCATACCAATATGAGTAAAATCATAATCATTATTCTACTAAATAATTCTTTAATGGCATTTCCAAAAATAGATTTTAATTGAACTTTAGACCATGAATAAAAAACTTCAAAATAAGCTGTTGTAATAGCTATCAGATAGATGATATAGGTATAATCTTGAATTAAGGAGTTTTCTAAGGATAAAAGTTGAGTTATTTTTTCATAAAAAAGAACTCCAAAAAAACCAATAGGAATAGCAATAAACAAGGGTAAAATAATTGCCATACTTAGAAATCTATCTCTTTCTACTTTTGTCTTATAGGAAGAAAAAAACTTCACTATTGTATATTGAACTCCAAAAGCGGTTAAAGGCATTAAAACATTGGCAGATGATAGCAAAAAAACTACCAATCCGTAATTTTCGGGGGTTAAAAAATTAGTATAAAGAAATAATGTGTTTATACCTCCAATAGAAAAAGCTATTAAAATGATAATAGTATTGTAGGATGATTGTTTTAGAATAACGCCCACTTAGGAATGTATTAATTGACTGATTGATTGATAGATTTTCTCCCCAACATTAGTTCCATATAAATCAATTGAAAAATCATTTTTTAAATCTTTATAGGTATAAAACGTTTGTAAAATCATTTTGGTATTACTGCCTACTACTTTTGCAAATCCGTTAGTTACCAATTCTACCCATTCTGTTTCATCTCTTACTACAATACATTGTTTTTTATTAAAAAAGGCTTCTTTTTGTAATCCTCCACTGTCTGTGATCACCATAGAACAGTTTTTTAATAATTCTAACATATCATAATAACCTACAGGTTCTATCATTTGTATTTTAGGATGTATTGATAATGTATTTAATACCTCTTTTGTTCTAGGATGTATTGGTAAAACTACAGGGTGAGTTTTATGAATTTCTTCTAATCCAATAAAAATTGATCTTAACTTTTCTTCATCATCCGTATTTTCTTGACGATGAATAGTCGCTAAAACAAATTTATTTTTTTGTAATTTTTCTTCACTAATAATAGATGATTTTTTTTCTGAAAACTGACTGTAATAACCAACAGCATCTTTCATTATATCACCATGCTTCTCAATTAAAATTGGCAGATTATCAAAACCTTCTTTTTTTAGATTATCTGTGGCAATTTCTGTTGGACAACTTAATAAATCAGAAATCCTATCAGTTAGTATTCTATTGATTTCTTCCGGCATTTTCATATTAAAAGAGCGAAGTCCGGCTTCTATATGAACCACTTTAATATTCATTTTTTTTGCTGCTAACGCTCCTGCAATCGTAGAATTAGTATCACCATACACAATAAGAGCATCTGGTTGCTCAACTTGTAATACTTTTTCAATCTTTTCCATCATCTGACCAGTCATAGCCGCATGACTCATATTATTTATCTCTAAATTATAGGTAGGCTCTGGAATCATCATCTCTTCAAAAAATATTTTACTCATATTAGCATCAAAGTGCTGCCCTGTATGAATAATTACCTCTTCTATAGAATTGTATTCTTTAATAATTCTACTTAATACAGCCGCTTTTACAAACTGTGGTCTGGCTCCTATGACGGTAACTATTTTTTTCATTTATCTAAACTTTGGTAATAATTACAGTACCTAATACTATTAATTTTTATCTACTTAAGATACTACCTTTTTAATTACTTCTGCTAATTGACTTGTTATATTTTTTCTATGATATTGTTCTATGTTAATAGATTTTACAACTAATTTCTCTTCTTTAAAATCTTTATATAATTTTAAGATAGTGGCTTTTAGCTCATTTTTATGATCAAAACCTACTATTTTTCCAGCATTTGTTTTTTTAAGAATAGCTGCAGCGTCTCCATCCTCAGGTCCTATACCTAAGATAGGTCTTTTGGCTTGTAAATACTCAAAAATTTTCCCAGTAATAATTCCTTTAGCACTTGGCACTCGATTAATACTTAACAACAATATTTGAGAAGATGCTTGATATTTACGAACCTCTTCATGCTCTAAATAAGGTATTCTTAAGATATTTTTAGGGTTAAAAACTTGAATATCTTGAATAACAGTGTCATCAATTTTACCAATCAATTTAATTCTTAAATCGTTTTTAAAATCAATATTTTGATTACTAATCTCATCTAACACCTCCCATAAAATTGTAGGATTTCTGTCAGAATTCATCAATCCAACATGGGTAATTGAAAATTTTTCATCTAGCTCTTGAGTTAATGATGTTTCGATTGTATCAAACCCATTTGTTAGCACTTCTATTCTCTTGGTATGTTTTAGAAACTTTTCTTTCATAGTTTCACCAACCACAACAACCATATCAGAATTTATTAAAACTTCTTGTTCTAATTGAAAGTGCTTTTTCTTAGCTTTTTTGGTTAATGGTAACTGTTGAAAATAGTCAATTTCAGTCCAAGGGTCTCTAAAATCTGAAATCCATTTAACTTCAAATTTCTCTTTTAGTGCTAATCCTATGACATGCATACTATGAGGAGGACCCGTTGTAATCATGGCGTCTATTTCATTATTTTTTAAGTAATTACTTAAAAATTTAACTGATGGTTTTATCCAAAATTTTCTAGCATCAGGAATAAAATAATTAGCTCTAATGAATAGAACTATTTTACCAAAGAACGTAGGGTTTGAATTTAAAAAACCAGCACTCTCTTTCTTTTTTTTATTTCCAAAAAAAGAAAGAATAGAATTTGGTTCAAAAATAGGTTGCTTTAAGATTTCTAAATCTTTTGGTATTTCACTTTCTAAACTCTTGTCTAGAATTGGATAAGATGGGTTATCTACAGTATAAACAACGGGTTCTATATTAAAATCTCTAAGATACTTCACAAACTTTAACCATCGTTGAACACCGGAACCTCCAGCTGGAGGCCAATAATAAGTAATGATTAATACTTTCTTTTTAGAGCTCATTGTATAATTTAACCAAAGCCTGAGAAGTAAGCTCCCAAGAAAATTCATTTTCTATAAATAGCTTTCCATTCTTACCTAATTCTTCTGCTTTCTCTTTATTTTGATATAATTCTAACACTTTAGAAGAAAAGTCATCTTTATTTTTTTCTTCATGAACTAATCCACTATGAACACGTTCTACTATTTCTTTTTGTGCAATTGCATTACTTACTAAGATGGGCTTACCAAAACTCATATATTGAAAAATTTTATTTGCATAAGCAACATCGTGTTGAATACTTCTGTAAAGAGGTGATATACAAATATTACTTGCAACAATATACGACGGAAATAAAGAAACGTCTTGCCAACCCTCAAAATCTATAAATGATTCTAAATTTAATTTTTTTGTTTCTTCTTTTAAAATTGAATCTGTGGTATTTTGACCAACAATAACTAATTTAAAATTTGCTATCTTTTTAGAGAGAAATTCAGTAGCTCTTATAGCAGTTAGCAATCCCCTTCTTATGTTGGTGTCTCCTAGATATAGGACAACGAATTTATTGGAATACTTTTCTTTTATTATATCAGAGTATATAGCATCTTTATAAAAAGACTGCCTAACAGTATTTGGCACCACTACCATTTTTTTTGTTTCAATATTATTTTTTTTGATAATATTTTCTGCAAAATTTGGAGAAACTGTTATGATTTTATCGGCCTTCAAAATGAATTCATTTTCTTTTTTCCTCCATTTATTTGGAGAAATAATATACTTACCAGGAAATTTATTGAGATGAGGATAAAACTTCATGTTTTCTGGTATGTTATCATGAAGATCTAAAACTGTTTTTAATTGGTGTTTTTTATTTACTTCAAAGACAGCTTCTGCAATTCTAATATCATGAATATGAAGAAAATTAATATCATTATTTTTTATAAAATGATTAATTTTTGGTTTCATGATCATTCTATAAAATGGAAGGTCATATGAAAGAGCAGAAAGTTTGTGCGTTAGTTTACTATACTTATATCGTCTTACTTTAATACCGTTAACAAGTTCATTTGTTTTTTGATTACCATTATGCAAACAAAATAAAAAAACCTCATACCCAGAATTAACAAGAGTAATTGCCTCATTTTCCACCCTTGGATCAGGAGGAAAAACATCATCTAAGATCATTCCAATTCTCATAAAAAAGTTAGCTTATGGTTAAGTAATAAAATTTCTGACTATGACAGTTAATAAATAGTAATTTAGAATTCAAATGTATGGAATAAGATAAATAAACCTACTTTACTTGTTAAAAAAAAAAACTTCGAGCTTTACAGCTCGAAGTATAATAAATCTACCCCCTAAAATAAGATTTATTTTGTAGAAAGAATAAACTAACTACATTACAAATATATACTTTATTGAAAGATAAGCCTAATTGATGTTAGTGCTATTTACAAACAGCACAGCTTTATTCTATTAAATTTAAATCTATTTAAAGAATTACTTCTTCTTATAATAAAAAAACCAACTTACAGGAATTAACAGCATAAGAGCATATGAAATAAGGGAAATTGTATTCCCTGTTTTTATGACAGATGGTTCAAATTTAAATTTTATGATGTGTTCTCCTTTAGGAATTTCCAATCCTCTCAAAATGTAATTAACATTTGTGTAAGGTTGTAATTCTCCATCTATATATGATTTCCATCCGTCTTTGTAGTAGATTTCTGAAAAAACAGAAAATTCATCAAACTTAGAGGATGTTTCATATGTTAAGGAATTTAAAGAGTATTCAGTTAGTCTAATATAAGCAAGAGAATCTACCTCTGATGAGAGGGTAATTTTTTTATGAATATTATTTTCATTCACCACAACAGTACTTTTGGTTAGTGTACTATCTAATGCTCTAATTTCTTGGTCTGCTGTTTGAACATATTTAATATTTTTCACAAACCAAGCGTTCCCATTTGCATCAGGATTTTGCTGAGCTACTTCTTCTCCATCATCTCCTGGAATAATAAAATACTTTACGTTTAACATATTGTAAACTTGCATATTTTGTTTTGATAATTGAAATTCAATTAGGTCTTGGTATCTTCCCAATTTAGCAGCATGATAACCTCCTATAGATTTGTGAAAATAAGAAGTTCTACCATCTTGAAATGGATCCGTAGAAAAGTTTGCTACCCTGTAATGGCTTTTATCTTTTAGTATTTGAAGATCTGCGGTAGAGGCTTTAAAAGGTTTATCAATAACTCTGGCTTCTTTAAAATCGTTAGCATTTACATATCTTAAATTTACCTGAACTAAATCAAAAAGAATTAAAACTGCAAAAGCTATGATTGATGTGGTGTATTTAAGTTGTTGTTTTAAAAATAACCATAGAACTACAAATCCTATTCCTATTAAAACAATAGACCTAAAACTATCTGTATACAGCATAGACAATCTATCTGCCTTAACAGCATCTAATAATCCATCGTACTCAGAATAGCTTGCATCTCTTATTCCTTCAAAGGTTGAAAATGAGAGTGCGTATAGTAATCCAATAACAATTAATCCAACACTACTATACAATGCTTTTTTTAGAGCAATTTGTTTTTGTTCTTTATCAGTTTTTGAAAAGAAAAATTCTTTTACTGCTAAAAACCCAAGCAAGGGGATACATAATTCTGCAATTACTTGAAATGATGAAACGGCTCTAAATTTATTATATAATGGAATATAATCAATAAAAAAGTCAGTCAAAAACTGAAAATTCTTACCCCAACTCATTAAGATTGCAAAAACTGAAGAAGCTACCAACCAATATTTATACTTGCCTTTAAGTATAAAAACACCTAGAAAAAAAAGAAATAACATCACAGCTCCTATATAGGCAGGAGCCTCAACTATTAATTGATCTCCCCAGTAAGTGTATACTTGTTTTGTAAAACCATCAGCTTGTTTAGAACCGGCTATAGATGATACATATTGATACGTATTAGATTTTTTATCTAAGCTTTCTACTGTACCACCTCCCATATATCTGGGAACAAATAAGTTAAATGTCTCAGCTTTGCCATAACTAAATTGTGTAATGTATTCTTTTGAGAGGCCTGTTGTAACCTCTTTTTTGTTACCATCTGGGTTTATCGTTAAATCAGTTTTACCTCGAGTACTTACATCTGCATATTCTTTTGTGGCTAAAAGTCTTGAAGAATTTACACCAACAGCCAACAGCATAGCAACTATAATGATAGATGATTGAGTAATAAACTGTTTAATTTTATTTTTTTGAATAGCTTCTATCAATTCAACTACACCTAAAATTAGAATTGCAAATAATAAGTAGTACGTCATCTGTGGATGATTTGCTTTAATTTCTAAAGCAGTAGCAATACCTGTTACTGTAAAGCCAAGTAGATATCTTTTTTTGAAAATAAATATAATACCCGCTAAAACCAATGGCATGTAGGCAATAGCATGTGCTTTTGAATTGTGTCCTGCACCAAAAATAATTATAAGATATGTAGAAAAACCAAATGCTAAAGAACCTACTATAGCTATTTTCCAATCTACCTTGAAAGCAAGTAATAAAATATAAAAACTTAAAAAATAAAGAAATAAATAATCCGCTGGCCTAGGTAGAAAACGTATGAAACGGTCTAGACTAGTAATGTAATCATTAGGAAAATAAGTCCCAATTGGATAAGTAGGCATTCCACTAAAAGCACTTTCAGCCCAATAGGGTTCTTCACCTGTAGCTTTTCTAAAATCATTAACTTCTTTAGCCATTCCAATATGTTGTGTAATATCAGATTGTGAGATTTTCTTTCCCTTTAATACTGGATTAAAGTATATTAAAGCTACAACTACAAATAATGATAAAGAGACTATGTGAGGTATAATTTGTTTAAAATTCATATCAATCTATTTCTTCAAAATCTACGTATTCACCAACAGAATTATTGCCTTGATTTGTAGAGTTTGGCTTTTTATCTATGATAGTTTCACCTTCTTTAGTAGCTGATGTCTTTGTTTGTTGATGACTGGTATTATATTGCCTTTGAGCTTTTTGTTGCATTTTATGAACTGCCTTCTTTATTAAGAGTGGCCCAAATACTCTTGCCGCAAAACGGAAAAAGTAATAAACAATTACGAAAATAAAAAGTGTTCTTAGCAAACCCATTAATTCTGCTTCTTGCATGTTAAAATTAAATTAAATTCAAAAGTAACAATTTGATGATAATTGATACGTTAATAGAATACAAAATTTGAACAGTCTTAAAAAAGTATTTATTGCATTTGATGAGTCCTATTTTTACAGTATGTTTGTGTAAAACCAAAAAAAATTGACATTTCCTAAGAATAATTATTTTGTTGCTAAACTTCAAAAATTTTGGATTGTCTTCTTCATACTTTTTAGTCAAACACTTTTAGCTCAATATACAAATATTATAAATTCAAATAGACCAGGATTTTCCGAAAGTCCATATAGTGTTGGAACAAGAGTATATCAATTAGAAACTAGTCTTTTTTATAGAAGTACAGATATTCATCCTACATTTTCAAGACCTCAATCGTATGGTGTAGATTTTCTATTTAGAACAAGTTTTTTTAAGGAAAAACTAGAGCTTAATTTGAATTTAGCTTATCAAAATGAACAAATTAGTTTTCAAAACATTTTTAACTCCAGTTATTATAAAAATGGAATTGGAAAATTTACAATTGCTGCAAAATACTTAATTTACGAACAAAAATATACAGATAAATCTAAAGAGATTAGAAGTTGGGTAGAAAGAAATAGATTTGATTTTAAGAGATTTATTCCTACAGTTGCAGCTTATGTTGGGGTAAATACCGGTGTGCCTGATGATATTTTTGTAACAAAAGATTTTTCTCCAAAAGCTGGGGTTTTATTGCAAAATGATCTTTCTGATAATTTTAATATAGTTACCAATTTATATTATGATAGAATTGGAACTGACCTTCCAGAGTTTTCCTACATCGTTACTGCCACTTATAGCTTTAGCCCAAGATGGTCTATTTTTATTGAAAATCAAAGTATGTTCGATAAATACAAATACCAATCTAATATAGGTTCAGGTATTGCTTTTTTATACAATAGAAATATCCAAATAAATAGTTCTGTGCGTCTTTTAGCAGATTCCTTTACATCAGGGTTTTACACCTCATTTGGAGCATCCTATAGATTTGATAGACATATAGATAAAGTAACCAAACTAGACGAGAATGGAACTCCTATAGATGACAAAAAGTTTAAAGTTAAAAAAAGAAAATTCTTTAATAGGTTATTTGGAAAGGTCCGTAATGTTTTTTCAAAGAAAAGTAAAAGAAAAGCTTCAGGAACAATAAGATTACAAAAAGAGACCATACAATCTATTAGAAATAACAGTTCTAATGATATTAATAAAAAGTCTGATGAATTACTAGATCTTCCTCTTCGAGTGAAACCAAAAAGAACTAGAGTAAAACCAACTAAAATTAAGATTAAAAAAGATAAGTCCAAAAAAGGAATTTTAAATATCTTTAAAAGAAATTCTGAAGGGAATGAATCTCCTATAAAAAACGAAGATAAAGGAACTAAAGAGCTTGAAAAAGAAATTAGAAAACTAGAGAGGGAAGTAAAAAAAGACAACGCTAAAACTACTAAAAAAGAAAAAAAAGAAAGTAAGAGACTAAAAAAAGAGAAAGAAAAAAAAGAGTCAAAAAAAAGAAAAAAGAAAAGAAATAAGGAAGATGATAACAATGATGAAAATCTAAGTATCATATAAAATTACAGACTGCAACTAAACTAGTGCCATGATTACACTAAAGGAAATGACTACAAAAAAGGAGATGAAACAATTTGTTCAATTTCCTTTTTCTATCTACAAAAATAATCCTTATTGGGTTCCTCCTATTATTAAAGAAGAACTAGATGTTTTAAATAAAGAGATTAACCCTGCTTTTGAAAATGCTGAAGCATTCTTCTATGTAGCTATCCTAAACAATAAAATAGTAGGTAGAATTGCTGCTATAATAAATTGGTATGAGGTAAAAAACCAACAAATTAAAAAAATGCGTTTTGGTTGGTTTGATGTGATAGATAATATAGATGTTACCAAACTTCTTATTCAAAAAGTGCAAGAAATTGGTAAAAAAAATAACTTAACGTATATGGAAGGTCCTGTTGGATTTTCTAATCTTGATAAGGTAGGTGTTCTCACAGAAGGTTTTAATCATATTGGAACTATGGTAACTTGGTATTCTAATCCTTATTACAAAGAACATTTAGAGCAACTTGGATTCATAAAGGAAAAAGAATACTTGGAGAATAAATTTAAATTATCAAAAGTAGATGGCCCATACTATGAAAGAATCTCAAATTTAATAAAACGAAGGTTTAAACTAAAGTCTTTAAATTTTTCAAATACTAAAGAGATTATGCCTTATGTGAATGAAATGTTTGATCTTTTTAATAAAACATATGTAACCCTTTCATCTT
>Ga0228624_1001100_pt1 | contig 11503 bp, 10 predicted proteins | sample 29DmetaG_FD_182744 | JGI IMG/M metagenome (GOLD analysis project Ga0228624, IMG submission 182744) | Seawater microbial communities from Monterey Bay, California, United States - 29D | ecosystem: Environmental > Aquatic > Marine > Coastal | place: USA: California | collected 2016-10-10 | reverse complement strand
TCGTAAGCTATTTAAATAATTTCTGTAGGATGTATCAAAGACGTTATTTACACTTAACCCAATATTTAAGTTTGTTTTTTTGTTCATTTTAAGGGTGAATTCACTGTAAAAATGTATGAGATGATATCCTTTTGGAGGAGAGCTTATATCAATTTCAAATCGCTCTCCTGTGAATTGATCCAATACTTCGTAATTAAAGTTTGGAAATTCTTTCTGTTCAAAAAATAATTCAGATTTTAAACTCGCAGAAAAGTTTAACCAACCTTCATTTTTATAAATGATTTGATTATTAGAATTGAAGGCAGGGATATTAATTAGAGGTAAATCGGTCTCTATGTCGTAACCTTTAATAAAAGATGATTTGTTTTGCCATTCTAAATTTTTTGTTATTAAAAAATTTAAATTCGTATCAATACCAAATAATTCTGCATTGGTTTGTTTATATAACCAAAGACCAAAAGCACCTCTATTATCTAAGTTGTCTTCAAAAGGTCTTAGGTATATAAAATCATTGATTCTATTGTAAAACACTTCGACTAAAAGGTTAAATCTAGAATTATTGTAAGAATATGATGAAGCAATTCTATTAGCAATCTCTTTATTGAACTTTATATCTCCGATTTCTATTCTTGCTAAGGCATGGTGTAAACCATCACTAAATAACTCAGAGGCATTTGGAGGTCTACTTGCCAAACTATAATTTATAATTATCTCGTTATTTTCGTCTATGGTATACTTTCCACCTGCAGAGGCTGAAATATTATGATAATCAAATTTTGGATTAGTTAAATATTGAGTTGGGAATTCATCAATAATAATATCTGAAAAAATTTCATCATAACCACTTTCTTGCCATCGTGATTTTAAATAAAACTTTTTAGCATCTATTCTGCTAAAATCATAGCGAATACCTGCATCAATACTTAAATCGTCATTAATTTGCCAATCTGATGTAGTGTATATTCCCCAATCATATTTATCATAATCTGGAATTAAACGTCTTACACCTGTATCAGGATTTGCAAAATTATTCTGATAACGTCCAAGGATCCCGAAATTTAATCGTTGCTCTAAATTAGAATCTAAACTTACATCCGCTAAAATAGTATGTGTCTGTAATTTTAAATCTACAGCAGGAATGTTTCTTCGGTCTCCAATTCTAACATCAAATTCTTTTCGTCTGTTGTTTTGAAAATCGTATTGTAAATTAATTTTACCAAAATTTTGAAAACGTTTGTAATAATTAGCTTTTAACAAATGATGTTTAATGTCTTGTTTAGGGACATTTATAGTATTACTAAAGTCTTCGATTACAATAGGTTGGTTAGAATTTATAGCACGTCTAAAATCAAAAAGATTACCAATGTGTGATGTTCTTAAAATACCAATTTCATTATTTAGATAACTGTAATAAAATTCAAAGCCGGTCTCAAATTTATTTTTACCAAATCGGATCGCAGTGCTCTTAGACTCTAATCCTGTATTTGTTAAATTGTAATTAGGTGCTTTGAAATCGCCATTTCTTTTATAAGAAGCTTGAATATTTGCAAACCAACCGGTACTATAATTCTTATTTATGTTAGAGCTAATATTATAGCCACGTCCATTACTTTGTCCTCCAATAATAGTTTTGCCAAAAAGTGTATCTTTTGAAATGATTCTACTTGGTTTAAGAATAATCACACCCCCAACTGCATCTCCACCATATTGTAACACTCCAGAACCCTTAATTACTGATATTTGATTTATACTATTGATGTCTATATTAGGTGCATGATCTATACCCCATTCTTGATCTTGTAAACGAACATTATTAGATAAAATCAAAACTCTACTACTATGTAAACCATTGATTACAGGCTTTACAATAGTGTTCCCAGTATTAATAGAAGATACACCAGGGATTTCTTTAATCACATCTCCCAAATTTAAAGCGCTGTAACGTTCTAAAACATCATTATTAATAATAGATTCTTGGGCAGTCTGAGTTTTCTTATCTACTTGGGCATTAATATTCACCTCATTCAATTCTTCAATATGATGTTCAAGTTGAATATTTATAAATGATTTTTTATCAAGATCAATAGAAATTACCTCAGAATTACAAGAAATATGAGAGACAATAATCTTAAATTTTGATATACAAATATTCTTCACTATGAAATCACCTTTACTATCGGTAATTGAATAGATTTCAGAATCTTGAATTTTTATGGATGCTCCTTCTATAGGAGACCCATTGTGAAAATCCTTAATATTTCCTCTAAGAGTAAGTATACAGTTTTGACTTAAAATTATACTGGTAAAGCATAACAACAAGTAAGTCAAATAATATTTTTTTGGCATTAGCTTTGGTTTTTTAACTTTTATGTGGTTCTATGAAAAGTTAAAAAAAGGCGGGCCTCTTAAAGAGAATAATAATTCTTGATGTTTTAAAAGAAATTGATAATCTTTTGTGTTTTTAAAATTTATTCCCTGATCTACAAGAGTAAAAATTTTGTTTGGAATGATAGCAAACGTTTTAATTTGTAAATGACAAAACTTACATTTAAAATCATTTTGATGGAAGTGGTTCTCTGTCTTAGAGGTACATAGGGTAATTTCATGAACTTCAAAAGCATGAACAAGTTCAATACTAGTAGGAAGAACTAGAAATAAAATTAATAATATGACGCTATGTTTCCTGTTTTTTTCTATGATTTCTTTTTTTTACGAATTTTCATATTTAATATCTCAACACCCAAGGAGAAAGCTATAGCAAAATACAAATATCCTTTTGGAATAACCCCTACAGATTTTTTAAAAATCTCTAAATGAGATAAATGCGCTCCTTCTGCGATTAACATAAAACCAATTAGTATCAAGAAAGAGAGGGCTAGCATTTGAATTGTTGGGTTATTATTCACAAATGTACTAACAGTATTTGCAAAAACCATCATTATTATCATAGAAATTATTACAGCTATTACCATAATTTGTAGCGCACCATCAACACCATTGGTCATACCAACAGCAGTAAGAATAGAATCAAAAGAGAAAACAATATCAATTAAAATTATTTGTATGATAATGTTAGTAAAAGTGCTGTTCTTCTTTGGTATTTTAGCATTATCATTAATTGAAGTTTGTTCCATTTTATGATGAATTTCTCTTGTGCTTTTGTACAATAAGAATAATCCTCCAAGAAATAGAATTAAGCTTTGTCCAGTAAACCCAGCATTAAACCATGAGGTATGTATTGACCAGAAAGGTTCTTTTAATGCAATTAAATAAGAGACACTAAAAAGCAACAATATCCTTGTAATCATTGCTAAGGATAAGCCTATTAATGTAGCTTTCTTTTGTTGATTTATAGGTAATTTATTAGCAGAAATTGAGATAAATATAATATTATCTATACCTAAAATTATTTCTAAAAATGTTAGCGTTAAAAGTGCTACCCAGGTATCTATTTGAAAAAATAATTCCATAAATTATTCTATTATATACACAGTGCCTTTTTGTTTAAATTCTGAAAATCCAATTTTTGCAGTAAAATCATAGGAATTTTTGGTGATTTTATTTATTTGTACAAAAATAGGATCCTTGTCCAATTCGGTTTTTGGAGACTTCATTTTTAAAGTGTAAAAAAAGTTATTTTTCCATTTTATATAAAGCGTATCAATAACTTTATTCTCTTTTTTAAAAACACCTGAATCCGTTGATATTTCAGTGTATTTTATGTATTCTTCAATTTGAAGACTATCAATTCTTTTTACAGTAGTTTTACTATACCCTTTGCCGGCTGGAATTTCAAATATACCCAACTTAAACCTTTCAGCATCATTATTATTATCAGAATTACATGATAATAGCAACAAAACTAAAAATAAGATAGTGTAAATGGATGAGATTTTATAGAAATGCTTATTCTTCATTAAATTCCAGTATAATTTGAGGGTGTTATTAATTTTAATTCTTTTTTAATTTTATCAGATACATCTAAATTTTCGATAAAATTACCAATAGAAACTTGATTTATACTTTCATTGGTTCTTGTTAGGCCTTTGAGAGCTTCATAAGGATTTGGATAGCCTTCACGCCTTAAAATTGTTTGAATTGCCTCAGCAACCACTGCCCAGTTATTATCTAATTCTTCTTGAAATTTACTTTCATTTAATAATAACTTATGTAAACCTTTTAATGTTGAAGCAAATGCAATCAAAGTATGACCAAATGGGACACCTACATTTCTCAAAACAGTACTATCCGTTAAATCACGTTGCATTCTAGATACAGGAAGCTTTCTAGAGAGATGTTCAAAAATTGCATTTGCAATTCCTAAATTACCTTCAGAATTTTCAAAATCTATTGGATTTACTTTATGAGGCATTGCAGACGAACCTATTTCTCCTTTTTTAATCTTTTGCTTAAAGTAATCCATTGCCACGTATGTCCAAATATCTCTATCTAAATCAATTAGTATGGTGTTAATTCTTTTTAATCCATCAAATAAAGAGGCCATATGGTCATAATGTTCAATTTGAGTTGTTGGGAAAGAGTGATGCAAACCTAATTTGTTGTTCACAAAATTAGCTCCGAACCCTTGCCAATCAATTGATGGATAGGCAACTTTGTGTGCATTGAAGTTCCCAGTAGCACCTCCAAATTTAGCAGCATTGGGTATTTGATTGATAAACTTTAATTGTTCTTCTATCCTTACAATAAATACTTGAATTTCTTTTCCTAGTCGAGTAGGTGAAGCTGGTTGTCCATGAGTTCTTGCCAACATTGAAATCTCAGCCCATTCTTCTGAAAGACTTTTAAGTTTATTTAGAACCTTCGTTAATTCTAAAGAATAAACTTCATTAATAGCATCTTTTATTGATAATGGTATTGCTGTATTATTTATATCTTGAGATGTTAATCCAAAGTGAATAAATTCTTTGTATTGTTGTAAGCCTAAAAGGTCAAATTTTTCCTTGATAAAATATTCAACAGCTTTAACATCGTGGTTAGTTACTTTCTCAATGTCTTTAATCTTTTGAGCATCTTCTGAAGAAAAATCCGAATAAACTTTTTTTAGTTCTGGGAAAATCTTTTTATCAAAACCACGAAGTTGTGGAAGTGGGATTTCACATAATGAAATAAAATATTCTATTTCAACCAAAACCCTGTATTTTATTAATGCTTCTTCCGAAAAATAATTCGATAATTGAGCTATTTTATTTCGATATCTACCATCAATAGGGGAAATGGCATTTAATTGAGTTAAATTCATTTTTCGTCGTTGAGTTCAAAAAAAACAAAAATACTCAATTACTTAGATTTACTGTGTCCTTTTTTAATGTTTTTAATTATTATTCTATCTAAGATTTAATTATGAAAGAATAATGTAAACAACTAATTGTACTACAATTGCTTAATTTACAATTACTTTAAACCCACCTATTTAAAAAATCAGATTCGAAGAAAAAAATCAATTCAGTATATTTACTTTATGAAGTATTACAAGCTCCTAAATATTACAACATTCAGTGTAGTCATCTTTTTTATTTCATCTTATTTTGGTCTTAGTGAAATAAACGCTCAAAATATTAATCAGTTTACAAAAGATAATAAAAGAACAGGGGTTTGGAAAAAATACTATTCTAATAATCGTATTCGTTATGTAGGATCGTTTATTAACGGAAAAGAGGTGGGTATTTTTAAATATTATGATATTACAACCTCTAGACATCCAGTAATCATAAAAGAATTTTCTTCAATTTCAGATACTGCAAAAGTTAGTTATTATAATTTAGATGGTAAATTAAGGACCAAAGGAACTATGATAGATAAAAATAGAATAGGGAAGTGGGTTTATTTTTTCCCTAATGGTGCTATATTTTCTGAGGAGTTTTATAATAATGGAAAATTGGAAGGTAAATTGAAAAATTATTACAAAAATGGAAATATTTTAGAAATTACTGAATATGCTAATGGAATGAAAAACGGTGTCTCTAAAAAATTTTCAGACCAAGAAGTTTTAATTGAAAAAGTTAATTACAAGAATGATATTCTCCATGGAAAAGGCATGTATTTTGAATTAAATGGAGATTTAAAAGAGGAAGGCAATTATAGTGAAGGTAAAAGAATAGGGAAATGGGAATTCTATATTGGAGGAAAAAAAGTATCCAAAAAAGAAAAAAAAGAAGTCAATAAATTCAATAAAAATTCGATAAACAACAACTGATTTAATTTTCTTGGCTATTACACAAACTATATACTTATTTTCTAAATAAATTTAAACAGCATTTTTGTAGATTTGTCTACGATTTAGATTTTATTTCATGAAACGAGTAATAGTAGGGCTTTCTGGCGGTGTAGATAGTAGTGTTACTGCTTATTTATTAAAAGAACAAGGGTACGATGTTATTGGTCTTTTTATGAAAAACTGGCATGATGATTCTGTTACAATCTCAAACGAATGTCCTTGGCTAGAAGATAGCAACGATGCTTTAATTGTTGCCGAAAAATTAGGAATTCCTTTTCAAGTAGTCGATTTAAGTGAGCAATACAAAGAACGTATTGTTGATTATATGTTCGATGAATACGAAAAAGGGAGAACTCCAAATCCTGATATTTTGTGCAATAGAGAAATAAAATTTGATGTTTTTATGGATATTGCTATAGATTTAGGAGCAGATTTTGTTGCTACAGGTCATTATTGTAGAAAAGAGGAAGAAATTATCGATAACAAACCTATTTATAAACTATTAGCAGGAAAAGATATTAATAAAGATCAATCTTATTTTTTGTGTCAATTATCTCAAGATCAGTTATCTAAATCCCTTTTCCCCATTGGAGAATTGACAAAACCAGCAGTAAGAGAAATAGCAAAAAAAGCAGATTTAATTACAGCAGAGAAAAAAGATTCTCAAGGTTTATGTTTTATAGGTAAAGTTCGTTTACCAGAATTTTTACAACAAAAACTTCGGTCAAAAGAGGGAGAAATCGTAAAAGTTTCTGATACAGCTGACATATACCAAAGAGAACAACCTAATTTTAATTCTAAAGAAGAAGAGTTAGATTTTTTTGCAACTAAATATCAATACAATAAACAAGATGGAATTGTTGTTGGAAAACATCAAGGAGCTCATTATTTTACGAAAGGACAAAGAAAGGGTCTTGCTGTTGGTGGAACTAAGGAACCTTTATTTGTTATAGATACTGATGTTCAAGAGAATATCATATATGTGGGTGAAGGCAAACATCACAAAGGATTGTATCGAAATGTTTTATTTGTTTCTAATGAAGAAGAACATTGGATTCGTGAAGATCTCAAGCTAAAAAATTATCAATCTTTAGATGTTGAGGCTAGAATTCGATATCGTCAACCCTTAGAGAAAGCTATCTTACATAAAGTAGATAACGGAATATTTGTAGAATTTCAAAATCCTCAATCTGCGATTCAAGAAGGTCAATTTGTGGCCTGGTATAAAAATGAAGAATTATTAGGATCTGGAGTCATTTCTTAAATAATAAATTGCTTATGAAAAAAACAATATTACTAATCATGTTAATGATTACAGGTAATTTTTTTGCCCAAGATTCAATTGTAAACTATTTAGATCACAAAGGAAATATTGTAAAAAAATACAATGCATACTCTGTAGAAACCATAGTTAAGAAAGATAGTGTTTGGGAACACACAAGATATTATAACGGAGGAAAGTTAAAAGAAAAGAGGTTTTTTAAATCAAAAAAAAGAGTAAAACCAATTGGTATAAGTTATTCTTTTTCCGTGAAAGGGGATTTGTCAGTAGTTAAGTCTTTTGATAGTAATTCTAAATTAACTGGGAACTATAAATCTTGGTTTTATAACAAAAAAATTAATGCTGAGGGTATGTATAGAAATGGAGTCAAAGTTGGAATTTGGAAATATTATCATTTTAACGGACTACTAGCCACAAAACAATACTACAGCAATGGAAAATTGATGAAAAATGTTTTTTATGATGAAACAGGTCAAAAAATTGATGCAGATTTAGTAACCTATAAAGCTCCATCATTTAATGGAGGATACTTGGATAAATTTTGGGAAAGAATCAAAGATGTTCACAATAAAATTAGATTTCAAGTTAATGGAATGATTCTCCTAAATTTTGATATTGATATTGATGGTAATATTACAAATGTTCATATTCCAACAAATATTCCATTAAATTTAAGTAGTCGATTAAAATCATATTTTGAAAATATAAAAGGATGGACACCAGCTATAGATATGAACAGAAGAATCCCCTTTAATATAACTTATAATTTAGGTTTTAGAGTAGGATTTACTGAATAAAAAGTAAGATGGGAGATATAATTAAAAATTTATTTAATATTAAATACCCAATTGTTCAGGGAGGTATGGTTTGGGTGAGTGGTTGGAAGTTAGCTTCAGCTGTTTCTAATGCTGGAGGTTTAGGGTTAATTGGTGCAGGATCTATGTATCCAGATATACTTCGTGAACACATTCTAAAATGTAAACTAGCTACCAATAAACCTTTTGGGGTAAATATTCCCATGTTATATCCCCAAGTAGATGAATTGATGAATATTATTGTTGAAGAGGAAGTTAAAATTGTCTTTACATCTGCTGGTAATCCAAAAATATGGACCTCTTTTTTAAAAGAAAAAGGAATTATTGTTGTTCACGTTGTTAGTTCAGTAAAATTCGCAATAAAAGCCCAGGAAGCTGGAGTAGATGCAATTGTGTGCGAGGGATTTGAGGCTGGTGGTCACAACGGGCGCGAGGAAACAACCACATTTACTCTGATTCCAATGGTGAAAGAAAGTGTAACTATTCCTGTAATTGCAGCAGGTGGTATTGGAAATGGTCGTGGAATGTTAGCTGCTATGGTATTGGGAGCTGACGGTGTTCAAATTGGTAGTAGGTTTGCAGCTTCCAAGGAATCATCTGCTCATGAAAATTTTAAACAGAAAATCATTGACGTTAAAGATGGTGATACTCATCTTACTTTAAAAGAATTAGCCCCAGTTCGTCTCATAAAAAATAAATTTTATCAAGAGATTCAAGAGTTATATAAAAACAACCCAACAAAAGAAAGTCTTATAGCTTTATTGGGGAGAGCAAGAGCAAAAAAAGGGATTTTTGAAGGAGATTTAGATAATGGAGAATTAGAAATTGGTCAAATAGCCGGTATAATACACGAAATTAGGTCATCAAAAGATATTTTAGAAGAAATTATTTCTGATTATGAATTAACTAAAAAGCTTTTTAAATGATCTATTTTACATTCATAAATCATGTATGCATACTAATTATCATTCAGTCAGATAGTTAAGTAGATGAAAGAATTTTAAAAAAATAGAATTTTATAATAATTTTAATGTAGATTTGCACTTTATAAACAATGTTGTCTATAATCAAAGGCAACACAACAAATTAATATTATGAGTAAAGGTACCGTAAAATTTTTCAACGAATCTAAAGGATTTGGATTTATCGTAGAAGAAGGAAACAACAGTGAACATTTTGTACATGTGTCAGGTTTGATCGATGAAATTCGTGAAAATGATGAAGTAGAGTTTGAGTTACAAGAAGGAAGAAAAGGATTAAACGCAGTAAACGTAAGAGTAATCTAATATATACTACAAGTTAATTTTTCAAAAAAAAGCCTATCTATTAGATAGGCTTTTTTTATTCTTTCAATGGAATTTTTATCGTATACAATTTTCTGCTTTTATTATTCAATTTGTTTTCTCTTAACCAAGCATTGTGTAATTTTAACTCTTTATAATTTGATTGAAAACCTTTTGCAAAAGAGGCAATATTAGAAATGACAGTATCAACTTTAATTGTTTTAGTTTTTGGTAAATCATACAAATCTTCTTCCTCAAATTCAAAACCATATTTTTTTGGATAGGATAATACTTCTTTCAATGCAACAATTCTAAATACATATCTGGAAGTTTCATTATTTAATAACAAATCATAATAATTATCTACTTGTTGTTTTTTTAAATTTCTAGCTATACGAGCATTTCCTGCATTATATGCAGCTGCAGCAAGAGTCCAAGAGCCAAAGCGTTTTTTAGATTTTTTTAAATACTCTGCAGCTACATTGGTTGCTTTTTCCAGATTGTATCGTTCATCTACGTTTTGATTAACTTCTAGACCGTATTCTTTAGCTGATGATTTTAAAAAATGCCAAAAACCTGCTGCCCCTGCTGGAGATGAATTGTTTTCTAAACCACTTTCTGCAACAGCTAAATATTTAAAATCATCGGGTATTCCGTGTTTTTTTAACATAGGCTCTATAAGAGGAAAATATTTATGCGCTCTTTTAATTAGTAATAATCCATTAGATTGCCAATAGGTATTAACTAATAATTCTCTATCCATTCGTTCCTTAATATCATTGAGTTCCGTGGGTACTTTTTCACCAGCAAAGGTTAAGTTATTTGGAATCTTTAATGCTTTTATAGTATAACTCTCAGAGGTGTTCTTTTTTGTTCTTTCATCAGATACATGAAGCGCGTTAAAAAAAGTAATACCAAAAAGCGTTATGGTAATAATTGATAATAAACGTATTGTTTTAGGCATTGTATACTCATTAAATTTTTAAAACTTAAATTTAATAAAATACAACTGAAATTAGTCGAAACTTTTAATAATTATTTCTGAGATTTCTTTAGCTTTTAATAAAATCATTACGTGAGTTCCGTTATTAATTTTAATAAAATTCTTGATGTGCTTTGATGGAAAAATATGATCATTGTCTCCATGAATATGTACTATATTTTTGGGTGCATTTTCTTGTTGCCAATGCAGTAAACTATGGAGTGCCCATTTGAGATATTTAGCGTCATTAACAGATAAATAATTAGTATATAAGTCAGCTCTTTTCTTGAGAAAATCACCTAAGAAATATTTTTTATACTTATCAAAATTTTCAATGATTTTAGTTGGGAAAAACTTGTATCCTTTAGTTTTTTGTAAAAACTTTAATCGATTAGGAAATTCATGATGACTTTTTATACTAGACACTAAAATTATTTTTTCAACATCAATAATTTTCGCAATTTCTTGAACTAAAACTCCTCCAAATGAGACTCCCAGTAAAACAGGGTTTTGATGTTTAATTTCATAGGCCATTCTTTGTGCATAATCTTGTATTGATTGATCTTCTGAAACAGGTATTTTCCACTCTAAAAGATGCATCTCAAATGTATCCTTTGGAAGTGAAATATGTTCGAATATCTTAGGATTAGCGCCCAAGCCAGGCATAAAGTAGATTTGTGTCTTTTTCATAAACTAAACGTTATGTTGCAGATGACGAAATCAACTCGTTTATAAAATCAAACCGTACTAAACCATCCTCATCAATTTTAGTTAGTAAAATTTGTTGTAATGTGTTCACTAAGTCAGGATTCCATGGTGTTTTTACTTTTACATAATTTTCTGTAAAGCCATGGATATATCCTTCTTTATTTTCACTTTCAAACAAAACTGTTGAAGAATTCCCTA
>Ga0228624_1001096_pt1 | contig 11522 bp, 7 predicted proteins | sample 29DmetaG_FD_182744 | JGI IMG/M metagenome (GOLD analysis project Ga0228624, IMG submission 182744) | Seawater microbial communities from Monterey Bay, California, United States - 29D | ecosystem: Environmental > Aquatic > Marine > Coastal | place: USA: California | collected 2016-10-10 | reverse complement strand
ATTAAGAAAAAAAAAAAAAGAAAAAAAGAACAAGAAAAAAAGGAAAAAAATAATAAAGACGATTTTGAAAATGAATTAGAAGAAAGTTTAAATTATTTACAGAATTTATCTGCCAAACATAAATCAAAAAAACAAAAAAGAAGGGAGAGAAAGTTGGCTAGAAAAATGGAATATCAACAACAACAGCAACAGCAGCAAACGCAACAACAGCAAGAACCTAATACAATTAAAATTAATACAGATACTATTTTACAGAAACCATTAATACAACATCCTTCTATACCAAAACAACCACGTGCTACTATTTTACCAAATACTCAACAACCTATTCCATCAATTAATATTTTAAATAATGAAAAACAAGAATCTATTCCTGCTATAAATTATAAACCAGACCCTCCCTATGGTATTTTAAAACATGGAAAAAAACCTTTATTTTCCATCTATAATAAAACCTTAAAAAAACAATCAGTTAAGGTTCCATCTCCTATACAGATTGAAAATAACAATGTAGAAGTTCATACAGATCCTTTTTTTGAACGAAGACAAAAATTAGAACAACTGAAACAAAATAATTTACAAGCTAATATGAAACATTCAATTCCCACATCTACAATGCCTAATAGAAGTAAAACCTTAAAAAAAATGAAACAGCTAAAAACAACTACAAAACGATTTATACATCTTGGAAAGAAAAATGGCAAAGTTGGCGTGCTAATTAAAAATCAAAAAACAAGAAAAAAAATATTAAAAGATACCAATACACTTAAAAAAAGACCATTAAGTAAAATAAAAAAATATTTAAGAAAGCATAATCTAATTAAAATAGGTTCAAACGCTCCTGAACATATAGTAAGAAGTATATACGAAAATTCATTTTTATCTGGTGATATTTACAATAAAAATATTGACACCATGTTACATAATTATTTTGATAAATAAAATTTTGAAACGACTTAAAGGTTTCAAGATATTTTATATAGTAAAAATGACAAAATCAACCGATAATCCGCTTATGATGGATGATTATTTTGAAAAATTTAAAGAATATAAAAAAAAATTTGGTGATAAAATGTTTTTAATATGGCAGTGCGGGTCGTTTTTTGAAATATATGGTATTAAACGTAATAATATTACTGACCACTATTTACTTGAATATTCAAGGATTTTAGATTGTCAGATAGCAAAACGAGGTAAATATAAGGAAGAACCATTGGAAATGGCTGGATTTACAGTAAATAAACCATTGTCTAAATATGTTCCAAAATTATTAGAAGAAGGATATACTGTAGTGGTTTGGGAAGAATACGCCGAACAAGTAATAAAAAAACGCAAAGTAAAATTAAGAAGGGAAAAGGGTGTATTTTCTCCTAGCACAAATATAGATTCTAGTAGTCGCAAAATATCAAACTATTGTTGTGTTATTTGGATAGAAACATATAATAAAGATGTTTTTAATAAACTTCCTTATTTTCATTGTGGTGTAGCATTGATAGATAATTTTACCGGTCAATCCAAATTATTTGAATTTAGATATGAAAATAATAATATTCATAATTCAACCGCTTTTGATGAGTTAGAACGTTTTATTTCTATTTATAATCCAAGTGAGACTATATTTATTCATAATTATGAGAAACCTTATAAGGTACATGATATTATTAATTTTATAGGATTAAATTCAGATAAAATACATTCTATTTATTTGTCTGCTGATACGGAATTAAGTAAGCAAGCAAGGAACTGTGAAAATGATAATTTTCAAAAAGAAATATTTCAGCAAATTTTTAGTATAACCGATTATAACTTTTTTATGCTAAACACACAAATGGATATTTATATTCATAGTGCTTATGCTTATTGTTTTTTATTAAACTTTATTACACAACATAATAGGCATTTACTAAAATGTATTAGTGAACCTAAATATGAAAAAACATGTGACAATGTTCATCTTGCAAATCATTGTATTCGTCAACTCAATATTATTAACACAGAACAATCTATGAATAATAAACATTCATCTGTATTAAATATGATGAATCGATGTAAATCAGCAATGGGAAGACGTAGAATGAAAGATGTTATTTTACATCCTTCTACAAATATCGATTATTTAAACAATGAGTATGATATGTTGGAATATATGATAGAAAACATCTCTCCCAATAAAATAAATGAATATAGAAAAGACTATAATAATATCAGAGACATTGAAAAATTATACAGAAAAATTATTTTAAATATTTTAAAACCAAATGAAATACCATTAATCTACTATACGTTACTTTCCTTTCAAAAAACATACAATAATCTTTCTAAAGATAAAACAATTCATACATTTTTAAAAGTAAAAGGAAATCAACATTACAAACATAATGATGTTTCTAAAGATATTTCAGAATTAATTAAATTACTTGAAAAAACACTAATTATCGATAATTGTAATGAAGATCCTAAAAATATCATTAATATTTTCAATAAAGGTTTGTTTAAGGATTTGGATATTGCTGAAAAAAAACAAATAGAACATAAGCAGCAACTTGAAACAATACAACAATTTTTATCCCAATTGATAAATGAACCGGTTCGTGTCCATTCTACTGAAAAACATGAAATTTATATTCAATTAACAGCTAAACGATGTTTAAAATTAAAATCAGCTATAGAATCCTATTTAAATAATTATTTACCTGATGGGGTTGAAAAAAATCTACTATTAACATTTGTTTCTAAATATGATAATGAAAAAGTTACCTTTCCATTGGATTTACACCATTTTAAGTATTCAACAGGAACTTCTGGAAATAAAAAAATAGCAAGTCCATTATTAAATCAATTATATATTTCTATGATGCAAGATGCTAGTAATATGAAAGAATTAATTAAAATTTACTTTTACAAATTTAATAATGAATTAAAAACATATTACAACGAGTTTACCAATGCTATTAATTATATTTCAAATGTAGATATTTTATTTACAAAATCCTTTTTGGCCATGGAATATAATTATTGTAGACCAGTAATCAAAGATAAATATGATAATGTTTCTTATTTAGAAGCGAAAGATATGAGGCATGTTTTAATTGAACATATTAATAAAGAAGAAGCATACGTCCCAAATGATATTTCATTAAATAAAGATAAAAATGGTATATTACTTTATGGAACCAATGCAGTTGGTAAATCTAGTTTAATTAAATCTATTGGAATATCTGTAATATTAGCTCAATCTGGTATGTTTGTTCCTTGTAGTGAATTTATTTATTACCCTTATAAATCTATATTTACAAGAATACTTGGTAATGATAATATTTTTAAAGGATTAAGTACGTTTGCTGTAGAAATGTGTGAATTAAGAAGTATTTTGTTGAATTGTTGTGAGAATAGTTTAGTTTTAGGTGATGAATTATGTTCTGGAACAGAAATAGATTCAGCATTGGCGTTATTTGCAAGTGGAGTGAATTATTTGTGCAATAAAAAATCGTCTTTTATTTTTGCTACGCATTTTCATGAATTAATTAATATACCACAAATTAAATCATTATTAAATGAAACACTTGTGATGTATCATATGTCGGTGCAATACGATAGAATGAATGATATGTTAATTTATAAAAGAAAACTAGAAAAAGGCTCAGGTGAAGGTATGTATGGTTTGGAAGTATGTAAATCATTAAATATGCCAAAAGAATTTATTGATCTTGCTTATTCTGTTAGAATTGCCAATCGTGATACAAATATACTATCAAAAAATAAAAGTAGATATAACAGTAGTATTATAAAAAATAAATGTGGTATAGAACATTGTGATAATATAGCGGATGATATACATCATTTAAATCCTCAAGAATATGCTAATAAAAAAGGATTTTTTAAAGATAAATGGTTTCATAAAAATCATTCTTCTAATCTAATACCAATATGCAAATCTTGTCATAATAAAATAACAAAAAATAAAACGGTTCATAGAAAAACAAAAACAACAAAAGGGATCATATTATTAGAAGAATAAATGTTATTTATAATAAAATTAATGTAATCTTATCATATATGAGAAATATTTTAGGAGTAATTATCCAATCATTAAAAGAAAAATGGGGAGAGATAATAGTTGGAGTGACATTACTTATTGTTTTATTATTAACACTTTCTTTATATAATTTTTCCTTTGATGAAATAGAAGATGAAAGTGAGGAAAATAAAAAAGAAAAAACAACCGATACCATCGAATTTATTTATGAAGGAATGAATAATAAATATGATAAATTATGTGTAACAGATAATTTAGAAAAAATGTGTGGAAATTTAGGTAATGGAGGGCAACTTTCATGTAATAATGTCGAGTGTTGTGTGTGGGCTACAAATAAAAATGGTGGTTCTTGTGTAGAAGGCGATAACTTGGGACCAATGATTAAACAAGATAGTAATAAAATGAAATACGATGAATATTACTATTTAAATAAAAAATATAAAGTGGAAGATTGAATTACAAATAAATTGATTTAAAATTATTTATTATAATAATATATTAATAAATAATGATTATACCTATAAAGTGTTTTACATGCGGAAAAGTTTTGGCTGACAAATATTTATATTATACTCAACGAGTGAATGAAATAAAAACATCAAGAGGATTAGATAAAAATGAAGTGATTTACATGACGAAAGATAATGTAAAAAAAACCCCTGAAGGAGAAGTAATGGATGAATTACATTTAAATAAAATTTGTTGTAGAAGGCATATGCTTACTCATATAGATATTTATTAATATTTATGCTATAATTTATTAATATTTATGCTATAATTTTATAATATAATTATAACATAACAAATTTTTATTTGGTGTAAGTTTTTATATCTATTTTTATATATAATGGTAAAATCTATACTCAGAAAAACAAAAAAATCGAGTAAAGGAAAAAAACATCCTAGACGCGTTCGTTTTAACAAACATAAAAAAGTAAAAACATTTAAAAAAAATAAGGCTATGAAAAGTAAAAAAAATAAAAAAAGGGTAGTTAAAACTCGTAAGGGTAAAAAAGGTAAAAAAGGTAAAAAAGGTAAAAAAACTCGTAAGGGGAGAAAAGGTAAACGATTACGATTAAAAATGAAAGGTGGTTGCACTGGAAGTAATATGGGGGCTAAAATCACTGGAATTAAATTAAATCCTCAAGATTATCAACATCCAGAAAGCACTAATTTAAATACAAGTATTCCACATCCATACCAAAATGGTGGGTTTTCTACTTTATTAGATACCGTTGGTTTAGGAGATCTACCTTTTGCTGGTCATAATCTAGTAAATTCAGCAACAAATTTAAAAAATATTGCTATGGGAAATGAAACTGTAACTACAGCTAATCCTGTTATTCATCCAGAAATGGAAAAGTCACTGGTTAAATATCCTGCTGCTATTGATGTAAAGGATATACATATCAAATCAAAGGCAACACATCAAATCAATTAATTCATCATAATTATCTATAATAATATTATAATGAATACTTTAAAAATGTTTAATAGTTTATGTACTCCAGCTCAAGTATATTTAGCAATATCGTTGGTTGCTATTTTGTCTATGCTTGTTCAAAATTGTCAAGACCATACGGTTTATAGAATAGGTGATATGGTTGTAAAATCACCTTGTCACAATTTAGCATTTTTCGCTGTTAAATTATTATATATTGCTCTTTGGACTTGGTTACTTAATGTTTTATGTAAAAAAGGCTTTAGTAGTATTTCTTGGTTGTTAGTTCTTCTTCCTATCATTGGTATGTTTGTATTGATCGGTATGGTATTTTTAACGCTACAATAAACATCTCTCCCAAATAGAAAATATTTTTTATTTAAATGTTAAAATAATCACAAATTATTATTTTATTAATAACTTTAAAATAATAATCTAAAAAATTCATTATAGATAATATATAAGTATGGATTCTATATCATGGAAATTTATAGATAAAATGTTTAAGGAAAATGATAATTTCCTTACGAATCATCATTTAGATTCATATAACCGTTTTTTTGATTCTGGTATAAAGGAAGTATTTAAAAACCAAAACCCAATGAAATTTTACAGAACAAAAGATGATAAACATAATGTTTTTAAACATAAGGCAAATATATATTTTGGAGGTAGAAATGCAGATAAAATATATTATGGAAAACCAATTATATATGATAAGGATGAAGAAGGTGAGCGTCAGCATTATATGTATCCAAATGAAGCACGTATAAGAAATATGAGTTATGCTTTCACTATACATTATGATATTGATATTGATGTAACCATATTGATTGATAATAATAGTGGAGATGAAACATTAAGAGATTCATCTGATAAACATGCTGGTATTCCAAAAAAATATGATATTCATGAAGAAACAATTACATTGGAAAAAATATACCTTGGTAAATTTCCAATTATGTTACAATCTAATTTATGTTTTTTAAGAGGATTGGAACCAGAAGCTCGTTATAATTTGGGAGAATGCCGTAATGATATTGGTGGATATTTTATCATTGATGGTAAAGAAAAAGTAATAATGAGTCAAGAAGGAAGAGCAGATAATATTTTATATGTAAAAGATAGTTTTAATGATACATATAGTCATGCTGCTGAAATTCGTTCTGTTTCTGAAGATTCTTCCAAACCAATTCGAACGCTATCTGTAAGAATGGTAGCTCCTCAAATCACCTCATCGAATCAACAAATTGTTGTTAATATTCCTAATGTTAGAAAACCAGTACCATTATTTATTGTAATGAGAGCATTAGGTATAATATCCGACAAAGATATTATTCAAACTTGTTTACTTGATATGGATAAGTATGATTATTTGGTAGAATATTTTAGACCATGTGTCCATGATGCCGGACAGATATTTACACAAACACAAGCATTAAAATTTATTGCAGAATTAATGAAACATAAAACGATTAGTCATGTTTTAGATGTTTTATCTTCTTATTTTATCCCTCATATCGGTGAATTGAATTTTAAAGATAAGGCATTGTATTTAGGATATATTGTAAAAAAATTGCTACTTGTAGTAAATAAAAATGAAAAACCAACAGATCGAGATAGTTATGGTTATAAACGCATTGAAATTGCTGGAACCTTAATTTCACAATTATTCAAGGAATACTACACAAAACAATTAAAGGCAATAAATTTATACATTGACTCTAAATTTTTCTATGAATCTACAAATGGAGAAACTTATCATGGTATGGATTTTAAAAATTTAATTTTAAATAATACAAATGAAATGTTTGCCAAACGAATTGTGGAAGAAGGGTTTCGTAAAGGATTTAAGGGTAATTGGGGAGCAGAAGAACATACAAAACGATTGGGATTGGTTCAAGGTTTAAATCGTTTATCTTTTTTTTCAGCATTATGTCAGTTAAGAAAGACGAATTTGCCTATTGCTGCTGATGGTGCTAAAATTGTAGCACCTAGATTACTACATGCTACACAATGGGGATATTTATGTCCTCTTCATTCCCCTGATGGTGGCAATGTTGGTTTACATAAACATTTATCAACATCTACCGTTATTACAAGTGGTACTAGTGGAAAACCATATATTAAATTAATACGAGAACTAGGAATGAAATTATTAACTGAATGTTCTTATAAAGAATTGTCCATGTTAAGTAAAGTATTTGTAAATGGTGCTTGGGTTGGTTGTGCTCATTTTCCAATTAAAATACTAGAAAAATTAAAATTAATGAAACGAAATAATATTATAAATATCTACACAAGTGTTTCATTTAATACTAAAAAAAATGAGATTATTGTATGGACGGATTCTGGTAGACCATGTAGACCATTGTTTTACATGTATTCCAAAAAAAATAATATACTAAGTTATGAAAGACCGGATGTTATAGATATGTTTGAAAAAAACAAAATATCATTTAAACAAATGATAAAAGGATTCGGTAATTATAATGAATTTGAAAATACAGAAATGTTGGATGGCTTATTACAAAAACAATCTTCTGTTGTAGAATATGTTGACACCATTGAATGTGAAGGTAATTTTATAGCTAAATCAACAACATCAAGAGACGATTACATTAAACATAATATAACACATGAAGAAATTCATCCTTCTCTTGTGTTAGGAATTATGGCAAATCAAATTATCTTTCCAGAAAATAATCCTTACCCTAGAAATGCTTTTTCCTGTGGACAAGCAAAACAAGGAGTTTCCATGTTTCACAGTAATTTTAGAAATAGAATTGATAAAACATCCTATCTTTTAAATTATGGACAAATTCCACTTACAAAAAGCAAATTCTTGGATTATGCTACAAAAGAACAACATCCTTATGGTGAAAATGCTATTGTCGCCGTTATGTGTTACAGTGGATTTAATGTTGAAGATGCTGTAATTGTTAATAGAGGTTCATTAAGTAGAGGTCTATTTAGAACGACTTACTATAATATGTATGAAGATCATGAAGAAACCAAAAATGTTGGAAATGCTGTAATTGATAAACGTTTTATGAATATAGAAGAAAATGATGTCATTGATTTAAAACCTGGTTATGATTATTCTAAATTAGATAAAACCACTGGATTAATTCGAGAAAATGAAGAAGTTACTGAAAAAACCATTGTTATTGGTAAAACAGTTCCATTAACCGGTGCTCAAGAAGGTTCTTATAGGGACGAATCCACTGTTCCAAAAAAGGGTCAAGTTGGTAGGGTAGATAAGGCATTTATTACAAGAGGAGAAGAAGGAAAACGAATTGCTAAAATAAGAATAAGAGGAGAAAGAATACCAGCAATCGGGGATAAATTTTGTAGTCGAGCAGGACAAAAAGGAACCATCGGTATTATTTTAGATGAAAAAGATATGCCTACTACAGCAGACGGTATCCGACCAGATATTATTGTAAACCCTCATGCTATGCCAAGTCGTATGACAATTGGTCACTTGGTGGAAACAATTACAAGTAAAACCGCCGCAATTTATGGTGGATTTGGTAATTGTACTGCTTTTATGCAAAAAGGACCGAAACATGAACTTTTTGGAAAAGCACTTGTTGAAGCTGGTTATCATTCATCAGGAAATGAAATATTATATAATGGTATGACTGGTGAACAATTAGAAACTGAGATTTATTTTGGACCAACCTATTATTTAAGATTGAAGCATATGCCTAAGGATAAAATAAATTATAGAGCTACAGGACCTAGAACAGTATTAACACGCCAAACCGTACAAGGTAGAGCTAATAATGGCGGATTAAGAGTGGGAGAGATGGATCGTGATTGTATTATTGCTCATGGATTAAATTACTTTTTAAATGAATCGATGATGGTTCGTGGTGATGAATTTTATATGGCTATTTGTAATAAGAGCGGAACCGTTGCTATTTATAATGAACGCAATAATCTATTTTTATCTCCATTTGTAGATGGACCTGTGAAATTTGTAACAAATATCAATAATGAAATGAATATTAAAAATGTTAGCAAGTTTGGTAAAGATTTTAGTATAGTTAGAGTTCCGTATGCTTTTAAGTTATTAATGCAAGAATTACAAGCGATGAATGTTCAAATGCGAATTATTACAGAAGACAATGTGGATAGACTAACATCTTTAAAGGAAGGAGAAAATATTTTTAAACTTACAGGATATGATAGTTTAGAAAGAATAGCACAAGAAAATAAAGAAAAAATACTTCTATCTGATAAAAATAATTATTTTAAAGATACAACTATAATGGTTGAACAAGAACCTGTACCTGTATTACCTGATAATTTTATGGGATATGCTGATGATGGTGATTGGAATCAACAAGATCAAATTTATAAAATGCCTATAGACACATTCGAGTCAAATATGGAACCAGTTGAAAAGATATCACTTGCAATGAAAACTGTAAAAGTGGGAGAGAAAGTTAAGATATTTAGCTCTACTGATATGGCTCCAATGACGGATGATGTTTATAATGTCATTGAAATTTTACAAGATAAATCCGACATATTTAATTACAAAATAAAATTGGAAAATGATAAAGACGGCAGTTTTATGTTTATTACAAATATAAATGAAATTATAAAGATAGAACATTTTTCACCAAAGTCCCCTAGTATAGATCCTAGTTCTCCTAAGCTTTCTTATTCACCAAAATCCCCTAGTTACAGTCCCTTTTCTCCTAAAATTCCAATTGGAGAAGATGATAAACCAAATGTTTCTGTAGAAACATCTGAATCGGAATCACCATGGATGGATATGGAAGGTAATATAAAAGATGACTATAGTGGTTTATCAGTAAAAAGTGTTGATAAAGAAAAAGAACTAGATGAAGATGATTATGAAGAAGATGAAGAGGAAAAAAAGGAAAAGATAACTATAATTAATGATGGTGACATTGATAATAAAGATTTAGAAATATTAACACCTCCAAATTTAAACAAAGAAGGGGAAGAAACAAATGATAATGAATCGGATGATTCTGGTGTTAAAAAAGGGATTAAAATTGATGTATAATAAAATTGATATAACTAAAATATATAAATAAATATCTATATATTTTAAATATGACGACTATTAAAGAAAATAGCTTAACTATTTCAAATATTTATAAATCAAGAAAAATTATGTTGGAATTATTAGAATCTAGAGGATACGATGTAGATGAATGGAACGATTTTAGTATTAATGAAATACAATCTATGTATTCCAATAATCAATTGGATATGTTGTTAAAACATAAAGTAACTGGAACAAGAAAAATATATGTAAAATATTATATTCACAAAAAATTAGGTAAAACAAATGTATATGATTATGTGGACGATATATTTAATGTTGAAAATATATTAGATAAAGATGATGAATTGATAATATTTACAAAACATAAACCAAATGATACACTGATTAAGTTGATGAAGATGATTTATACTACAGATGGCTACTTTGTAAATATTTACCATATGAAGCAATATTTATTTAATATTTTAAATCATAGCATGGTCCCTAAGCACACTGTATATGCTGATATAGGAAAACCAGCACTTTATAAGAAATATAATATAACAAAAGATTCTGAAATACCTCAAATTAGTCGTTTTGATCCAGTTGCTCAAGCCATTGGATTAAGACCAGGGCAAATATGTCAAATAACAAGATCTAGCCCAACATCTATTACATCTGTATTTTATAGAATTTGTGTTCAATAAATAAAAATATATATTATACATTTTTATTTGTATGAAATGTAACTTTGTATTTTATAATACATTATATATATAATGCCGAATAGTGAGACTCATTTAGATATTGAAGATAAGGATATCAAAAATAAAAAAAACGAAAATAAAAATGAAAAAGAAAAGCTAATCTGTAATTATTATAAGGCACTTGAAAAAGATAGTGATAGTGATATAATTAATGCTAAAAATGAAATTAAAAATTTTAAAGAAAAATTATTAACCGATACATCAAATACAGCAGCAAACATAAATTATTTAAATAAAGGCAAA
>Ga0228624_1001091_pt1 | contig 11545 bp, 8 predicted proteins | sample 29DmetaG_FD_182744 | JGI IMG/M metagenome (GOLD analysis project Ga0228624, IMG submission 182744) | Seawater microbial communities from Monterey Bay, California, United States - 29D | ecosystem: Environmental > Aquatic > Marine > Coastal | place: USA: California | collected 2016-10-10 | reverse complement strand
TTCTTCTGTTCCGTCGAGTAATGTGTGGCAATATCAGGCGTTTTTTGACGACGTGTCTGTGGTTCCTGAGCCTTCGGCCTATGGGTTGATCGCTGGCTGCCTCGCCTTGACATCGATCATGCTGCGTCGCCGCCGATAACGGATCTGAGCTATTTTTATCAACTAAGCGCCTGCCCTTTTATAGGGCAGGCTCTTTTGTTATGCCACATTGAAAACGCTTTGGTGGCATTGATCGGGACGCGTGTCTTCAAGCGTCCTAGCAGCGTGCAAGTCTTTCGGGCGGCTGCATTCGTCTGGCGCATGCCAGGAAGGTTAGCCGTCGCGCTACCCATTACAATCAGGTCATCGCTTGTAGTGTTAATACGGGTTATTCCGCTACAGCCTTAATTTAAACAGTCATCCCGAATAGATAAGGATATGAGAAAACGTTTACCACTGCTCTCGCTTGCTCTGTGTAGCCTGCCGGGGCTGCTCTCTGCGGCCCTTGATACAAACTCCATCACCAATGGTGATTTTGAAGCTGATCTTGGTTCGACGGTTGGTTCTGGAGTCTCGGATTATACCCAAACCGTTAGCAGTTGGTTTGAGGCGAATGGCGAGATTCGGGGGGATCTGCTTCAGTGGGAAGGGTCTGGTAATATGGTTCCGGATGCGGATGGTGAGGTCTGGGGCTTGCTTAATGTTTCAAACCTCAGCCAAACACCTAGCAATACGTCTGGGGCATTTTATCAAGCAATTGGCACCAATGAAGCGAATTTCGACGTTTATGTATCTCTAGATGTTGGTGTCCGTGGTGGTACTTTGCCATTCGCTAAAGTGGATGTGAATCTCTATTCCGGCAACGTTACCGGAGCAGACGGCTCTTCGCTATCAGGCCTTGGGGCAACACTGCTGGACACCTACCAGATCACCGACTCGGTCTTTAGTGCTGGTAGCACTGTTGCGGATGCCGTGACTGTATCGAATATTAAATTGAATACGGGCACTAATGGTATCGCCGGTCAGACCTTGTGGTTGGAGTTTACTGTCGAGAATCTAGGTAACTTTAATCAACCAAACCAAGCCTTGATTGACGATATTTCGGTAAGTCCGTTACTCCCGGATTACACCGCCCTTGAGCCGGGAAGCCTCATCGCATACTACCCGATGGAAGGCGATTTGTTCGATTACAGCACGGCTGGGTCGATACATGACGGCAGCTGGATCTCTGGCGAAGCTTATACAGTTGGCAGCATCGACAGTCAAAGCGCCGATCTGACGGCATTGAACGCCACCGCATCGATTCCCCACGTGCTGGGAGAAACCTTTACCCTCACTGCGTGGATCAAAACAGACGCCATCCCTCCGGCTGGGCCACAATGGACGGACGGCCATGGCATTCTTGACGGCAGTGTCGCCGGCGTCACCAACGACATCGGTATTTCGCTCATCGGTAGCAAGCTTGCTTTTGGTGTGGGCGATCCCGACACCACTATCTTAAGCACGACTTCAATCAACGACGGTAGCTGGCACCACATCGCCGTCCAGCGTGACAACCTCACCGGCAAACTCCGCCTCTTTATTGATGGCTTACTTGAAGCAGAAGCCAGTGGCCCGATTGGCGCCCGCGTCACCGGTGCACCACTTACGCTCGGCTCCCTCACATCCGGCCTGGGCATCGTCGATGCCTGCATCGACGATCTACGTATTTTTAACAGCCTCCTTGATGCAACCAGCCTTACCGCGCTCTACAACAACGCAGGCGACTACGATGGTGACGGTCATAGCGACTTTGAGGAGCACATTGCCGCAACTGCATGGGCCGACCGCAGCGAAAGTATCGGCTCGGCAATCTCACAGCTGACTGCTGGGCAATCCAGCGTCACCCTCACGGTCGATGCACTCGCAACGCGCACCTATAGGCTCAAACGCAAAACTGATCTCAGTGCCGGCCAGTGGCAAAATACCGGTATTGAGGCGACTCCCAAATACCACGGCCGACTTGAACTCACCGACCCCACGCCACCCGCTGGCGCAGCCTTCTATCGTGCCGACATCACTGGGCGTGGACCTGCCCGGGAAAAACGTCCGAACATCGTTATTATTTATGGAGATGATGTTGGCTACGGTGATGTGAAAGCCTATAACCCGAGCAGTAGGATCAACACCCCTAATATCGACGCCCTCGCTTCGCAAGGCATCACATTTACCGACGGCCACTGCATGGCCTCCACATGCTCCCCCTCACGCTTTTCGATGCTGACTGGCATTTTCGCATTTCGCAACGGAGTCACCATTATTCCGCCGACAGGAGAACTCTCCATCCCCGAAAGCAGCTATACGCTACCCGACATGCTCAAAGGCGCAGGTTACAACACCGCCGTTGTCGGTAAATGGCACCTTGGTATGGGGAATGGCGGTAGCTCCATTCAGTGGAACGACGAGATCAGCCCCAGCCCGCTTGATATCGGCTTCGATTATTCCTTTATCCTGCCGACCACCAACGATCGCGTGCCTAGCATCTACATGGAAAATCGCAGATTAGTGAATGCCGACTACATTGAAGCGGTTGACGAAATTACCAATCCCGGCACTGGCACACTTACCGTGCGTCCGATGTGGCTCGACGACAATGACCAGCCCATCAATGACCCCGTTTACGTAAGCGACAACAGCTACAATGCCGTCAATATCGAGGGGAGCACGATTCACGCCCGCTACTCGGATACCGTTGCCGCTGACCGCCTTTACGACAGCAGTATGGGGCACGACCACAGTTTCATCAATGGCATTGGGCGTATCGGTTACTTCTCCGGTGGTGCCCATGCGCTGTGGGAAGATCAGACGCAAGCCTTTGTCTTCCTCGAAAAAGCCCGTGAATACATCGCGGCGCAGGATAACGAAACTCCGTTCTTTCTCTACTTTGCCTCTCAGGACATCCATGTGCCACGTGCCCCTCATGAGGCCTTCCAAGGGGCTACGCAGGGACTCACCGGCTCCAATTGGTGGCGTGGCGATGCCATGGTGCAGTTCGACTGGACCGTCGGTCAAATCATGCAAGCCCTCGAAGATGCCGGACTTGCGGAGGACACCATTGTATTCTTTTCCAGTGATAACGGTCCCGTCTATGATGACGGCTACGTAGATGGCTCACAAGTCATCCGAGCTGACGAGGAGGTTGATAACGGCCACGAAGGCAACGCACAATGGCAGGGCGGTAAATACAGCAATCTCGAAGGTGGCACACGCGTTCCGTTTATCGTTCGTTGGCCCGCACGAATCGAGCCTGGCATCGTTTCCGACGCACTCATGAATCAAACCGATCTCATGGCCACTTTGGCGGACTTGCTTGATCAGGAACTCCCGACTGGCAGTGCCCGTGACTCACGCAGCGTGCTTGAAGCCTTTCTAGGCAACGATCCTGTCGGCGCAAACTGGACGCTCCAGCAAGACCGGGCGAATTCCAGAGCACTTCGTATGGGCACGTTCAAATACGACGGCAACTCACTCTATGACCTCGCGAGTGACCCTAGTGAGTCAACTGACCTTGCGAGCGACTCCGCCCATGAGGCTATCCTGAATACCATGGCCGCCCAGTATACTGCCGCTGAAAGTAACAGCAGTAACCGCGAAAACCCATAGCGCCTCTGGCCATGGAGGCTCATAAGATTCTTACCTTTCGTGCTCTGAACTGCTCAACGAGTTAGAAAACGGGCGTGCGCGCGATGTGTTAATGCTGGATCATTTACATTTGCTTTGGGTGTGGGCAGTGCCTTCGAGTGATCAACTGAAGGCGAAGAAATTCCTGCGACGCCATTTGCCTTTGAATTGGCAGAAGCAGGCGCATGATTATGTGCTTCGAGAAGAAGAGCGTGAGCGGGTTGCGCTTGCAGATACCTGCATGTATCTGCGTCAAAATCCCGTTCGGGCGAATTTAGTTCAATCGCCCAATGATCCTAAAAAGAGTAGTTAGAAGGTAGAAGTCAGGAGCTAGCCCCAGATGATCAAGTATTTACAGGCAAAATGACAAGCGCCATTTTGGCGAGCCCACTTCAATGTGTAAGTCACTCATTAAGAAAAACTAACTACTACCTTCTTTCTTCTAACTCCTGAATCTAGGATGATTGGCCCCTTGCGGGCAGTTTGGTTCCGGGCTTTCTGGATCTCGATCCATGGGAGAGCGATACTTTTTGGAGATGTTTTCTTACCTATCGTAAAGCATTGACTGGCGAAGCTTGATTTGAGGTCGTTCCCCGGTTCTGAGAACCGAGGCCACGGGGAGCTTGCATCTGCGTAGCCTCGGAACTCTGTTTCGGGGGGCGTTGGGGTAGTTTAGCCGTGAGCGTTTGTTCCCCGGTTCTGAGAACCGAGGCCACGGGGGTGTCATTCAAAAAAAAACCCGCCTCGTAGAAGAGGCGGGTGGAAGAGTGTTTCAGTCTTTTAACACCGCAGATGATGCACTTCAGTTAGTGAGTGCGCCGACGCAGCATGACACTGGTGAGTGCGAGCAGGCCACCGAGGAGTGCCAAGGTTTGTGGCTCGGGGATGGCTTGCACGGTGGTGAAGCCAGTGGTGCTATCGGTATAGATCAAAACGTTGTCACCTACGACTGCCGCTTCGCCATCGACGGTGAAACTAGACAAATGCTGGCTTGAGACCTCAGCGATCGTGCGGTTTGTATTGCTGTAAACGATCGTAGAGTCGAAATCCAAAAAGTTGAGGGTGGTGCCGTTGAATGAGCCAGCTCCGTCTTCGCGAATGGTTAGGGTCGAAGCGCCGCCTATGTCACTCGTGCCTCCGTTCGCAAACCAGGTTGCTTCGACTGAGCTGCCATTGAGTATGTCAAGGCTACCCCGCAGGGTGAGTCCCCAGTTGCTCCAAAAATCCGCGTTATCCAGTGTGCCTTGGATGTAGTTAAAGTTGCTGCCCGATACTGAGATCGTGCCGTTTTTGAGGATTGCGCCAGCGCCTAGTCGTAATTCCCCTCCGGCAGTGCCGCCGTTCGGGTCGGTTACCGTTAAGCTGCCGGTTCCTCCGAGATCCAGCACGCCGCCCACGCCACCACCTCCACCGACGGTATCGGTGCTGCTGTTAACGACAAAATCGTGCGCAACGGGGACGCTTTTGAAGTTGGGAACGGTAATCACCCCGCCTGGATTATCCCAGTTGTTGGTTTCATACAGGCTGACGGCGTTGCCGTTGCCGGTCCATGTAATGGTGTCTGCGGATGCTACGCTGGTGCAGGCTAGGCAGGCACTGAATATGAGTGGGATTTTTATATTAAGTTTCATACTTTGAATGAGGGTAGGATGAATAATAATTTAGAAAAGCTTTTCATTAGGGCAGGTGTTGTCAACTATTTTTTAATTTTTTTTTACGTTATACACGGCATCACTGGCTGTCTAGAAAGGCCCCCTGCCGATGATCAGCAGGGGGCGCAGCCTATTTTTCCCCTATATCCACCGGATATAAGATGAAAAGCCTTAGTGTTGTCGGTGACGGATAAGGGCGAGGCTGATTGCAAATGCGCCGATGATGGGTGCAGTGCAGTTCGGCTCCGGAATGGAGCGTTACTCGTCAGGCGTGTCGAGTGCCTGCACATGGGTGAGGCCGTCTTGCGTATAGACCCAGATGTTGCTGCCTTGGACGGCGCCTTGCCCATTGACCAAGATACGGCCCATGCGGCTGGTTGTTGTATCGGATCGATTGCCACTGAGGTGGTCCTGAATGACGGCATCGACCGATTTACCGCCGGTGAAAATGATTTTGGATTGGGTATCTTTGAGATGAATATGGCCTTGGGTGAAGACATGATCATTGCCTCGCACCTTGAGTGTGGATCCACCGTCAAGGGTGGTGGTACCGTAGGCCAGCCATTGTGTGTCGAGTGTGGAACCGTTTTTCAGGTGCAATGTTTGGGTACCGTATGTCAGGTCGATGCCGAGACCGATCGTGACCTCCATATTCACCCACACGCCTTGGAAATTGAAAGTGTGCGTGCCTGTCTTGAAGTAGGCGCTGCCGTTCTTGAGGGTGGCGGAGGCGGACAGTCTGAAAAAAGTTGCCTCACCTGCCACATTCAGTAAACTGGAACCACCCAGGTCGGTGATGTCTCTAATGCTGTTTTCGCCACCCACCTTGTCCGGGCGATCCATGACGAAGTGGTGGGGTGCGGGCACATTTTTAAAGTTTTCAGGGAGCACCTGAGCGCGTTTTGCCAGTTTGCAGAATGGTGTAGGCTGAGACCGTCAGCCTGGCCGGTCCATTGCAGGGTCGCTGCGCTGACGAATTGGCAGCAGACACAGGCGGCACCGACGATAAATGGGGAGATAAGTTGGATTTTCAGCGGATAGGGAGGAGCCTGTAATAGACCGGTGAGAAGCTTTACATGGCCAAGGGGCTTTTCCCGGTGCGGGCACTTTTTGCGACTGAAGTTAGGGCTGACTGTGTTGGAATGGGCGTGCGGGCAGCCCGGCGGAATTATACAGGTTGCAGCGGGGGAAGGGGGCAAAGGCATAGCGGATTGCTTGAATCGTGTGCGCGGCGGTCAGTTCCACACAGGCGCTTGACAGGATACGAGCGGTGGCGAGTTGAAAGGTGGCGTCGTGGTTTGCTGTTTCAAAGCCGATCAAGGGGTCCGCAGGAACGATGATAGGATTGTCGTCGAGTGCCGCACTGGCCGCAGTGCGCGGCAGGATGACGCGTCGTGTTTCAAGGCCTTGTCCGACGGATGCAAAGTGGAGTCGCGCCTGCTTGCCGTTGAATTCGATGCGTTCGAGGGTGGGGCCATCGGCGACGTTGTTCTGGCCGTCGAGCTGTTGAGCCTGCAGCGCGAGGCGTCGACCGATCGCCTGCTTCACTCGCGGGTGGATGTCATTGTAGTTGCCTTGGTCGATGGCCACAGCCATCCCGGTTCGGGGCAGGCTGAGTGCAGATGCCTGTGCGGCGCGCAATTCGGGCCAGTGTTGGCTACGCTTGCGCAACCAGTCATTATGCCCGACAAATCCGGGGAGTTGGACGAAGAGAAAGGGGAAGTCGCCTTGATTCCATGCCTTGCGCCAGCCCTGAATCGCAGCAGGGAAGAGTGAGCGGTAGGCATCGGCTTGCAGCTCGTTACTTTCACCCTGATACCAGATCATCCCTTTGATGGACAGTTGGGTGAGGGGATGGAGCATCCCGTTGTAGAGATAGGACGGGTGACGCATTTGATACCCTTTGATGCCCTGGGCATCCAGGTTTCCTTCGGCCCAATTCAGTTCTTTGCGGAAGTGGGCCATGAGTTCGCCTGCAAAGGGATTGGCATCGAAGACTGCTTTCGGGGTCCAGCTCTCAATCGGGGTGCCCCCCACGGCGGACATAATGAGCCCGATTGGTACTTTGGAATCTTGAACCAGACTCAGTCCGAAGTGGTAGGCGACTGCGGAGAAGGGCAAGGCAAACGCCTGTGTGGCGTGTTGCCAGCTCTGATGGTAGGCGTCGTCGATGACAAAGGCATCCTGTGGTTCGGCGGTGCCGATCGGGAACTTCGACTTCAGTAGGCGTAGTTTGTTTGCATGAGGGAAGGTTTCTGGAACAGGCCAAGACTGGAACAGCCCCCAGCCCATATTGCTTTGCCCCGAGCAGATCCATACATCGCCGACCACGACATCCTTTAGAGTGATTTCGGCGTCGCCGCAGCGTACGTGCAGTGGATGCCCTTCAGCGGATGCAGGCAGTGCTTCGAGGGTGGCCTGCCAACTGCCATCTTTGCTTGCGATCGCACTGGCTTGCCGCTCTTGAAACTCAAGTGTCACAGTCGCCCCGGCAGGCGCGTTGCCAAAGAGTCGAATGGGCTGTGCGCGCTGCAGCACCATGTGGTCGGAGAACAGCTCCGACAGCTTGAATTCCGCTGCGCTGAGCAGCGACTGTGTGAGTGCGAGCAAGAGTAAGCTAATTCGAGTGAGTCGCATGATGCGTTGATTTAAGTGGTTTTAGCGCGGCACGCTTTCGACGTGGATGCCGGATTGCTTGAGAGGCCAGCCATAGTTGGGCGGGATATTCTCTGCGTCCCACTGTTGCCACATGCATTTAAGCGCTTCGGCCGTCTCCGGATGTTGCTGAAAAAGGTTGTGTGTTTCGTTGGGATCCTCGGTCAGATAAAAGAGGTAGCTGCGATTGTGCTGCCTGATTAATTTCCAGCCCTGGTGCTGGATGGCGAAGTTCGTAAACTCTCTCCAGTAGAGGGCTTCGTGAGGCGCACTGGTTTTCTTGCCGAGCAGATAGGGCATCAAGTTGACTCCGTCGATTTGCCAATCGGGTTGGATCGTGCCACCTGCGGCTTGGTAGAGGGTCGGGAACAGATCCATACTGAGAATGGGGGAGGCATAGATTTGTTCAGCGGGAATGGTACCTGGCCATCGTAAGCAGAAGGGGACACGGATTCCGCCTTCGAATAATTGTGTCTTCTCGCCGCGTAGGGGCGTGTTGATCGAGCCATTGTCGTTTGGTTTGCCGCCATTATCGCTAAAGAAAATCACAAGTGTGTCTTCTTCCAACCCTTCTTGTTTCAGCGCATCCAAAATGCGGCCAACATTTTCATCCAACGAATAGACCATGGCCACCAGCTCGCGCCGCTTGAGTGGCTCGATATGACTGAATTTATCCAAATGCTCTTGCTTTGCCTGCCGGGGTGCGTGAGGGGCGGTGAAGGGGACATAGCAAAGGAAGGGCTGATCTTTATGACGCTTGATGAAGGAGACGGCCTCGCGCCCGATGGCATCGCTATAGTAGTCGTGTTCGCCATCTATGAGGAGGTATTCACGGCGGTATTTACGTTCTCGGTTGTTGGCGTCGAAATAAAGAGCGGCCCCTTCGAGTATTCCGTAAAATTCATCAAAGCCACGGCTCGGAGGCATGAGTGTGCGGTTTTCTTCTAGCTCGCCGCCGAGGTGCCACTTGCCGAACATGCCAGTGGCATAGCCGAGTGGTTTGAGGCGCTCGGCGATGGTTGGGGCATCGGTCGGCAGGCCAATCGTGGAGCCTGCTGCACGTTTGTAGGGTGCGATCGTAGTATCACAGCCGAGCCGGTTCTGGTAGCGCCCCGTCAGCAGTGCGGCGCGGGTGGGAGTGCAGATCGCACCGTTGGAATAACCATGTAGGAAGTGAACACCTTGAGCTGCGATGGAGTCAATGTTCGGTGTCGGGATATCCTTGCTGCCATGATAGCCCACATCGGCAAAACCGAGGTCGTCGGCGACAATGACCACGAAGTTGGGTTGCTCGCGGGCGAATAGGGCGCTCGTGAGGCTTAGCGGGAGTGTTGCGAACAGTGTAAGGACGTAGAGTTTCATTTTTTTGTTTGGAAAGTGGCTATTGCTTCGGCCTGTGTGTCGTAAGCTGGAAGGCGCTGGTGGGAAGTCCTTGGTTATTGACTAGGTTAGGCTCTGCGGTGTTGCTCCATGCAAAGCGCACGGCGACTGGATTCGCGATGTTCTTTGCTGAGACTAGAATTGTGTCCCCTTGAATATGTGCCTTTGCGGGGAGAAAGGTTCCATTTGTTCCGGCGATTTCAAAGCCATTGGGCGGACGGTTGTCGCGGGTTTTCAAGCCACCATGGGTGTGCTCAAACTCAATGCGTAGGTGTGTGCCGGACTGGCTCATGTGAATGGGCACTGGCCCGGAGTCCGCGATGCTCTCGTAGCCGTAGGTGCGATTCATAGCCAGGCGCGCGAGGCGTTCGCCAACAGTGGCTTTATTGCGGGGGTGAATGTCGTTTATGTTGCCAACGTCGTTGATGACAGCCATGCCAGCGTTCGGGATCTGCTTGGACGCGGCGTTTTGTGCGGCCCAAAATTCTGGGAGCTTGTGGCCACTTTTGTCCCAGCTGTAGTTGAAGGGTGCTAGTTGCACAAAATAAAATGGGAAATCGCCTTGTCCCCAAGCCGCGCGCCATTGTTGCGCGAGCGTGGCCAATTTGTTTGTGTAGAGTGCCCCGTCGCCAAGGTTGGATTCGCCCTGATACCAAATGACGCCCTTAATCGGGAGCCGGGTGAAGGGGTGTATCATTTGGTTGTAGAGCACGGTGGAGGCTTGGTGCTTTTGACCTAGGGTTTCGTTGCTGAGTTTTTGTGGCAACCAGGGTTCAATACGTGTGCCTCCCCAGTTCGTGTCGATGAGGCCGATGGGGATGCCCAGTTCCGAATTGAGCTGCTTGCCGAAGTAATAGGCGACTGCAGAAAAATTGCCAACGGTGTCGGGAGTGCAGATTTGCCAGTTCGCTTGTAGCTCAGTTTGTGGGGATGATGCGGTATGGTTGGGGACTTCGACGAGGCGCAGCGTTTTCAGTTGGCTGGCATTACGAATTTCCACATTGCAATCGTCCGTTTTGTGTAAGTTCCATTCCATGTTGGACTGACCGGAGCAGAGCCAGACATCGCCGATGAGAATATTATTGAGTGTTGTGCTATAATCGTCGCTGATTGCGGCCGTGATCGATATGGGGCTGCCGGCAGTGATTGGCGGAATTGTAACGGACCAATTTCCATGTGCATTCGCCGATGTTTTAAGCGTAGCGATCCCTTTGATAGAAACACTGACCTGAGTGTTTGGATCGGCGGTGCCCCAGATAGGGTTGTCCACATCCCGTTGTAGCACCATATTGTGACTAAAGAGTGGCGCGATACTGATATTGTGCTTTGGCGTGCGTACTTGATACTGCAGTCCTGCCTGATCGACTTGTAGCGAAAATGTGCCTTCCTTGCTGTGCTGGGGGTGGTTGGCTGAGAAGGCGTTCTCGGTTTTTGTGTGAATAATCCACTTGTATTGTATGTCGAGTATGTCGGCCAAGGGTATGCCCTTACTGTTTTGAAAGGGGTTGCCAGCAAATTGATCATAGGTCGCCCACCAAATGAGTTTAACCGGTTGCTCGCCAGTGCTGACTGTTTTAGCTTCGACGAGTGTTTGACGGTTTAGGGGTATTTGACTGGATTGAGCTCTGTAGGTGCCTGCGGTTGTTTTGATCTCGGCCTGGCAAAACAAGGTCGCGTCGAGGCGGTCACCAATTTTGTTATCGTTCCAGTTGGAAACAGTCAGGTGCAGTGGTTGAAACTGAATGCCGGTGAGCACGGTCTGCTCTGCTGTGTGGCTCGGATCGCTGACAATGTCGTGCACTTGCTTCAAGTCGATGGTCTTGGCGATGGCTGTCCGATAGCCCTGATAGCCGGAACCCGTCGCTGGCAGGTGGAAGTCGAAGGCCAGGTTTCGGCTGTTGTGATTCGTGCGCCAGTTGTTTTTGACTGTCCACTGGGAGTAGTCGTTTTGTGACGTTCCGAAGCTTGGGTTTGCGACGAGGTTCCCTTCATACAACTTTGCCTTGGCAGGTGGGGGGAAGAAGGATAGGAGAAAAGCGCCAAGTGCAATCGGCCTCCAAATGTATGCATTCATTGTATTTTAATTTTGAGCAAGATCCACCACCTCGTATTGAGTGCGTAGTTGCTCCAATTCTTGTTTGAGTGATGCGATGGTTTTCTCGTATTGAGGATTTGAATATTGGCACTTCATTACTGAGAAGGAGCTTCATCGGGTTTTG
>Ga0228624_1001073_pt1 | contig 11677 bp, 10 predicted proteins | sample 29DmetaG_FD_182744 | JGI IMG/M metagenome (GOLD analysis project Ga0228624, IMG submission 182744) | Seawater microbial communities from Monterey Bay, California, United States - 29D | ecosystem: Environmental > Aquatic > Marine > Coastal | place: USA: California | collected 2016-10-10 | reverse complement strand
CTGCCCAGAAGCGTCCAGCGGGATCACATTTACCATCATTGAAGCGGTTGGTGGCGCGTTTGCCTGATTCAGGATCTGCGAGACCTTGTTTGGCAGCAGTATTGAGGTCGAATGCGACGATACCAGAATCGCCAGCATAAAGCACAGTGCCGTTTTGGCAGGGGACCACGGTACCGATACGTTCGCCCACATTCCAAGTTTCCTCAGTGCCAGTTTCAGGGTCTAGCCGAATGAGGGTGTGATTTTCAATGTCGACATAGAAGAGTCGATCATTCCACCAGAGTGGGCCTTCGCCCCATTTTGAAGTGCGCGTGCCGATTGTTTGAATTGTAAGTGCTGCCATGTGGTGTTGATGGAGGAGAGACGCAGTGTCGTCAACTATCAGAGGGCGTATGAGCTGAATTTGTGTGAGTGGGGTTATGGTGTTGCTGTTTTTTGCACTAAGCGAGCGACACAAAAAACGCCACCCTGAATGGGTGGCGTCGTTAAAAGATCTCAGCTAAAGTTCTTATTTGATGCGCTTTTTTTTGGTTCATCGTCGATTAGCGGGGAAGGCATAGCAAAGAAGCGGGATTGAAGTTTATAGATGTTGTAACCACATAAACATCAACGACATCAGAACCCAAGCTCCGTGTCTCCGTGCCTCCGTGTGAAACCCTGCTCCTATTGACACTGTGCTCAATGACCAGGCACAAAGACCAGCACGATGCCATTCTCGCACGGAGACGCGGAGGCTCATCCACCGCACAGAACAGAACCTGAGATTGCTGGAAGGTTTAGGTTCACCCGCAAGCACGCTCACAATGGGATTCGGTTGTGTCTTGGGGCTAAATCAGTGGTTCTATGCACCATCTCCCCGGGAAATGACGAAGAACCTTTTTTTTATGTTGGCGGCTATGATCTCCACTGGGGATGCCGTCGCCTTAGCGAATTGCGTTTTTGGTGTTTTCTTTGCGCTCGATGATCATGTCGTTTGCATTGCCTGATTCGTCAATGTAGACGTGGCCGTGATCTAGCTGGTGAAAGATACCTGCTAAACGCTTGCTGTCGACTCGGCTAGAGCTGCCCTGCGTGCGCTCGTTGACGGTGCCGTATTTACGAACAAACGCTACGACGTCTTCTGCGAGAATCGCAACCACGATATGACCACTTTTAGCTTGGTTCTTTTCGTTGATCGTTTGTGCTACGAAAAAGACGACACCTTGCACTTGAGCCCCCCGTTGATACGTTTCACAGAGGTACAGTCGACACTGATTTTTTTACCATCCCATTGATCGGGGAACGTTTTGTAGTAATTAGCGGAGTCTTAACCTGCATCAATGTTTGCATAAGCATTAGTTGCTAGGAGTACTGCGCTTAGTGAGAAGAGTAATTTTAGGAATCGTTTCATGGCTGGTTAAGTGGTGTGTTTTGTAAGGCTCGCAAATGGTTTCGTAGCGGCTTTGGGGAAGTTGCAGGAATCTTTCTGGATCATTGGATGAGTGTTCTGGGTAGGCGATGAAAGCGCGGCAATTTGAGTTACTGCGTACCTAGGACCTTTCATTCGGCATCGTGGCTTGTTGGCTACAAAACGTTATGCTGGCTCCACTGCGAAGCCGTCCTTGTTATCTTTCACTACCCAGCCTAGTGCGAGCAGCTCGTCGCGCAGTTCGTCTGCTTTAGTCCAGTCCTTAGCTTGTTTTGCCTTCCAACGTGCTTGTGCCATTGCCTTGATTGCTGCGGGGGCATCAACGGTTGCTTCTGCAACGGTGAAGAGCTCTACCCCGAGTGCGTAAAGGAGGGTGCCGAGTGCTTTTAGCATGGCACGCGCGCCGTCAGCATCGAGTGATGCAGCGGGGTTGGAGCCAATTACCCCGAAGATTGCGCCGAGGCAGGCAGCTGTGTTCAAGTTGTTGCGAAGGGCATCCCATGCTTTTGAGAGTCGCCCAAAATCGTCGGGTGCTTCGGCCGATATGTAGCCATGCATCTCGTTCTTGTCTTCGCTAGTAATTGCGAGGAGTGATTCTGCGAAGCGTTCGATACGTGTAAGGCCACTCTGCGAAGCGTGCAGTCCATCAAAAGTAAAGTTGAGTTGTTGGCGGTAGCTGCCAGCGATAAGAGTGTAGCGCACGACCATCGGGCTGAAGCCTTTCTCTCTGAGGTCGTTTAAGGTGTAGAGGTTGCCGAGACTTTTGGACATTTTTGCGCCTTCAACCATAAGGTGAGCGCTGTGGAACCAGTGGTTGCAGAAAGCGTGTCCGTGTGCGCATTCAGATTGTGCAATCTCGTTTTCGTGATGAGGAAAGCATAGGTCTATGCCGCCGCCGTGTAAGTCAATGGTTTCGCCGTCGAAGGCGCTGTCGACCATTGCGGAACATTCGAGGTGCCAGCCTGGTCGGCCTTCACCCCAAGGGCTAGTCCAGTAATTTGCTTTATCCTCAGGTTTACGACCTTTCCATAGGGCGAAGTCGGTGACTGATTCTCGATCATATTCGTCGGCGTCGTTTAGCTCGCCTGCGGAGTTCTCAGATTGTGTTTTAAGCTCGCGTTGTTTGAGGCGTGAGAGGCGACCGTAGTCTTCAAATGAATTCACTCGAAAATAGACAGAGCCGTCATCGGTCGCGTAGGCGTGACCTTTTTTAATCAACGTCTCAACCAGCGCGATCTGATCTGGAATATGAGCTACGGCGCTGGGTTCGACACTTGGTGGGCGCATGTTGAGGGCGTCGCAGTCGACATGAAATTTATCTGTCCATTTAGCGGTAAATTCACCTAGAGAGAGGCCCTCTTCAATTGAGCGGCGGATGGTTTTGTCGTCCACATCGGTGATGTTGCGCACGTGTTTGACCTCAGTGCCATCAGCCTCAACGACACGACGAAGCACGTCTTGTATTAAAAAAGTACGGAAGTTGCCAATGTGTGCTGGGCCGTAAACAGTCGGTCCGCAGCAGTAGAAACGCAAGAGATGACCGCTGGCGGGCGCGAGAGGCTTAATTGAGCGGCTGAGTGTGTCGTAAAGTTGGACAGGCATTAAAAAGCTGAGAGTTGAGAGCTGAGAGTTTGAAAACGGGAAGAGTGACTGGTGAAAACTATTGTGTGAAGCATAAATCCCTAAGACTAAGACCTGAGAGTTCGGCTTGAAATGATTCGGGGAGTTGTCATGGTGCTGCGCATGACTGCTGATTTTGACTTTCGCTTAGATCTAACTCATCGCCCTCGTCGATTGCGACGCACTGCTGCATTGCGTGCCATGGCGAATGAGACAGACTTACACGTGCACAATTTGATTCAGCCTTTGTTTGTGATTGATGGTGACGGTGCATCTGAAGCGATTGAATCGATGCCTGGCATTTCCCGTCTAACAATTCCTTTGCTGGTACAAGAGTGCCGAGAGTTGGCTGACTTAGGGATACCTGCTGTGGCGTTGTTTCCAAAATTGGACGATTCTTTAAAAACGAATGATGGACGTGAAGCGCTCAACCCTGGGACACTTGTGTTGCGTGCAATTCGCACAATCAAAAACGAGGTGCCTGAGATGGTAGTGATCACCGATTTGGCTCTGGATCCATACACAGTGCATGGTCATGATGGCTTATTTGATGCGCAGGCAGGTGACTTGATTAATGATGCAACGGTTGAAATACTTGCGGAAATGGCTGTGCTTGCTGCTGAAGCGGGTGCCGATTTTGTAGCTCCCTCAGATATGATGGATGGTCGCGTGGGTGCAATTCGTGAGGCTTTGGATGAAAACCATTTCGAAAAGACAAGTATTATGGCGTATTCAGCCAAATTTGCTTCCGCTTTTTATGGGCCATTCCGAGATGCTGTGGGAAGTGCCAGCAGCGCGGGTACACATTTGCTAGACAAGCGTAGTTATCAGTTAAACCCCGGTAATCGCCGTGAGGCCTTGATAGAGGTCGCGCTGGATGAGGAAGAAGGTGCGGATGTTCTCATGGTAAAGCCTGCGGGGCCGTATTTAGATGTTATCCGTGAAGTGCGAGATGCGACAGAGTTACCACTCGCTGCCTATCAGGTGTCTGGCGAGTATGCGCAGATTCAGGCTGCTGCGCAGAATGGTTGGCTTGACCTTGAGCGTTGCCGCGATGAATCGTTGTTGGCGATTCGTCGAGCGGGTGCTAATATGATTCTGACCTATTTTGCTCGGGCGTATGCGGAAAGCTTACGCCGAACCGAGTAGGAGGCTGAGCGAAATTGTTCGTATATACATAGTGAATTGGCTTGTTTGATCAGCTCTTCCGACTCTTACGTTTGGTCGCAAACTGTTGGCGACGAGCGAGTTCACGCATATCGACTGCGGGATCGTCGTCTTCGAATATTTCTTGGCCAATGATATGTTCGATCACGTCTTCCATGGTGATTACACCGGAGATCGTGCCAAACTCGTCGACGGTCATGGCCAGTTGTTGGTGTTTTTTAAGTAACATCTGCAAAGCATCGTCGACGCTTGCATTGTCTGGAATGTAGATGATCTCGGTTGCCATCTCTGTAATAGGCAAGCTGTCCTGCCCATTTGCTTTGGCGCTGAGGATATCTCTGCGCCGAACGATACCAGTTATATTTTCGGACTCATCGCGATAAATTGGGATACGTGCAAATGGTAGATTATTCTCTTGTTTAAATAAGGAGCCAACAGTTTCTGATTCATCGATCGTATAAAGAACGGTCCGAGGAGTCATGATTTGGTCGACTTGTACTTCGTCGAGACTGAGTGCGTTATGGATCACTTCTCGCTCGTTTGAGGTAAGCGTGCCTTCTTTGGCGCTCTTTTCTGCTAAGAGTAGAATCTCCTCATCACTATCGGTGGTGCTTTCTGCAGGCTTAAGAAGGATGCGTACGATAACCGCCACGACTCCCGATATCGGAGCCATGATTGCGCACACCCATGTGAGTGGGTAGATGAGGATCGGTTGCAGGGCGGGGCGGTAAAGCACGCCCATATTTTTAGGCAGGATTTCAGAGAAAAAGAGGATCGCGAGCGCCATGGCGGAGGAGATTTTGAAGAGAATATTCGCATCTTCTGGCCAAATCTTTACTGCGAGTCCACCTACCATAGTCGCACCCAGTGTATTAGCTATGGTATTGAGGCTTAGGATCGCAGAACTGGTCTCCTCAAGCTCAACCTTATATTTCTCCAGTTTTTCTCCACGTTTTAAGTGTGATTTCTTAAGCGCTACAATTTCTGCGGTAGTGGTGCTTAAAATCATGGCCTCCAAAATTGAGCAGAGTGCAGACACTCCAATCGTAAAGAGGATTGCTAGGGTGAATGTGAAGGTCATTTGCTGATAGTCAAACGTTGGCAAGAAGAAGTACTTCCTTGATCATGTTCGTTGGCTTAAAATTCTATGTTGAGTGAGGCCAGTGGCTTAGTTCAAGCACATTTAGTGGTTTTAAAAGAGACACGAGCCTATATTATAAGTAATTTTCCTAAAGTCTTGACCGTTTAACTGCTCACAGGATATGGTGTTGAAATACTTTAAAATTTTTTTGTTTTAAACACATGAGATCCCCTCGTTACACCATTCTACCTATCCTAGCATCTTTATTTCTTGCGGCATGTGCTTCGTTTGAAAAAGGTACGCCTCAAGAGGTAGTCATTCTGTCTTTTCCAACTGAGGCCAGTGTTTACATAGATGGAGTGCCTGTAGGCATTACGCCGATAACATTAGATTTGCCGCGTAAAGTAAGCCACGAGATCCGTCTTGAGAAAAATGGCTTTAATTCTGCAGTTAAATTTTTTACGCCTGTGCCGAATGACAAGGCCGAGAATTTTATTCGTTTTGGCTTATCAGAAGATCTTGGCTACTATGTTGATTTAGAGCCGAAGGTAATGGAGGCTAAGATGCAGAGTGATCTAGTACCGAACTCGGTCGGTACTGATCCATTTGAGCGTATGGCAAAAAGAGCTCTAGATGCTGATAAGCGCCTGGAGAATGGTGAAATCACACCGCTCGAGCATAAGTACATTATTGAGCAGATCATTGCATTCTTCGAATAAGAAGCATTGACCCTCGATATTCTTTTCGGTTTTTCTGTTCTTAATGAGCGAACTACCCACTGACCTCCTTTACACTAAAGATCACGAATGGATCAAGTTGCACGATGATGGCACTGCCACTGTCGGCATTACTGACTATGCTCAAGAGAGCCTTGGTGATATCACATTTGTCGAGTTTCCTGAGGTGGGTGATACACTTCAAATTGGTGACACTTTTGGCGTGGTTGAGTCAGTAAAGGCAGCATCCGACCTTTATATGCCGGTTAGCGGCGAGATTGTTGAGATCAACGAAGAAGTCGATTCCGCTCCAGAGCTCGTCAACCAAGAAGCATTCGTAAAAGGCTGGCTGCTGAAGATTCGTTTATCGGATGCGTCTCAAGTTGCTGATTTGATGAAGCCTGAGGCATATTCTACTTTAATCTAGAAGGCGCCGAACGATTCGTTTGCTACGGGTCTGATTTTTTCTGAAGGAAGCGATTTACGTCGCTTTCTTTTTTGCTTTCTAATGGCTGCATGATCCGTCATTTATCGCGTGCAAATACTTTTGATGACGTGGTTTAAATGAAGCAAAATACTGACACTAAAGATCTCGAATGGTCGGTCGCATCCGCCGAAAAATACTATGGTCTCAAGCGCTGGGGTGGGGGGCATTTCTCGGTCGATGAGGATGGGTTCATGCTGGTACATCCATCAGGAGATCAGCGCAGTATTCGTATTCATGATATTGTGACGGAAGCAATTGGGAAGGGGTTGAAGCCACCACTGACGATTCGTATTCAGGATCTCTTACGCACGCGCGTGGTTGAGTTGAATGAGCTATTTACACAGGCGATAAAGAATGAAGATTACCAAGGCAACTACCGAGGAGTGTTTCCAATCAAGGTAAATCAATTACGTGAAGTGATTGAAGAGATACGTGATGCGGGTAAGGCGTATCACTTTGGTCTGGAATGTGGAAGTAAGCCTGAGCTAATGATTGCCCTTGCGATGCATAAAGATCCAGAATCATTGATTATATGCAATGGCTACAAGGATAACGAATTTATTAAACTCGCGCTACAAGGTCGGCGTTTGGGCAAAGAAATATTTTTGGTAGTCGAACAGCTGAGTGAAGTTCCCCGAATTATTCAGATTAGTAAGAAGTTGGGAGTACGTCCGTTAATTGGGTTTCGAATCAAATTGTCGACTGCCGGCGAGGGTAAGTGGGCCAGTTCCTCTGGAGAGGATGCCAAGTTTGGTCTGACTAGCCCCGAAATCATTGATGCTGCTCGGCGTTTGAAGCGTGCTGGCCTAGAAGATTGCTTACAGCTAATTCATTTCCATATCGGTTCACAGGTGCCGAATATTCAGACCATTAAAAAGGCAACTGTCGAAGCGACTCGTTTCTTTTGTGAGCTTAAAAAGATGGGGTTTCCTATGAGATTGTTGGATGTGGGAGGTGGACTTGGAATTGATTACGATGGATCCCGAAGTAATTATGAAAGCTCGATGAACTATACCATGCGTGAATATGCACGCGATGTGGTTTATAATATCAAGACAGTCTGTGCAGATGCTGGCGTAGCAGTTCCCGATATTGTGACTGAAAGTGGCCGCTCGATCGTTGCCCCGCATTCGATCCTAGTTACCCAAGTATGTGATCGCATTTCAAAGACCTCAGTGAGCCCGAAGCTGGCGAGTAAAAAGAAACGTAATCCAATACTACTGGAGTTGGAAGCAATTCTGCTAAATCAACATGGATCCAGCCCATTGGAGCGTTATCATGATGCTCAACAAAAAAAGGAAGAGACCAACAATTTGTTTTCGCTGGGTTACTTGAACTTGATTGAGAAAGCAGAGGCGGATGCAACCTATTGGAAAATATGTAAAGAGCTTTCAGATCTTGGTAAGCGTGCAAATTATACACCCGAGGAGTTAGAGTCATTACCGCAAATAATGGCTGAGCAATACGTCTGTAATTTTTCAGTATTCCAATCGTTAATCGACCATTGGGCATGTGACCAACTGTTTCCAATTGCGCCACTGCATCGTCTTAATGAATCTCCGGATGTGGATGCGACACTTGTTGATATTACTTGTGATAGTGAAGGTAAGGTTTCTGAATTTACCGATGTTGAAGATGTGCGTAAAACCATTCGGCTTCATCCGCTCGATGCAAAGCAGCCCTATTATTTAGGGGTATTTCTTGTTGGTGCCTATCAAGACATAATGGGTGACTTGCATAATTTGTTCGGTCGCGTGGATGAGGTGCATGTTTTTCTGGAAGACGACGAAGAAGATGGGTTTTACATCGAAGACAGTATTAAAGGCTTTACCGTGAATGACGTGCTTGGCTTTACGCAATACGACGGGCACATTCTGACACGTCAGTTGAAAAAGCAAATTGACCGTGCCACGAAGGCGGACATTATTAAGCCACGTGAAGGTACACGAATGTTGGATGAATATGCCGAGCTGCTACGTGGTCATACCTATTTAGTCACGTAATTTTTTTAATGGTCCGTGGATTGATTTAATTTATGCCTAGACCGTCACAGTTCGGTGCAGTGTCGATTGTTGAATCCGTTACGGTGCCACTTTAAATTGATACTGTTCAAAGGCCTTAGCATTAACGGAGTTTTCAATGCCGTCTGGAAAGAGGTCAATGAAGTCATCATAGGCTTCGTGGATGTCTTGGTTCGGTGGCCAAAAAATTCCAGCTCTGATTTGATCGATTACTGCGTTGGCACAAGCGACGGCAGAGTCTAGGTGACTTTGCGTGAATCCATCCCAGCGTTCGATACCACTTTTATCAAGTGTTTGGCTAAGGTTAAAATATGCGATACTAGGTCGTTCGGTACTGTTGCTGCTTTTGGCTAGGAGATAGAGGGGCAGCTGAAGATCAATCCAGCGATAGGTTTTGCCTTCGTGTTCGAAAAAGGCAGCATCGGGCAGGTGCTCAGGTGGCTTCTTTTTTGCGACTACCGATAGATGCGTTTTTTCGGGATTGGCTGGGGAGTTGCTGGTTTTGTAATCAATGAGCTCCAGACGTTCTTTTCGCTGATCAATCCTATCGATACGACCCTTTACAGTGAGGTTGTTAAGCGGAAATTCAAATGCTTCTTCGGTATTCAAAATGCTAGTACTGCCATTCGTTTGGCAGTCCGCTATTTGTCGTTGGCAGAAAGCGCTGATCCGTGCCATGAGCGCTTCATTTTGTAAGCGTATGGCAAAGGAAAACTTTTCGCCATAGCGTTTGTGTAATAGCTGCTCAGCAATGCCATGCAGATTTTTGGTGAGTTTCTCTAGTTCTGTATGGTTGTCAAAGGTATGACCATTTAGATGGTCAACTGTGTCGTGGAAGAGATTGCCAAACGCTGCAGGGTTGAGTTCTCGTGTTTCGACATCGAGCGTGCGCATGTCTAGGATATGTCTGAGAAAAAAACGAAATGGGCATTGTAGGTAGCTCTTAAACGCGCTAACAGAGAGAGTGGTCGGCATTGGCAAGCCAGGTGGAGGGGATAGTTGCCATGCTACGCTATGCTCGACTACAGGACTGCCATCTTGAGTTTGGTGAAACAGTTGTCGCGTACGGCTGAGTAGTGTATTGTCACTACCCTGAAACAGAATACGCGAAGGTTTTAGTGGTGTGTCGTCATCTGCGGCTTGAGGTATCAGTATGTCGATGCGACCGCATGAGCCAGTTCGTCTCCGACAGAGCGCTTCCAGTAGGTAGGCGTCTCGGGCGAAGCGATGCGCGTTGGTGCGCAGGCCAAGTTCTTCTCGGAGTGCTTCGGGTAGGAAGGCATCGCCATTGACTGATTCGGGTACGATACCTTCATTGAGGCCGGCGAGTATTAGGTGAGGGGCATCGTTCCAAAGTAGTTCGAGCCATCCTAGCAAGTCGTGAGCTGCGCGAGGACGATCAGGGTAGACGCGACTGCTTTGCAAATTGTGTCGAAACGCAGAGCGGTTAAAATCTTTTGGCAGTTTAGGGAAGAGGATCTCGGCATCCCCTGCCGCGGCTAGGATTTTGCGGATGGCATCGGCCCGTTCTTGCCATTGAGTATTGGTTGATCCAGTCGTTTCAATTTTTTTGTCTGCGTAGATTTGTTGCAGTGCTTGGGCGAGTGCGTTATTGAAGCTGCTGCCACTGGCTAAGTTGGTTGCAAGTCGATCAATCTTGGCCAGAGGCTTACGCAGCACATCAAATGCTTCTTGTCTGGAGAACTGTATGAGTGCATTCAGGTCGGGAGCCAGATGCTGTTCGAATATGCGGTCCAGTTTACGCAGTACACGGTTACAGTCGTTTGCTAGGCCCAGCCATTCTTGAATATCGGGGTGTTGCAGGAGCGTGCGTATGGTGGATGTACTACGGTCTTCACAGAGTTGGCAGAGTAGTTCTGTAAGTCGACCAACGCTCCCGATATGGAGTGGTTCGCCTTCAGGGTCATAGCTGGGTATTTGCCTGCGATTAAGTGCATCGCTAACCGCAGGGTTAAGTGCGGGGTCGGCGAGTCCAACCAGCACCGACTCCGGAGTGGTGCCATCCATAGTATTTGCGATCCACTTGGCTACGGCTTTTTGTGAGGTATGAGTGTGTAATTGGCAGTTCCAAGCCTCAAGGTTGAGCGCTCGCTGTGTCCAGTGATCAGTGATAGGCCGCCCCCAGCAGTCAAATTCAGCGTCTTCAGGTCCGTAAATCCAGATTTCTACACAGGTATGTAATGTCGCCTGTTCCAGCGCTTGGAGTGGTAGTGGCTGAGGATCTGGAGTGGCTGCGAGTATGATACGTTTGATCGCAGGGGCAGGGGTATAGGTTTGGGCGGCTTCGCGGCGCGCAAGCTTGGGATCTTTCAATGCGCGAAGTTGTAGCTGGTCGAGGTAGAGTCCCTCTAAACGGGCAAGTTCATTCCAGCGGGCGGGTTCGAGACCATTTTCCGCGGTGCGTTGTGCCGTGAGGGCAAAGTCGAGACCTTCTTCGCCGAGTTCGTTGCGCAATTGCATCAGGCGTTCTGCCATGCCGAGTTGCCAGCTAATATTTTGCTCGGGTGCGATGGGGAAGAGTGCGTTAAAGTGTGCGCAGTCGATTGCTCCCAGCACGGTAACCCACGCGGCGGTGGCGGCTTCCTCGCTTGCAATGGGCTGGTCCTTGAGTGTTTGGCTGAGGAAGACGTCAGGCGTAACAATTTCCGGTGGAAACAAGCCACGCTGTCCACTCGCCAGTGCGAGTGCCTCGCGCAAGCGACGCCCCGATTGTACGGTGGGAACTATAACGAGCAGGTGGCTTAGGTCTATAAAGTCGCCGTTGTTATCTGCTAGGAGTTGCTGCGTGATGGCAGGGAGTAGTGGCAGGTTCCAATCTAGATGTATCGCAACGCTTTTAGGCATGGGTTCAGAGGATGGGGTATGAATGTAGGCGTGACGAGAATTTTGAGTCGATCAATGGGATGTGGTCATATGGATACTCACTGACTGGGTTTTATCGAAATAGTGTGACGAAGGTATGAAGCACCCGCCACTGAAAGATTACTTCGAGTGACAGGTATTGATAGAGCCCCACAATCGTCCAAAAAGTCACTTGATAACTGCGTTTGATCGTTTTGTGGCGTAGCTTCTGTTGGACGATGTAGGCGATCGGCCAACCGCCCAAAAATTCGAGGAAGTGTAAGGTCGATTCGGACACGCGTGGCCCACCGGCTC
>Ga0228624_1001072_pt1 | contig 11679 bp, 12 predicted proteins | sample 29DmetaG_FD_182744 | JGI IMG/M metagenome (GOLD analysis project Ga0228624, IMG submission 182744) | Seawater microbial communities from Monterey Bay, California, United States - 29D | ecosystem: Environmental > Aquatic > Marine > Coastal | place: USA: California | collected 2016-10-10 | reverse complement strand
AGAGCATTGGATTGTTGTGTCAGGAACCGCAAAGGTAACCAATGGAGATAAGACATTTATACTCTCGGAGAATGAGTCTACCTATATCCCTATTGGCGTTATTCATGCCCTTGAAAACCCTGGAGAAAATGATCTTGAACTTATTGAGGTGCAGTCAGGTTCTTATCTTGGGGAGGATGATATTGTAAGGTTCGATGATATTTACGGTAGAGTAAAAAACTAACAAAACAATGTAGTTTAAATTAATTCAAGTAACTAACAAATGATTAGAGTAAACAGGTTATGAAGAAAAAGGCATTAATTACTGGTGTTACTGGCCAAGACGGTTCTTACTTGGCAGAATTTCTCTTGGAGAAGGGTTATGAGGTCCATGGCATTAAGCGAAGAGCATCGTCCTTAAATACGCAGCGAGTTGATCATATATACGAAGATCCTCACACTGATAATCAGAACTTTGTTTTACACTATGGCGATCTAACCGACTCATCAAATCTTACTCGAATTTTATCTGAGGTAGAGCCAGACGAGGTATATAATCTTGGTGCCCAATCCCATGTGGCGGTAAGTTTCGATTCACCTGAGTATACAGCTGACGTTGATGCCATGGGAACTCTTCGCCTCTTAGAGGCTATTCGATTTTTGGGGCTAGAAAAGAAAACTAGATTTTACCAGGCATCCACATCTGAACTTTATGGTTTGGTTCAGGAAACACCCCAAAAAGAAACGACCCCCTTTTACCCGAGATCTCCCTATGCTGTCGCAAAGCTCTATGCATACTGGATAACAGTAAACTACCGTGAATCATATGGCATGTATGCCTGTAATGGTATTTTGTTTAACCACGAATCACCTCGTCGTGGCGAAACATTCGTTACTCGAAAAATTACTCGTGGTTTAAGTAATATCGCGCAAGGTTTAGAGAGCTGTCTTTATATGGGTAATATGGATGCGCTAAGGGATTGGGGCCATGCCAAAGATTATGTAAGGATGCAGTGGATGATGTTGCAACAAGATTATCCTGAAGACTTTGTGATAGCAACAGGGGTTCAATATTCTGTTCGTCAGTTTATACAATGGTCTGCAGCAGAATTAGGTATTGAGCTAGATTTTAGGGGATCTGGAGAAGGCGAGGAAGGTGTTGTCACAAAAATTTCTGGAGATAATGCTCCTGGAATTAAAGTAGGCGATGTAATTGTTAAAGTTGATCCAAGATATTTCAGGCCGGCGGAGGTTGAAACCTTGTTGGGTGACCCCTCTAATGCAAAGATGAAATTGGGCTGGATCCCAGAAATTACTGTACAAGATATGTGTGCTGAGATGGTTAAGTCTGACTTGGAGGAGGCAAAGCGAATTAAGCTCCTAAAAGATCATGGCTATGATGTTTCAATTCAATTGGAAGGATAAGACGTGACTAAAATTTTTGTTGCAGGGCACAATGGAATGGTTGGTTCGGCAATATGTCGTCAATTAAAAGATCAAGATGTTGAGTTGATAACCGCATCACGTCAAGAGCTGGATCTTACTAATCAAGCCCAAGTTAAAAAGTTTTTTAGTGCTCATAAGTTTGATCAGGTTTACTTGGCTGCAGCAAAAGTTGGCGGAATATATGCAAATAATGAATTCCCAGCTGACTTTATTTATGAGAATCTAATGATAGAGGCGAATATTATTAATGCAGCCCATGAAAATGATGTTCAAAAATTATTATTTTTGGGTTCGTCTTGTATCTATCCTAAATATGCAAAGCAGCCTATGGAAGAGGGGGCTTTGCTCTCAGGTACACTGGAGCCAACTAATGAGCCTTATGCCATTGCCAAAATCGCAGGAATTAAACTATGCGAAAGTTATAATCGCCAGTATGACCGTGATTATCGTTCTGTAATGCCTACAAACTTGTATGGGGAATACGATAATTTTCATCATCAAAACTCACATGTCATCCCAGCACTGATTCGCCGGTTTTATGAGGCTAAAGTTCATGACGAAAAATTTGTAGTGGTATGGGGTACTGGCGAACCATTACGTGAATTTCTGCATGTGGACGATATGGCTACGGCTTCGATTTTTATTATGAATATTGATAAGAGTAATTATGACTCTGTAACAGAACCTACGCTTTCTCATATCAATGTTGGTTCCGGTAAAGATTGTTCCATAAAAAATCTGGCTGAGTTGGTTTCGAAGGTGGTAGGTTATCGTGGTGGAATAAAGTGGGATGTATCAAAACCCAATGGTGCACCACGTAAACTTATGAGTAATTCAAAGTTAAAAGAATTGGGTTGGACGCCCAAAATGGAGTTAGATGAAGGGGTGCAAAAAACATTTGATTGGTATGCTGAAAATATGCGGACCATTCGTGGTGAATGAGCATGATACGGAAATTTTCATGATTAATTAATGAATGGTATTAATCACGTATTTTTTCGTAACAAACTTTCTTATAAAGCACTAGCTTATGTAATTAATGTCTTCGAGGTATTAACTGGATGATAAAAAATGATCATGGAAAGCAAGACTTTTATAACTATCAGGCAATCGCAAGAAAGCAAGACAATCCAATAAAAGTAATGCATGAAGCAGATAGGCGAAAAGATAGATTAAATTATCTATTAGGAAACTGGCTCCCAAGCGATAAAAACGCCATTATTCTTGAAGTGGCTTGTGGAGCAGGGGTTCTAATGACTTGGATGAAAAAGCTGGGGTATGGCCAAATCAGTGGCGTTGATATCAGTGAAGAACAAACAGCTATTGCAAAGCAGTGTGGACTTGCTGTCGTAACTGAGGAGGCCTTGGCTTTTTTAGCTAAATGTGACGATGATCACTATGATGCAATTTTTGCTCTTGACTTCTATGAGCACCTAACTCCAGACCAATTTGTCCAATTTTTGGCAGTTGCAAATAAAAAGCTCAAAACAAAGGGTATATTAGTCTTAAGAGGACCAAATGGCGACAGTCCAATGTTGGGAGCAGCATTTTTTAATGATATAACGCATGAATTCTGTTTAACAACAAATGCGATGTCGCAATCACTTCGTATGTATGGGTTTGATAATATTGAGTTCGTCGAAGAAAGCGCAGCAAGATTTCAAGGAAGCCTATTTTTTATTAAGCCACTTTATAGTTTTTTACGGTTTTTTTTTAAGGGGGTCGTAAAGATCATATCGGGTCATGCGATTAAATATTGGGACCCATCAATCTTTATAAAATGCGAGAAAAATGATGAAAATATTTGGACCAGTGGTTCACCCTGATCGTTTTTCAGATAACGGTATCAGAAACTTAGATAGCGTAAATTTATTTTACGATGGGTTTAATGAATGTGTGAAGACTAATTCAGGCGAGCTGAATGTTTTTGCAATTGGTGAACCTAGATCGATAAAAGGCTATCGAAAAAAATTTTTAGAGCAATTTGATATGGTTTTATCTCATAGACCGCTAAAATTAAAAACGAATTTAGTCATTAACCGGCCGTTACTGCAGCATTTCTGCGGAATTAATTATTCTTCTGTTTCCTCTGATTGGAAGCCTAATTTTAAAACTTCTACTGATCTCATAGATGATTACACTCCTCCTAATAAACGTAAAGATAGGATATGTTGCATTACTTCAAATAAAACGAAATCTGATGGCCATAAAGATCGCATTGAGCTAATTGATCAGTGCATGGACGAAATGCTCCCGTTGGATCTGTATGGGGTTGGGTTTTCGGCGGTTCAGGACAAATTCGATGTGCTCAACCAATATAAGTATGCATTAGTAATTGAAAATAGCATAGAAAAAAATTATTTTTCGGAAAAAATATTGGATGGATTGATTTCAGGCTGCAGAGTAATATATTGCGGATGCCCCAACATTTCTAAACTGTTGGACGAGGCAATATCTCCTTATTTCGTCAGTGCTGAATTTAGTAGTAAATCTATAAAGTTTTTTTTTGAAAATTGGCCGCACAAGTCCTTATCAACGGATGAACACAAGACTCGAATTCTTCACTCTGTGTTAAATAAGCATAATATTAAGAGTGAATTATCCGAAATATTGAAACGACATACAGTCAAATGTTCAACCTCCGATAAATGCATTTTTCCAGAGAGGAAATTCTTGAGATGGTTGACTATTTAGTAAGAAAGTTTCGATTGCAGATTCTAAAGCGTGAATTCCGTCGAAAAGGTGTTAATCTTTACGGTGATGGTTCAAACCTTAATATAGATGACACTGTGTCTTTTGGAGGAAATGTCATACTCTATGGTACTGCTGACATATCTATTGGGCCTCACACAATTATTGGCCTAAATTCTATATTACATACATCGACACATCGCTTTGATACACCACTTTACAACGAATGCAGAATTGATCGTCCTATACATATTGGGAAAAACGTATGGATTGGTGCTAATGTCACCATTCTAGCCGGTGTTGTAGTCGAAGATAACGCAATAATCGGTGCTGGCTCAGTGGTTACAAAAAATGTCCGTAAAAATCATGTTGTCGCAGGGGTGCCAGCAGCATTGATAAGAACGCTATCGCGCTCAAATTTAGCATCATATAAAGAAATTCAACTCAAATCATATCTTGATAAGTGGGTATGTTGAGTCGCCTTCTAAGCAACCACATTAAATGAAAATTATTTTTCTTATTATTACTATTTACAGCGATAAATACATCGGATGTAGTAAGTAAATCTTATTATCAAAGATATTATGTGAAATAAATGTTTCGCTTAGTCGCCTAGTGGATATCAGTAACTAAAAGACTTTGGTTTATAAACTAATTTTGTTGTTAATTTGGTTGTAATAATTGTTTTTTCAAATTTTAAGCCGGAACCTATTTGATGATAGAGTCTGTACCAATAAAAACCCTGCTTTGTTTAAGAGTATGCAGTTCTGCATCTACTTTTTTGCTGAGCATTGTTCTTCTAAATCGTTTGAATACAATTGAAATTGCTCAATTTTCTCTGATAATGAGCGGTATTATGATGGTTGGTATATCTTTGGTATCTCCGATTGGTCAATTTATTCAGGTGAGCTATTCTAGGGCATCGCCAAGAAGACTACATGGGGCATTAGTAAAATATTGCAAATATATCGCGGCTATTTCAATTACACTGTGCTTCCTACTTGTTTTGATCCCACTGGATATCGATCAAGATATCTTGATTATTTGCGGGTATGTATTTATTAGTAATCTATTTACTATTGTGCTGAATATTTCAAACTTGAGAATGAGGCAGGATTTGTTTACCCCAATGTCTGCGATTTTAATCGTGGGCAATATGTTAACGGCACTAATACTATTTTATGGAAATACTGCATCAATATCAGCTTATTTTTCACTCTTGATGGTCTTCCAATTACTAGCATTGATCTTTTTTCACACAAGGTTTACTTATGCTTATACACCGCATTTTAAAGACATAAATATTTTCGAACTATCTTTTATACGGTCAAGTTTATTAATTGCGTTACTACTATACTTAGCTAACCATTTTCTGCGTCTCTATATACCCTATTATTATGGTATGGAAGTATTTTCAAAGTATGCATCGGTGTTGATTGTTTTGGGCCAGCTCTGGAATACGTTGGAAACATTGTTAGGTCAGATATTTGACCCGTATACACTTAAAGCCATCAAGGCTAAAAATCGTTTACGACGACTTATGTATGTGAAAATTCTGACAATATTCATATGTGGCATCTTTATCATTCCAGTAGTGGTTGGTATTGATAGGTATTTATTACGACCCACTGAAAATCTACCACTGATGATAGTAATATTGTTTTGTGTTTTTTTCACAGTTAAAGCGGCGTTTTTTGCTACTGTTCAGTTATATTTGCTTACCAAAAAGACAAAAACTTTAGTCAAGCTTCTTTTGTGTGTTTTATTAATATTTTTACCCTTCGGAATTTTAGGAGGCTATCAAGGAACCATTATAGGTTTATCATCAGCGCTGATTCTTGGGTTGATGGCAGCTCTATCTATTGTGGTTTGCCACGCTAGGGTTTCCTTATGAGGTTCGCTAATAATGTCTATATTGTGCCTCAAGGAGGGCTTGGCAATATTTTATTTCAATTGTCAGCTGGATTATATGTCGCTGAGACATATCGTTTAAGTCCAGTTTTGGTTACTTCTTCTCTTGAGAGATATACTAATCATTCGGTTAAAGCTTCTCTCAAAATTTCGCAAAGTTTATTCCCTTGTCGAAGCGCTTCATTTCTGTTTAGTAGGAGCTCGTTAAGGGTGATAAATCGGTTACCAATAATAAACAAAGTTCAGATATCCGAAGATCTATCTAACATCAGAAATGGCGCAAGAATCTTGAATGGGTATTATCAGCATTTCTATTTGGCAATGTTATATAGGGAAAAATTATATGACGCTATTTTGCTAAATTATAACCATCCACTGGAGTCGCACCAACATTGTAAGAGTGGCGTGATTCACGTACGTAGAGGTGACTATTTTTCAAGAGAGAATATTTCTCGCTACGGGGTCTGTGACGCTGATTATTTTCAAAGAGGAATTTCGTTTCTCCGTGATTCTCATGGGGTTAAATATTTTAAAATTGTTTCAGATGATCCCGATTGGTGCAGTAAAAATATCAAAGGAGTAGATGAATACTCTGGATCCAAAGACGAGCTATCTGATTTCATAGAAATTTCGAGATACAAGTATAAAATCATCAGTAATAGTTCTTTTAGTGCATGGGCTGCTTATTTCGGTCCTGATAATGGTGTTGTAGTTGCGCCAAAGTTTTGGGAGTCTGGGTTGGCGTCCTTATCCCATACTATCGTTAATAAAGATTGGATATTAGTGTGACGCATATTTTGTGTGTGGTGCCTAGCTACAGGACGGAGGCAGATGGAATCTCTACCTTTGCTAAAGAATTATTGGGCTACAAAAGCGATATAAGGATAGTAGAGTCAAATTTTACATCTATATCAAATCTACTTCGATGTGTTTTTCATAGTCGAATTTTAGTGTTAAACGGACCATACTTCTGGCCCTATCCATTACTATGTATATTCGGACGAATTATCGGTAAAAAAACTATATTTATCAATCATGGTAATATCTCAATACTAAATGAGTCTTGCAAAAAAAAGATTTTTAATAGGCTCTTTTTGTTCTTAATTGGCCCATTTATAAATCTATTTATTGTGACGTCTGAAGCGGAAAGATCGGGTTTGCGAGGCTTTCCTTGCTTAAAAATGCCTCTCTCGGTTGGTGTTGGAGTATTACAAGGACCCAATGACAGCTCAAAATACATTGGTTATTGTGGGCGTATTTCAAAAGAGAAGCGAGTCAATGTCCTAATTGAATCTTTCGATAAAGTAGCATGCTCTATTTCTCTACAGTTAGTGATTGCAGGTAAAGTCCAAGATCCTAATTGCAATTTAGCAAGTGGCTCACATTCTTTTATTGGCGAGGTAACGCGCGACCAATCTCGTAGCATATCTTCAAGAGCATACTTCAACGTGAACTTATCCCGATCGGAATCATTTGGCTATTCTGTAGCGGAAAGCCTATCTGCAGGAGTTCCAGTTATTGTCTCACTTGAATCTGAGTGGCCAGTTGAGCAAGGTTTTGGATATCGGGTCGATGGCGACGATCAGGAAAGTATAAAAGATTTACTGCGAAAGATTGATGTCCTGACAGAGCATGAGTACGAGACACTTTCTAGTAATGCTTATAAATTCTATTGCGATAACTATAGCTATGAAATCGTTCGGGAAAAGTGGGAGGCACTTTTTGAAACCGTATAATGAGTACCTAGCATCAGTCATATTGCCGGTCTTTAATGGTGAGAGTTACATATTTGAATGCATAGAGTCAGTCCTAAACCAAACTCATACCAATCTCGAGTTAATCATTATTGATGACGGAAGCACCGACCAAACAGCCAAAATAATTGATGGATTTAGTGATTTACGCATTAAGCGATTCAAAAACAATAGAAATAAGGGCATTGTGGTGAGTCTAAATCGCGCATTAACTTTGGCTAAAGGTAGCTATATATTCCGCATGGACGCAGATGATATAATGCATCCGCAAAGAGTTCGTCTCCAATTACAATTTATGTTATCACATAAATTGGATTGGTCTGCGACAAGGTCAAAATTGTTTGCTACCAATGAGCGAGCTAATTTTCCTGATAAATTTTCTAATAACTCCTGCGAAGTTCCAAATTGTGAGTTTGTCGCAGCCTTTTTGTGCTCAAAAAATATCTTTTCTCACGGGGCAGTGTCGTTAAGATCCTCGTATGTAAAAGAGTCTGGACTTCATTATAGTAATGTAGTAGCTGAGGATTTAAGGCTATGGGTTGACCTTTTTAAGTCTGGTGCTCGTATGGGTTATTTAAATGTATCCCTCTATGCTCATCGTCGCAATCCAGATGGCTTGTATGCAGAAAATCGGCTTAGCATTAACAAAGATGCGAGGGTATATCATGGAGAAGCATTTTGGTTTTTATTGATATCCACGTTCAGTAAGAGAGCGTCTTCATTTGGCTTGTATCAAAGTATTAAGCGAATTTTTAAGACGATATCGATAGGTTTAAAAACCCAAGGCTGGCGCTTTATTATAAAAACATCGTTGTATTTGATTGCTTACCTAGTAGGTGCTTCTGTGAAATGAAGAAGTATATATTTGGGAGAGAAAACCTTATATTTTTACAGTATTTCATTGTGGCGTCTTGCAGTGCCCAGTTATACGTTCCTTTATTATTTGCAACGGCATTGTTTTATTCTGTAATCTATGGATACGATCGCTCCAGATTTCAACAGCCTTTATGGTGGCTGTTATTTGTTGCGTATGTAATCGTATATGCATTTAATGCTAATTCCGTAAATTTACAAAGTGCTGTTTTTTCAGGTTTCTCTTATTTAGCTTTATTGCTATTTCTAATATTTCCCCGCTCCGATCATTTGAAGAAAATTGGCATGTTGGGTGCGGCAATTGGATTTTCCTTATTATTTATTCCTAAAATTGTGTTAAGTGTTATCCTTAATGAATCTATTTTAGGCCTTTATGGTCGTCTACACTCGATTCTAGATGATGAAAGCTTGCTAACTAGTCACATTTCAGTTTTTCTCAATTTTTCGTCAATTGTCGGGATTATGTGGATGTCGGAAGTATTTGGCTTGTTCAAGCGTCTATTCTTCTTGACTTTTACCCTTTTAAACTTCAGCTGTTCAATTTTGTTGGGTGGTAAGTTCGCTATAGTTGTACCAATTTTCGCGCTATTGTTTTACAGAGATAAAACCAGATATGTATTAACGTATGGTGGTTTGATTGGTTTAGTGATTGGGTATCTTTATTCAAGCGAGCTTAGCGAGCTATATAATTTCTATGGTTACCGTTGGTCTCAGTTGTTTTCTGAGGAAAGTGGAAGATTGGCACTTTGGAGTGGAGCGGTCGATGTCTTAGCTGTAAACATGCTCTTTTACCCTTATATTTTAAATGATTTTGGGTATAGCTCTTTTCACAATATTTTTCTAGATTCATGGCGGTTTGGAGGCATCGCTTTTACATTCGTTTTTTTTATAGTATTTTTCGTAGAGTTTGTGTTCTTGGTTCTCGCGTCTTCTAATATGAGACCCGAGAAAAAATTTTTACGTTATCTCTTTTGCGTTCTTTTTCTGATCGCTCAATTAGAGGTTATGTTCGAGGCAATGTATAAGATACTGCCCTTTTTTGTGGTTTGTTCAACACTTTATGTTACTAAATTTAAACTTTTGAGAGGAAGAACAGGATGAGAATTATAGTTTTAGGTGGTGATGGGTTTTGTGGGTGGCCGACCAGTCTGCGGTTACTATCGGAAGGGCATGACATATGTATCGTAGATAACCTCTCTAGACGTGCGATTGACAATGACTTGGGTTCATCCAGTCTGACAAAAATCGCACCAATTTTCGAAAGGGTTAAAGTAGCGAATGATGTATTTTCGGGAAATATGCATTTTGAGAAAATTGATATCGCTTCTGAATATGAAAAATTTGTCCAACTATTGAAAAGTTTTCAACCCGATACGATAATTCAATTTGCAGAGCAGAGAGCAGCGCCATATTCCATGATTGGTGCTGACCAACGTCGCTATACGGTCGATAATAATATTTCAGGTACTCACAATGTTTGTTCCGCTATCGTAGATGTTGACCGTGATATCCACCTTATTCATTTAGGTACCATGGGCGTTTATGGTTATTCGAAGCAATTTGGCTCAATTCCTGAGGGTTATCTGGACGTTACAGTTAATAGTACCAATGAGGATGTGTCTATTTTGTATCCAGCGAATCCAGGTAGTATTTATCACATGACGAAATGTTTAGATCAGTTGATTTTCCAATTTTATTGCAAGAATTGGGAGCTTAAAATTACAGATCTTCATCAAGGTATTGTTTGGGGTACCGAAACTAGGGAGACCAAACTTAATCAAAGTCTCATTAACAGATTTGACTATGATGGTGTTTATGGCACAGTCTTAAATCGTTTCATCTCGCAGGCGGCAAATGGTGTTCCCCTCAGTATTTATGGTACAGGTGGGCAAACCAGAGCTTTCATCCATATTAGTGACACGGCCGAATGCATTAATATTGCAGTCAAGAATTCTGAGTTCGATTCGTCTAGGGTTCGTATTTTTAATCAGGTGGCTGAGACTAAAACTCTAATGGACCTTGCACAAATTCTAGTAAAAAAATATGGTGCAACGATCAATCACCTTGAGAATCCTCGAAAAGAGGCCGCCGAGAATGAATTGGTGGTCTCTAATCAGGGTCTTAGAAGCCTTGGGTTTCAACCAATTGTGTTGAATGATGCTCTGATAGAGGATGTTCGATTAATTGCGGATGTAACAAGGGAATCATTTGATCACTCAGTGATCCTGAATTCTCCGAAGTGGTAGTCATGCAACTCAACTTACTTGTTACCTGTTATAACTCTAGCTCAGAAATGCTAGGGTTCCAAGATTGGCTGATACCAATTGTGACACAGTTTGAAAAAATCGTATTGGTTGATGATTATTCCACGGATACGAGTGCAGAGTATCTGTCAGCGTTGGAAAGAAATTTTGATAATATTGAAGTGGTATTTCGAAATGAAAACTCCGGTCGACCTTCTTTACCTCGTAACGATGGGTTGGCCCGACTACCCTCAGTTGGGCGAGTTATTTTTTTGGATATCGATGACAGGATCCCTTACAGTTATATTAATTTCCTAAAGAAAGCTAATTCTGAAGATGGTTATAGTGGTGTCAAGTATGTTACTGATGTGTCTGATTTCGACCCTACTATTCGATGTAGTTTTGATCGAAAGCGGATAATTAGTGCAAGACAATTGAGTCGCAAAAATCATATAGTTTTCAGTGGATCAAGCCTTCCCCTATCCGCAGCAAAAACGGTGAAGTTTATAAATTCTCCTCTTGAGGATTGGTTATATTGGCAAGCGATTGTAAGAGATGGATTAAGGTTTTCTAGATTGCTAACTGTGCCCGTAGCTTACAATAATGATATCACTTTATCTCCTAATAAATTTAGGCAGATCAGGCGTGTCTATAGGCACCTCGGGTTTGGGTTGTTAGTATATTTTGCGGAAGTGTTAAGAATAAAATTTGAAGAGCTTAGTCTGGCGATCGTCCTCAGGAAAAAAAGCTAAATTTCTTGATTATGGTGTTTTATGAGTATA
>Ga0228624_1001045_pt1 | contig 11864 bp, 7 predicted proteins | sample 29DmetaG_FD_182744 | JGI IMG/M metagenome (GOLD analysis project Ga0228624, IMG submission 182744) | Seawater microbial communities from Monterey Bay, California, United States - 29D | ecosystem: Environmental > Aquatic > Marine > Coastal | place: USA: California | collected 2016-10-10 | reverse complement strand
TTTTAAAGATAAGTATTCTATTATTAATAATCAAATTACTACTATTGATTTATCCGAGCAATTGGGGACTCCTAATGATAAGGATCAACTTCTACAAACAGAATTTAAGGAATTTGTCGAAGAACACCTAGAATTTAAAACAATTGATGTTAATAAGCATAGATACGACCTTGAAATTAATATTTACTTTAATTCTATTACTCCTCCTGTAATTTATGAAAATAATGGCAGTCAAAAGGTTATGTATCCAAACGAAGCGAGAGCGATAAATTTTACTTATGCTTCAAATACTTTTATTGATTTTCACTTCAAGACACGCGAACGATTTGGAGAGGCATTTTGTAATACCAAGGAACATCCGGTAATTATTATTCCTAAAGTTACATGTGGCAAGCTTCCTATTATGTTAGGCTCTAAAGCATGTATTCTCGCATCTAAAACTTATAATAAAAAAATTGATTACGAGGAGTGTGAATATGATGAGGGTGGATATTTTATAGTAAATGGAACTGAAAAAGTTCTTGTTTGCCAGGAAAGACAAGCAGAAAATAAGGTATATGTGTTTCAAAATTCTAAGTCCCAGAGTAAATATTCTCATACTTGTGAAATAAAGTCTCTACCTGATAAAAAGGTTCTTACACCCAAGAACATTCAGGTAAAAATTACATCAAAAGAAACTATTCATGGAAGAAATATCAAAGTTTCTATTCCGCATATTAAGCAAGATGTTCCACTCTATGTTGTATTTAAGGCAATGAATGTTACAAATGACTATGATATTACTAATTATATTCTATATGACGTGCCTCGTGAAAATTGGAGAGAATATACTCAATTTCTTAGAGCTTCCCTTGAGGAAGCATCTACGATTACAGACCAAGAGATGGCTAAAGAATATCTTTGTAGGCACGTTAATATGATGGGCTATGACAGGGATAAATCTGAAAAAGATAGGAGAATGACGTATCTTAACGATATTATTAGTAATGATTTCCTTCCACATCTTGGAGAAAGCAGTAAAGTCAAGGCATATTTCTTAGGTCATATGGTAAAGCATCTATTGGATGTGTTTCTTAAAAAGAAAGAAGTAGATGACAGAGATTCATATGTTAATAAGCGTATTGATACCTCTGGTGTGCTTATGTCAAATCTTTTTAGACAATATTACACGAAGCTTGTAAAAGATATGAAAACTAATATTAATAAGGAATATTCAAATGGTTCATGGAAAGCCACACGGGATTTTAATAAGATTATTAATGAAACTAATATTTATAAAATTGTTAAGTTTTCCACCATTACAACCGGTCTTAAATTTGCTTTGGCAACAGGTAATTGGGGTCTTAAGAATAATAAGAATAAGCAAGGTATCGCACAAGTCCTTAGCAGATTGACCAATAATTCAGGTCTTTCTCATTTGAGGCGTGTTAATACTCCTATGGAGAAGACATCAAAACTGGTTGCTCCCCGCAAGCTTCATGGAACACAAATATTCTACATTTGTGGTGCTGAAACTCCAGAGGGTGCTGGTGTAGGTGTAGTTAAAAATCTTGCTTTATCTTGTCATATTACAGGATATTCTGATATTTCACCTGTTACAAATTTGGTAGCGCATCTCCCCGTTAAGAAAATCAGTGATATTAATCCTTCAGATATTCAAACTGCTACAAAAATCTTTATTAACGGTGCTTGGCACTATGTTACATATAAACCTAAATATATTGTAGATAAGTTGAGGAATATGCGCAGGTGTGGTATTGTTCATATTCATACGTCAATTGTATGGAAAATTCAAGATTCGATTCTGGAAATTTATACAGATGCGGGAAGATGCACTAGGCCTATTTATATCGTTAAAAATAATGTCCCACTGATTAACGATGATATAATTAATAAATTAGATAAAAAGAAAATGAAATGGAATAATCTAATTTCCGGAAGTCTTAATACATATAATGAAATGGTCCAGAAGCCTTTGTCTGAAGGTGTAATTGAGTTTATTGATGTTCAGGAAGAAGATAATTGTATGATTGCTATTAATCAAGAGAAACTTATTAAAAATAACCAAAGGAGCCTTCAAACAAGATTTACTCACTGTGAAATTCACCCATCGTTTATTCAAGGAATTTTGGCGTCTATTATTCCTTTCTCTGATCACAATCAATCTCCCAGAAACACATACCAGTCAGCAATGGGTAAACAAGCAATGGGTGTATATGCTACAAATTACAGATATAGAATGGATACATTGGCACATATTCTTAGATATCCACAACTTCCTATGGTTTCAAGTCGTATTATTAAGCATCTACCATCAAGTAATCTTCCTTCGGGAATTAATGCTATTGTTGCTGTGGCATCTAATTCAGGTTATAATCAGGAAGATTCTATTATTATGAATCAAGATTCAATTAATAGGGGTCTATTTATATCTGATTATTTTAGAACATTTAAAGACGAGGAAAAGAAACGTCAATCGAGTAGTGTAAAAATGCAGGAGAAATTTGTAAGACCTGCTATGAAAAACACTCTTGGAACGCAAGGTAATAACTACAGTAAACTAACTGATAAGGGGTTCCCTGATGAAAATGTTTATGTAAAGGAAAATGATGTTATTATTGGTAAAATTCATCCTATTCATTCAAAGAAAGATTCAAATGAACTTTATAGATGCTGTAGCACATCTGTAAAAGGTGCTGAAGCTGGCTTTGTTGATAAAGTCATGGTTAATAGGAATGGTGATGGTTATAAATTTGTTAAAGTTAGAATCAGGACTATTCGTAAGCCTACAGTTGGTGATAAACATGCTTCTCGTCACGGACAAAAAGGAACTATTGGTATGGTATATAAACAAGAAGATATGCCTTTTAGTAAATTGGGTATGAAACCAGACCTAATTATGAATCCTCATGCTGTTCCATCTCGAATGACTATTGCTCAAGTAGTTGAATGTCTTATGGGAAAAATTGGAACAAACATCGGTCAGTTTGGCGATGCTACGGCATTTACTAAATTTAATGAAAAAAGTTTAGGTGATATTCTTGAAAAATTGGGATTTCAACGGCATTGCGACGAAGTTCTTTATAATGGAAGAACAGGAGAGCAATTGAAAGTTAATATCTTTATGGGGCCTACATTTTATCAAAGACTTAAGCATATGGTTGATGATAAAATTCATTCTCGTGCGAATGGACCTAATGTAATCCTCACGCGTCAGCCAGTTGAAGGTCGTTCTCGTGATGGTGGTCTTCGTTTTGGTGAAATGGAACGTGACTGTATTCTTTCACACGGAGCATCCCAGTTTTTGAAAGAAACTCTTCAAGATCGCTCTGATAATTACAGGATGTATACTTGTAAGAAATGTGGTCTTGTAAGTTCGGTTAATAAGAAGGCTAAAATTAACTTTTGTAAAAATTGTGACAATAATACATCTTTCGCAGAGGTTAGAGTCCCTTATGCGATGAAACTGTTTATTCAAGAACTTGAAACTATGTGTGTTGCTCCCAGATTAAACACTAAGAAATATTAAAAATATTAAAAATAAAAAATAAAAAATATTTTATTTTTAGTATCCACTCGTATATTTTGGTTTGTTTTTATGCTTCTTTGTAACTTTAACCCAATTATGAGTTCCTGGTTCATTATCCATACTAGATGTATCGTTACAATTACCACATGATTCTTCATCACTATCATAAGTTCTAATATTTGTTGAAGATTTAGAGTTTGTATTTATTAAGCTAAGTTTTTTTATTAGTCCAAGATATTTAGATTCAAGTCCATTTAATCTAAAATTAAGATTAGCAAACTCTGTATTAATATTATGCACATTAGATTTCAAGTCGCTATTAACTACTTCAGTTAGTTTATTTATAGCAAATTCTATTTTGTTAATACGGTCATTTAAATTTGAATTGATTGAAATAGAACCTATAGATTCTATTTTTTTATCTACTTGCTCAATAAGTCTGGTATTACTTACATGAACTGTGTTTTTTACAGATGATACAATTTGACTATATTCGTTTCTGATTGAATTGATTAAATTCATTTGACTGGATTTAAGAATTTCATAATCTTTATGATTAAAATCTTTATCCGTAGAAGCTTTGTATTGGTTAAACAGATTATGGATAAGATCTATCTTAATATTTTGATTATTTACTTGGCTTGTTACATTATCTAATTTTGAATTTAATTCAGTCTGGTTCCCTACGAGTTTTTCATCGACTAAATCTATAAAACTATTTAATTCATTTATCTTGACAGCATAAATATCATTTAGGACAGGATAAGTTAAAGACATATTTAATATATAAAATATGTTTTTAAATACATATAAATTATGAATGAATTTAGTAATTAATCCTCATTAGAAGATCCTTCTGTTGATTCACTTGCGACTTCATTAGCAGACAATGAAGCCAGATAATTTTCATATTGGTTTCGTAAGCTAATAAATGCATTGCTTACTTTAAGAGATTTTTCAAGATCTTCCGTGTTTTCAGAATCACTTAACTCTTTTTTCCTAATCTCATATTTTTCTTTAATAAGTGAAAATGGAATTTTATCCTCCGTATTTTCAATACCCAATTTTTTACAATTTTCTACGAAACTTTCCCTGTTATACAATTTTTCAGGATCTACTTGACTATAACTTTTCTCCTTAACACAATCCTTAAGTTGATTAACCATTTGTGTTAATATGTAGATACCATGTTGTGTAAATGTTTTGTTAATATATTCGATATTATCAGCATTCATAAGGATTTTCAATTGGTCGACTGGTTTAAATAGTTTAGTAAATAGGTATTTAAGTCTTTGAGAATTATCATCTCCTTCTCCTTTAAAAGTTTTAAACTCATTTCGGTTTTTGAAGTATGACCTTTTTAATTCATTTCCAAGCTTTTCTACAAGTCTTGTTGAAAAGTCTCTAAACTTAATGTAGTCATTATCTTTCATTGATACAAGTCTTTGATTAAGTTCATTCACAGAATCAATATAGTCTCCGTGAATATTATTTACTACAGGTGCTGATGATCTTTTTTTTCGTTGTTTTATACGTCTTCCGCCTGCCATTACTGCTCCAGATGCTTTCATATCTATAATTATATATGATATTGTTTTTAAATAATTATAAGTTTTAAATTAAGATTCAGACTAATTATACATAATCTAAAATATCAGATTTTCTTATTTTATGTAAATAATATTTATATGAATAGTGATTATTATAATAGTGATTTAAATGCAGTTAATGTTTTTAAATCTAAAATTTCCAAGAGGACTATAAAGTCTGTAGAAAAGTTTTTTAATGAAAATGTTAAAGGAAATATAGATAACACTGACTTTAATACTGTTTCTCCTTCTTGGAATAGCGATATTAAATGGATTTCTGTTAATACACGGTATATGTATGATGAATTTTTAAATATCTTTAAAAGTATAAATTTAGATATATTTAATGAAATTATTGATTTGAAAAAAGAAATCAGATGTTATTCTGCTTTTTTTGTTACCAGAACAAAATGTAATAAGCCTAATTTTCATACTGATTTTAATAAGACAGGTAATAATGGATTTACATTAATGACTCCTTTAACAAATATAGATAATGATAAGAAAGGCCATCTTCTTTATAAAGATAAAGATGGTAAAGAGCGTGTATATAAATATAAGAGGGGCGAATGTATTATATTTGGAGATTCTTTTGTTCATTCCACACAACCCTATAAAAATAAAGAAGTCACCTTTTTATGCTTTACATTTGGTTCGGATAAAAAAAATTATTGGAAAAATATTTTTCAATCTATAGGAACTCAGCAAAAAAATATAATGCGGTATGACAAAAAATACGTTAATTGTCAAAATGAAAATAATAGATTGGGTGGGTCTTTAAAAAGAACCTATTAAAACCAGCTTTTTAGGAATTATATAATATAATGTTACATTATTTTTCAGTAATGTCAACTATTTTAACTGTTTGATAAGGTTTATCAGTAGCATCAGTTGCGAGATGTTCTATTTTTTGAATTACATCGTAACCTTTTACTACTTTTCCGAATACAACATGTTTATTATCAAGGTGTGGTGTAACTTCAGTAGTAATAAAAAATTGACTACCATTAGTGTTAGGACCGCTATTTGCCATAGATAATAACCCTTTTGAAGTATGCTTTAGTTGAAAGTTTTCATCTTCAAATTGTTGTCCAAATATTGAGGTTGAGCCAGTGCCATCTTGATTTATAATATCTCCTCCTTGGATCATGAAATTTTTAATGACTCTATGAAATATAGAATTTTTATAGGATTTATTATTTACACCTTTTGTAGCAAGAGTTCTAAAATTTTTTGCGGTTAATGGAACAATATCGTCAAATAATTCTATTTCTACATTATATAAGTTAGGATGTCCATTAATTTCAATAATAATTATTAAGTTTCTCTCTTTGATTTCAAGTTGTATATTTTCTTTGGGTTCTTCGTGCGTTTTTTTAATAGATACATTTGAATTAGATGAATTATATCTTCTTTTCTGTGAAGTTATTTTTTTAATCTCTTCCAGGTCATTATCGTTTTTTTGATCACCTGTAAAATTTTTGTATGCCAAATATGAAAAAAATACAATTAGTATAATTACTACGCATATAGATAAACTTAATAATTTCATGTTTGTATATAACAATTATATTAAATTTTTTAAATAAACCTAATTTTCTACAAATAAAGGCGGAGTTAAAATAGGCATTCCTGAACTATCATAAGCATACATAGATAATTTAATATTTTCACATCTCGGAACATTTAGTTCATTAAATAGTTCAAAGATACTTTTATTTTGTGTATTTGTATTTTCATAAATGATTTTCGAACCATACGTTATCATACTAACATCTATTTTATAATCTGATTGTAATATTGAAACCAACTCATTTGTATCAGGACAGCATTCTTTTGTTGAACTAATTTTAATTTTATCCCATGTATTAAACATATATGGCATAGTTCTTACAGACATACCATAAGCCTTTGAAAACATGTTGTCATATGTTGATTCGGGTTTAAGACTATCAAATAGAATGTATTGATTAGTTCCCAAATTAACATTAATATCCGATGGTGTGTGTTTAAATGTTATTTGTTCATTGAGATATTTAATAATTTCAAGTGTAACAAATCCCGATACAACTGTTGTAGTTGTAGATAAAGCAGGTATGATTTTTCCTGAAATTAGTTTAATATCTAAGGAATCAACTACATCAATACCATATATACTTGCTCTAAGATTAGATAAATTTGTCATTCCATCAAGCATAATATTGTCGTCTTTGTCGTATTCAATAATATTGATTTCTTTGTTAGTTTCATTACCAATAATTTTGCTTGCCAACTGAATACTCTCTTTAATTTTTTTTCGGTCTATAATTTCATATTCGCCGATATCTTCTTTGACTATATCTTTCTTTTCATTAATATTGAGTTTTTTAGAAATATATTCCGATGGTTTATAATTTTTAATAAAATCAGTATACTCTTCATTGGACCATATCGGCAGTTTCATAGAAGAACTCAATATATTATAAATGCTTTCAACAAAACATATAGGAAACTCATCAATTTTAAGAACAGATGGCTTAAGTTTTTTACCTGACCAGAATAATGATCCCGATTCATTAGTAAGGTCATCAGGAAAAGTATTTAGAATATCTTTGATAGGGTTTATAAATACGGTTTCAATGATATAAGTTATTAATAGGAAGAATTCATCTAATTTAGTTGTTGTTTTATCAATATTAAAAATGTTAGCATACTTAATTAAATTATCAATTCTTAGTTTACGATTATATTGATTATCAATAGTAAGAAATTCCTCTTCCAATTGTTCAGGGGCTGAAATTAATTTATTAATATCTTGAATAGGAACAGACAAATATGTATGGAAAATGTCTAATGCCCATTCAATACAATGTTCAATTTTATTAGGAAATGTCTTTATTGTGCACATAGGGATAGTTTTTTCTTCCTGATCACTAAGCTCACTATAAGTAGCTGTTTTGTTAGGAATAATTGTTTGTGTATTACATTTTGTTCCTAATGTTCCAGAATCAAATAGTGGTAAATCAAATTCAACACATTTACTATCTACATATTTGCGCGCTGGTATATTATCAAGTGCTCCTATTACCAAATCACAATTGTTCCAAAAAGCAGAATTGAAAGTATCAATGGTATTTTCACCTACTTCTGTATTGTATTCGGTAATATTCATGATAGGGCAATATTCTTTTAATTTTTGTTTTACAATAGATGATTTAGATTTACCAATATCATTATTTCTGAACAGAAATTGTCTTGTAAGATTAGATTGTTCAATAATATCCATATCTGTAATTGTAAACCGAGAATTAACATTGGATGACATTTCGATCATTCCCATATTTTTAGAAATTTCACAGCCTAATGCTCCACATCCAACCATAAACACGTTAGTTTTTTTAATTTTTCTAATAAGATCTCTATCAAGAAAAGCAGAATTTCTAGTATTACTTGACCTATAAAAATTAGAACCTCTTAGAGATTCATAGTTAAAATATATCTGTTGGTCGATTGGTGTATACTTTCCAGTAATTTTAATAACTTCGTGTGAAATAATGCCAGCTATAATACTTGAAAGAATACTGAAATCTTGTTTTTTCCTAAAATCTTTATTAATTGTATTATTTCCAGTAATATTTTTTATAAACTCAGTAATTTGTTTATCGTCTTTAGCAAAGGACGTTGTATCTGATAAATAGCTATAATCGTTTGATTTTTCAGTAAATGGTTTATAATTTTTATAAATGGTCTCCTTTGTTTCTAAGAATTTTACATTGTTATTTTTAAGAAATTCTAGTAGATTGTCACTTTTGTTAACTTTAATCTCCGTGAGAGAACTTGATTTAACTTTAATGTTGAACTCCTTTTTACCTGAAATAAGCTTACCATTACTACTAATTAAATTATTATCTAGTTTTTCAACTGTAATGCTAATTTCGTCATCTTTAACAGAATAATCTTCAATATAGCCTGATACACAGGGCTCACCATCTTTATCGATAATACAATGTTTTCCAAAGTTACTAAATATATATCCTTCTAGTTCATAATTGAGACCAAGTATAAATTTAATATTTTCTTTTGAACAGACCTTATCAATATTAATTAAATTATAGCTACTAACCTTTGTCATTACAATCGCATTAATATTCTTTTTTTTAATATCTTCAAAATCTATTTTACTGATTTTATGGGTAATCAAAGAAGGATTCAACTCTTTAGCAAAATCGATTAAGTTTTCTGAAAGAGTTTTTGATGTCTCGGAACTAAAATATAGGTTATTCTTTTTCTTTTTGGTTAATTTATCATTGTCTAAAATATATAATTCTTTAATACCGATTAATGATAGACATTTAGTTACTTCCATTCCCATAATGTCTCCACCTATTAAAAGAACTCTAATATTCATTAGTTTTTCCATAGTCTTTCTACCAACAGCACCAATTTGTCGAGAGAACTTGTTTTTGGTATTTGCATCCATCTTCTTTAAAGGTTTATTGTGTTAAAATTTTTAATCAATTTTATTTTTTAAATTTGATTATAAAACTTTGATTGTATTTATATACAAATAACAGAGTATGGAATCTAATAAGTGTAAATCTTTAAAAATTAAGATTACAGTTTCAATAGATAACTCAACCAGTCCCGAATTTAGTAGTATATCTAGGTCTCTTACAAGTAGTATTAGTAAATCTGAGAAGAAAAAACATGGTATATTCTTTACTCCGCCAGAAACTATTATTAATATGATTACCAAAGTAAAATCATTAAAAAACTCCATAGAATCAATTCTTGAACCATCCTGTGGCTCAGGTGAATTCATAAATTATCTAACCAAATATTTTACTGATTCTAAAATTAATGGTATAGAACTTAACAAAACCATTTTTGAATCTATTAAAAATAAACAATCGAGTAATGTAGTTTTGCTTAATGAAGATTTTATTAAATATACTGATCAAAATAAATATGATCTTATTATTGGTAATCCTCCATTCTATGTAATGAAAAAAAATGACGCTCCTAATAATTACCATGAATATTTTGATGGAAGACCTAATATATTTCTACTGTTTGTAATTAAATCTTTAAAGATGCTTAAAAGTGATGGTATTCTAAGCTTTGTATTGCCAAGAAACTTCATAAATTGTCTTTATTATGATAAAACTCGACAATTTATTGACCAGAATTTTAAAATACATTTTATAGAGGATTGTGATGATGATTATATTGATACGAAACAAGATACTATCATAATGATAGTTCAAAAGAAAGAGAATCCTGATAATAATAATTTTACTCTAAAAGTAAGTGATTACACAATATTTGGAACAGTTGATAACATCACTAAATTAAAAACTTACTATAACAATTATAAAACGTTAAATGATCTAAATTTTCGAGTTAATGTAGGAAATGTAGTATGGAATCAGTGTAAATCAATACTTACAGATAACAATTCGAAAACAAGACTTATATATAGTAGTGATATTGCTGATATTGATACTGTAAAGAAATACAAAAATGATGAGAAAAAAAATTTCATAGATAAAGATGGTGAAACAGGACCACTTCTTGTGATGAATCGGGGTTATGGTGTAGGAAAATATAAATTTGAATATTCTCTTTTAGATATTAGTAGTGAGTATTTAATTGAAAATCACTTAATTTGTATTAGGTATAAAGATGGTATCGATGATACTGAACTTGTAAAGAAATATAAAACAATTATGAAGTCTCTTTCAAATAAAAAAACACAAGAGTTTATAAAGACATATTTTGGTAATAATGCGATTAATACTACTGAAATTAATTACATTTTACCCATATTTAACAACTAATATTGCTTTCTATAATTTGTTTTTTCAGGTAATCAAATACTTCTCCCTCTGTTTTTATTTTAGACTCATGTGTAAAGTAGTTGGTTTTTTCTTTGCTTCCTGATTGCTGAATCATAGGTCTGGTGTAATATGAAATACCTCTACTTAATACATCTAATTCTAATAATTTTTTATTTAATTCTTCATCTTTTTTTCTTGCTTCTTTAATATGCTGTTCAATAATCTGTCTTTGAATTTCGGATAAAATTGAGCTTCCCAAAAACATAGTTGTTTTATCATATTTTTCCGAACAAAATATATAAATATAGTTTGATTTAGGAATACAACTATTAAACACTGGAGAATGTCCTTTACAAGATTTTGCTTCAATTGCTATAAGTAATTTATTATTAATTTTAACTAAAAAGTCAGGATTGTCATGAGTGCCAAAAGGTTGTTCAATAAATACGTTATTTGGAATATAACTTAGTAATTCAGGTTCAGTTTCCCATTTTCTTAGATTACTTTTTGATTTTACACTTATATTACACCTTGTAAATCCATTAATTTCTAATTGTTTAGATATAGCGTCTTCATGACGAGCACAATTATGAACTGATCCTGAGCAAGCGGCTTCATTTTTAAAATATTTCATTTGATTTATACCGTGTAAAGCATTTATAATAGGGTGATTAGTTTCTGGCAAAACTTCAGATTTAGACTTTTGTAGGTCATTATTATAATGAGTTTCCATCTTAATAATAAATAATTAATAATATCTTTAATTGTTAATTATTATCAAATTTTACATAATTCCTTCTATAAGCTCTTTGGCAGTTCTAAGGTCTTTAATAATCTTATCAAGATTGTTTCTTCTTTCTTGAATATTATCTACTTCTTTAAGAAGATCATTTAGTTCAGTTTTTTTTATGATTTCATATAGTTTAG
>Ga0228624_1001043_pt1 | contig 11896 bp, 9 predicted proteins | sample 29DmetaG_FD_182744 | JGI IMG/M metagenome (GOLD analysis project Ga0228624, IMG submission 182744) | Seawater microbial communities from Monterey Bay, California, United States - 29D | ecosystem: Environmental > Aquatic > Marine > Coastal | place: USA: California | collected 2016-10-10 | reverse complement strand
TTGGCCAAAAAGAGTATTTGTTAGGAAATATTGATGAAGGTTATATTTTAGCGCCAGGAGACGAGTTAAGAATCACTGTTTTTGGAGACAATAATCTTGAATTTGTTTCTAAAATAGATTTAAATGGAAATATATCCTTTCCAAATTTAGGTGTCTTTTTTGCTGCAGGGAATTCTTTTGCAACTGTAAAAAATAGATTAAAAATATTTTTAGGAAAATACTATAGCGGGTTATTATCATCACCCAATCGTACTTTCTTAGATGTTTCTCTAACTCAGATTAGACCTGTAAAAGTATCTGTTTTGGGTAATGTAACAACTCCAGGCCCGCATCTAGTGAATGGGATGGCAACGGTTTTAAATGCCTTGTATGCCTCGGGAGGTATAGCAACTTCAGGTACATTAAGAGATGTTAAAGTATACAGAAACAACAAACTCATTAAAACGATTGATCTATACGATTATATTACTCAAGGAAATATAGATCAAGACATTAGACTTTCCAGTAACGATGTGTTGTTTGTAGGTCCTAGAATTTCTTCAGTTACCCTTAAAGGAGAAGTGAAAACAGCAGGCATCTATGAAATCAAAGAAGGAGAAACCCTAGAAGATTTATTCAAGTATTCTGGAGGGCTCTCTGCAGTAGCTTCTACAAGCACCGTTAATGTATCTAGAATAAAACCTTTTAAAGATAGAAATCAAGAGTTGGTATTTGATCGTTTTTTAACAACAGTAAACTACAGTAATCAAGATAATGCAAAAGGGTTTGCTTTAACAGATGGTGATGTAGTAACAGTGCAAGAAATTTTAGCCAAACAAAAAAACAAAGTATTTATTGAAGGAAATGTAAATGCACCAGGAACATTCGCTTTGAATGTTTATAAAGATCTTAAAACGTTAATTTTAGATGGCGCAAAAGGTCTAAAACCAAATACATATTTAGATAAAATAGATATCAATAAGGAAGATGAGAACGGAATCCTTTCTTATAAGACCTTCAACTTACAAAGTATTTTAAATGGAGAGATTAAAGTTACATTAGATGAAAACGATCAAGTTAAGATTTATTCTTTAGCTGAGGTAGAGGGATCGAAAACCGTATCAATATCTGGTTATGGTGTCAGAGCAAAAACGGTGACTATTAGAGAAAATCTTTCTCTGTTTGACTTAATTTTTCAATCCGTTTCTTATGATGAATTAGAGTTTCAATCTAAAGTATTATCAAGTCGTTTAGATTTAAAGAGATTTGATGAGCAGACCGGTTTGTACAATTTAACTCTATATAGCTTAGATAAGCTAGAAGATTTAAAAGCTACCTATTTAATGCCAAAAGATGAGGTTGTGTTATACACAAAGTCTGTAACTCAAGACATCACACCTACTTATAAAGTTATAGGAAAGGTGTCTGCTCCAGGTGAGTTTTCTCTGGGGAATACAACCTATGTTGAAGATGCCATTCTAATAGCAGGAGGTTTTTTAGATGTAGCAGATCAAACATTTGTGAACATCAATCGCATGGATAGAGATTTAGAGAAAGGAACCTATTCTAAATTGAAAAAATATCAGTTAGATATAGACTATATGTTAGGGAATAAAGATAAACCATCTAACCCCTTTATTTTAGAAAATAAAGACATCATAACTGTTACTTCACCTATCAGAGCATTAGGTCAACCAACTGTTTCTGTTCAAGGAGAGGTCAACTATCCTCAATCAATTATTATAGAGAGTGATAGGGTAGCATTGAGTGAAATTATTGATTTAGCAGGTGGTTTGACTGTTAATGCTAACATCACTAGTTCTTACATTATAAGAGATGGTTCTAAGCTATATTTGGAACTTAATAAAAAATTAGATTATAAGACGACTACTCTTACAGATACTGATATTTTAGTAGTTGGTTCTAATTTAGAGACAATATCAACCAAAGGTGGGCTTTTGAATCCGACAAATTTTGTTTGGAATAAAGGAAAGAAAGCTAAATATTATATTAGAAAATCTGGTGGTACTAAGAAACGGATTGAAAGCATGGAAGTAAGACAAGCTAATGGGAAAACAGAAAAAATAGGCTTGTTTAAAAACCCAAACATATATCCTGGGTCTCAAATTATCATCACCGAAAAGCCGGAAAAAATAGATGATGGTAAAAATAAATTTCTAGATGATTTTGTAAGAATATTTAGTGTTATTACTGGAGCTTTAACAACTATTGTTTTAACCAAAAATTTATAGGGATATGAATAGTTCTCAACAACCACATATAGAAGCAGAAGACCAGATAGACATCATTGCCCTGTTCTCTAAAGTTTGGGCAGGTAGAAAATTTGTTATCAAAACAGCTGTTATTGCTGCTGTTATTGGTGTTCTAGTAGCCATATCTACTCCTAATACCTATACGGCTTCTTCGATGTTTACACCAAATTCTAGTGGTAGCTCACCTGCTGGTGCTAGTGGATTAAAAGGATTGGCTTCATTGGCAGGAATTAATATTGGTTCTAGTATGGAGGGTGCTAAAGAAATTTCTCCGATGTTATACGGGAAAATTTTGGAGAGCTACACCTTTAAAAAAGAATTGTTAGAGGCACCACTCAAGAACTTAGAAGAGGTAAACTCTTTAAGAGACTATTTTGAAAAAGAATCTTCCTCTTCTTTTTTAGGAACAGTAAAAGACTATACCATTGGTTTGCCATCAAAAATTATTGGATGGTTTAAAACTGAGGCCAAAGAAGCCTCTTTACAATCTGTAGGAGGGATAAATACCGTCTCTGAAGAAGAGTTTAAGTACTTTAAAAAGATTGATGGAATGTTGACTCTCAATATCAATGATAAAGATGGGTATTTGGAAATTTCAGCCACTAGTAAACTTGCTCAATTAGCAGCACAACTGGTTAAAAATGGAGAAAATATTTTACAGAATCAAATCATCGCCATTAAAACTAAGTCTAGTTCTGAGTTATTAGCTTATCTGGAAGAACAATATACCATAAAAAATAAACTGTTAATTGAAGCACAAGATAACTTAGCTAATTTTAAAGATAGAAATTTAAACATCTCTAGAAGTAGTTTTTCGAATTCGCAAACTCGTTTAGAGGCAGAACTTCAAATAGCCACTTCCGTATTTCAAAATGTAGTGACTCAGCTAGAGCAAGTAAAATTACAAGTGGCAAAAGACACCCCAGTGTTTTCTTTTTTAAAGCCAGTGGTTGTTCCAACAGAAAAATCTGCTCCAAAACGAAGTCTCATTGTAATTATTTGGTTGTTTTTGGGAGTTGTTATAAGTATTGCTTATTTATTAGCTAAAGAACCATTTTTGGATATGATCAAACAAATTAAGAATAATCCATCATAAATGACAAACCTAGATTCTAAGAAATGGTTTGTAATCTATACCAAACCTAGAACTGAACTCAAAGTCTCTCAAAGACTGTCGGTTTTAGGTATAGAGAATTACACGCCCACTAGAATTGAGGTTAGAAAATGGTCTGATAGAAAGAAAAAAATAGCGGTGCCATTGTTATCTTCAATGGTGTTGGTGAGATTAAATGAAAAGGAGGTAAACAAGGTATTTGAGGTTGCCGGAGTAGTTAGGTATTTATTTGAGAACCAAAAACGAGCTGAGGTTTCCAATGAGGAGGTATTGGCAATGAAATATTATTTAGAGAACACCTATTACTCAAAACAAAAAGAGTTAGCAGTAGGTGAAACTGTTAAAGTTCCTTTGTTAGAAGAGGAAGCAACCGTAATCTCAGTTAAAGGAAAAAATTGCTTGGCTCAGTTAAGAAAACTAGGAGCTGTTGTATCATTTCAACTGAATTAATCAGTTGATTTTTTTTGGTTATGAATTTCCATTACTGTGAGTAGTGATGGCGAAGCCGTAACTTAAGGTAATGTTTTCGGTTTAAAATAGCTGTTAAAAAAGAACTAATTTGACTACCGGTGGTAGTCGAAAAAAAAGTAAATTATGAAAGTAGGAATCACCTTTTCAACCTTTGATCTTTTTCATGCTGGGCATGTAAAGATGTTAGAAGAAGCAAAACGTCAGTGTGATTATTTAATCGTTGGTTTGCAGTTAGACCCTTCGATTGATCGCCCTGAGAAAAACGGGCCTTCACAGTCGATTATTGAACGCTATATTCAGCTCAAAGGATCTAAGCATGTAGATGAAATTGTCCCTTACGTATTGGAGCAAGATTTAGAAGATATTTTACGTTCTTTTAAATTGGATATTCGAATCATTGGAGATGAATACAAAGAAAAAAACTTTACAGGTCGAACGTATTGTGAAGAAAAGGGAATCGAACTCTATTACAACGCTAGAGATCACAGGTTCTCTTCGAGTGGACTTAGAGAACAAGTGAAATTAGCAGAAGATAAATAAAGAATGAATATTGAATTAAGTAATAAAAGAGTTTTAGTTACTGGAGGAGCAGGTTTTATAGGATCAAATTTGTGTGAGGCTTTACTTGATAAAGGAAATAAAGTTATTTGTCTAGATAATTTCGCTACAGGTAAAAGAGAAAATATAGAAGAACTTTCTAAGGATGCAAATTTTACTCTAACTGAGGGAGACATCAGAAAGCTAGAAGATTGTCTAAAAGCAACTAAAGATGTTGATTACGTTTTACATCAAGCAGCTTTGGGTTCTGTACCAAGATCAATTAAAGATCCTATTACTTCCAATGATGTAAATGTGAGTGGATTTTTAAATATGTTGGTAGCAGCAAGAGATAACGGAGTGAAAAGATTTGTTTTTGCAGCGAGTTCATCAACGTATGGAGATTCAGAATCAATGCCAAAAGTTGAGGATATAATCGGTAAACCCTTATCACCCTATGCCATTACTAAATATGTAAACGAGTTGTATGCTGATATTTTTTCAAAGACTTATGGTCTTGAAACGATCGGGCTGAGATACTTTAATGTTTTTGGTAGAAATCAAGATCCAAATGGAGCCTATGCTGCTGTGATTCCAAAATTTGTAAGCCAATTGATGAGTGGAGAATCTCCAGTGATTAATGGCGACGGAAATTACTCAAGAGACTTTACTTACATAGATAATGTGATACAAGCAAATTTATTAAGCTTAGTCACAACCAATGAAAATGCAATCAATACAGTCTATAATGTTGCTTATGGAGATCGAAATACTTTGAATGATTTAATGAGTTACTTGAAAGAGTATATATCTGAGTTTGATTCTAATATCTCAAAAGTTGAGGTCATATACGGTCCTAATAGAGCAGGAGACATTCCTCATTCACATGCAAGTATAAATAAGGCTAAAGCATTATTAAATTATAACCCACAGTTTTCTTTACAAAAAGGATTAAAAGAAGCTGTAAGTTGGTACTGGAAAAATTTGTAAAATGAAAAAAAATAAAATTGCTATAATCGGATTAGGATATGTAGGATTGCCTTTAGCAAGGTTGTTTGCAACAAAATATTCAGTGGTTGGTTTTGATATTAATAATGAGCGAATTGCAGAATTAATGTCAGGTACTGATGCTACATTAGAAGTCTCAAAAGAGTTATTACAATCTGTTCTTGTTAAAAAAACATCAGAAAAAAAGGGTTTGTTTTGTACAACGATTTTAAAAGATTTAAGGGATTGTAATTATTTTATAATTACTGTTCCAACGCCTGTAGATAAGAATAATAGACCTGTTTTAACTCCTCTTATTAAAGCAAGTGAAACTGTTGGAGCTGTTCTTAATAAAGGCGATATAGTGATATATGAATCGACTGTATATCCTGGTGCTACAGAAGAAGAGTGTATCCCAATTTTAGAAAAAGTTTCTGGATTAATATTCAATAAAGATTTTTATGCAGGTTATTCTCCAGAGAGAATAAACCCAGGAGATAAAGAACATACTGTTGATAAAATATTAAAGGTTACCTCAGGGTCTACTCCCGAAATTGGTCAAAAAGTTAATGATCTATATAAATCCGTAATTACAGCAGGTACCCATTTAGCTCCTACAATAAAAGTTGCTGAAGCATCCAAAGTAATAGAAAACTCTCAAAGAGACATCAATATTGCTTTTGTAAATGAATTGGCTAAAATTTTTAATTTAATGGACATCAATACTTATGATGTTTTAGAGGCGGCTGGAACTAAATGGAATTTTTTACCTTTTAAACCAGGTTTAGTTGGCGGTCATTGTATTGGGGTAGACCCCTTTTATTTAGCACAAAAAGCACAAGAATACGGATATAATCCGGAAATTATTTTGGCAGGCAGAAGAATGAATGATAGTATGGGAGACTATGTGGCATCTGAGTTAATTAAAACCATGATTCAAAATGATATCAAGATTAAAGGTGCCGAAATATTAATATTAGGAATTACTTTTAAAGAGGATTGTCCGGATGTTAGAAATACAAAAGTGGTGGATGTAATTGCTTCTTTAAAAGAATACAATACCAATATTACAATTTACGACCCTTGGGCTAATACGGATGAAGTTAATCACGAATATGGGTTAGATTCTGTAAAAGGAATTCCAAATAGTCGTTTTGATGCTATTGTTTTAACAGTGGCGCATAATGAATTCAAAGATTTGAATTTAGAGGCATTAAAAAATGATAAAGCAATTGTTTACGATGTAAAGAATTTTTTACCTAATCAATTAAAAACAAATGGATTATAAAAATAAAACAATATTAAAATTTCTTGGACATGCAAGTATTTACATTAAAACAGATCAAGTTTCTATTGTAACAGATCCATGGTTTTCAAAAAAAGGAGCATTTTTAGGGTCATGGTTTCAATTTCCCGATAATACAGAAATTGACTTCTCATGGAAGAAAAATTTAGATTATGTATGTTTAAGTCATGAACATGAAGATCATTATGACATAGAGTTTTTAAAATCTTTAAATAATAGTGTAAAAATTATTATACCAAATTATGGAGACGATGTGTTTTATGATGAAATTTCTGAACTATTGGATAATGAAATTATAAAGTTAGATTCAAGACAGAAACTTGAACTAGGTGATGTTACATATTGCCCAATAATTCAATCAGTACCAGGTTGGGATGATGCTGCTCTTATATTTGAGACTCCTAGTGGTGTTATTGCTAACATCAATGATATGAAATTAACTGAACCTGATTTAAATTTTATTAAAACAAATTTCAAAATAAAATATCTGTTTAAACAATTTTCGGGAGCTAGTTGGTACCCAATGGTGTACCCTTATACTGTTGAAGAAAAAAATAATATTTCAAAAAAAAGTATTATAAATAAGTTTAATACTTTTATAAACGTTTGCAAAGAGTTAGATTCAGATTATAATTTTCCAACGGCAGGCCCACCCTGTTTTCTAGAGGATAATTTAATTTTTCTAAATACGGTTTCTTATACAAGATTTCCTGATCAAAGTGATTTTTATAAATATTCTATCGGTCAAGAGTATACAAATATAGATATTTTACTTCCTGGTGATTCTTTTAATTTAATTGATTTAGAAGCACAAACCAACTCAAATTTAAAAAATGAATGTTTTACTGATAAAAGTCAATATTTAAAATCTTATAAAAATAAGAGAATTAATGAACTGAAATTCCATGAAAATCATCTAAGTAATCCTACTTATTCGCTTTTAAATAAATGTGAAATCCATTTTAACCCTTTAATTAAGGGGTCCCGATTTTTTAGAAATAAAATCGATACAAAGATTTTATTAACTTTAATAGGAGATAATTCAAGTGAGAAAATAATTATTGATTTCACAAATAATAAAAATTGTGTATATCATTACACAAATGAATTATATACTTATAATTTCTCTTTTGAATCAAAGTATGCAGAATTAATATTTGATGGTAAATTACAGTGGGAAGAATTATTTCTAAGTATTAAATTTAAAGCATCAAGAAATCCAGATAAGCATAATGAATTTTTAATGATCTTCCTCAAATATGCAAATCTTAAAAGCTTTAAAAACTACCAGAGGTTTTTTAATTCAAAAATGAAAAACGATACATTTGAATTAAAAAAAGATGGTCAAATTTATGAAGTTCAGAGATATTGTCCGCATGCTTTTGGTGATTTGTCGAAAGGCACCGTAGATGGTGATAATATATATTGTCCTCTTCATAACTGGTGCTTTTCGCTAACTGATGGTAAGGGAATTGATAATTTATTGAAAATTAATATTAAAAAGAAAGAATAACTTGGAATAAATGAATAAACTAAGTAGGATTTATATTGCTGGTCATAACGGGATGGTTGGCTCTGCCGTCTGGAGAGTTTTAGAATTGAAAGGTTATAAAAATTTAATTGGAAAAACCAGTAAAGAACTTGATTTAACAAATCAACAAGCCGTTTTAGATTTTTACAATCAAGAACAGCCAGAAGTAGTCATCGATGCTGCTGCAAAAGTTGGGGGCATACTTGCCAATAATGATTTTCCTTATCAATTTTTAATGGAGAACATGCAAATTCAAAACAATCTAATTGATGGAGCTTTTAAGTCAGGAGTAGATAAGTTTATTTTCTTAGGAAGTTCATGTATTTATCCAAAAATGTCTCCACAACCGTTAAAAGAAGAATATTTATTAACAGATTCTTTGGAGCCAACTAATGAGTGGTATGCCATTGCTAAAATCACCGGAGTAAAAGCTTGTCAATCTATCCGTAAACAATACCAAAAAGATTATGTGAGTTTAATGCCTACTAACCTGTATGGTTCTTTTGATAATTTTGACTTACAATCATCACATGTATTACCTGCGATGCTTCGTAAATTTCATGAGGCTAAAACAAATAAGCATTCAGATGTAATTCTTTGGGGAAGTGGGACTCCGATGCGAGAGTTTTTGTTTGTAGATGACATGGCAGAGGCTGTAGTGTATGCGTTAGAAAATAATTTACCAGAATATTTGTACAATATAGGTACTGGAAAAGATATTACGATTAAAGAACTTGCAGAAACCATTCAAAGTATAACAGGGCACCATGGAAATATTATTTGGGATGCCAGTAAACCAGATGGTACGCCAAGAAAACTAATGGATGTTTCTAAAATGAAAGAACTAGGGTGGAGGTATTCAACAGATTTAGAGGTAGGAATTAAAAAAACTTATCAATGGTTTTTAGAGAATATAGATACAATTAAAAAAATAAAATTATAAATAATGAAAGTAGCTTTAATTACTGGAATTACAGGACAGGATGGATCATATCTAGCTGAATTATTATTAGAAAAAGGGTATGAAGTGCATGGAGTTAAAAGAAGAGCTTCTTCTTTGAATACCGATAGGATTAATCATTTATATCAAGATCCACACCACCCGAATCAACGGTTAAAATTGCATTATGGAGACCTATCAGACGCCATGAATCTAACCAAAATTATTGCAGAATGTCAGCCCGACGAGATTTATAATTTAGGAGCTATGTCACATGTAAAAGTATCTTTTGATATTCCTGAGTACGTTGGAAATATAGACGGTTTGGGAACTTTACGTATTTTAGAAGCAGTTCGTTTGCTAGGTCTTGAAAAGAAAACAAGAATTTATCAAGCATCTACATCTGAATTATATGGAGGAATGCCAGAAAATAAAAATGACCAAGGATTTTATGACGAAAATTCATCTTTTCACCCAAGATCACCATATGGAGTTGCTAAGATTTATGGCTTTTGGATTACCAAAAACTACAGAGAAGCTTACAACATGTTTGCTTGTAATGGAATTTTGTTCAATCATGAATCTCCTAGAAGAGGAGAAACATTTGTAACTCGTAAAATAACAAGAGCTACCGCTAGAATTGCTTTAGGGTTACATGATACCTTTTATTTAGGAAATCTAGATGCCAAACGAGATTGGGGGCACGCAAAAGATTATGTACGAATGATGTGGATGATTTTACAAGCAGAACAGCCTGAAGATTGGGTGATTGCGACAGGGAAGACCACTACCGTTAGAGAGTTTGTAAGAATGAGTTTTGCAGAAGTTGGCATTGAATTAGAATTTACAGGAGCTGGTGTCAATGAAAAAGCAACCGTTGTGAAATGTACTAATCCTTTGTTTCAACTAGAAATAGGGAAAGAAGTGCTATCTGTAGACCCTGCTTATTTTAGACCAACTGAAGTAGATTTATTAATTGGAGACCCTACTAAAGCAAAAGAAAAACTAGGTTGGATTCCGGAATATGATCTAGCTTCTTTGGTAAAAGACATGATGCAATCTGATGTGAAATTGATGCAAAAACAGGATTATTTGAATAAAGGTGGGTATTCATCTAATATTAATTTTGAATAATTTATGTTTTTAATTAAACTGAAAAATAATAAAACATTTACTTGCGATAAAGATTCAACAATTTTTGAAGCAGCTAAAAACAGTAATATAATTCTAGAGCATAGTTGTCTGTCCTCAAGATGTAGAAGTTGCATAGTAAAGGTTGTATCAGGTAGTACTATAGATAAGGAAGAAGAACTGGTTCTTACAAAAGAAGATAAGACTGCAAACTTTGTACTTTCTTGTAACGCGAAACCCCTTAGTGATATAGAATTAGACATAGAGGATCTTAGTGATATTACACTTTTTGAGAAAAAAATTATTCCTTCTAAAATTAGTATCATAGAAAAACTAACTGATGATATTCTTAAAATAGTTTTAAGATTACCTCCAAATTCAAATTTTAATTTTAATTCTGGACAGTATGTAAATATTATCAAAGGAAATCTAACTAGAAGTTATTCAATTGCTAACTGTTCAGATCATAAAAATCAACTAGAGTTTTTTATTAAAAATTACGAAAATGGTTTGATGAGTGAGTATTTTTTTAAAGAAGCAAAAATTAATGATTTATTGAGACTAGAGGGACCTATAGGAACTTTTTTTCTTAGAGAATCAAGTTTTAAAAACATTATTTTTTTAGCCACAGGTACAGGAGTCGCTCCAATTAAATCCATTTTAGAAGGGTTAGATAAATTTCATGAACAATATCAAAATAAAAATTTTTGGGTAATTGTTGGGGCTAGATATCAAGAAGATTTATTTTGGGAACCGAATCTTAAAAATTTAAATATTAATTACATACCAGTACTGTCCAGACAGGTTAATGATTGGAATGGGGCAAAAGGGTATGTTCAAAATATAGTATTAAAACAACAAATTGATTTAGAAAACACTCAAGTATATGCTTGTGGATCTGATAATATGATAAAATCTGCAAAAGAATTATTTTTAAAAAATAGTTTAAAAGAAAATAGTTTCTTTTCAGATGCATTTGTTCAAACTAATTAAATAAAATATATGAAAGCAGTAATATTAGCAGGAGGTCTTGGTACCCGTTTAGCTGAGGAAACAGTTTCTAAGCCAAAACCAATGGTTGAAGTTGGAGGTAAGCCGGTTTTATGGCATATTATGAAGACATATTCCCACTATGGCATAAACGATTTTATTATATGTTGCGGATATAAGGGTTATGTAATCAAAGAATATTTCAAAAATTATTTTTTACATCAATCGGACGTTACCTTCAAGATTGACTCCAATAAAATGACTGTTCACAAGGAGCGTGCAGAACCTTGGACGGTTACTTTAATTGATACTGGTGATAATTCTATGACTGGTGGAAGGTTAAAAAGAGTTTTACCATTTTTAAAAGATGAGGAATCATTTTGTTTTACCTACGGAGATGGTTTATCAAATATAAATATCAAAAATTTAATAGATTTTCATAAATCTCACGGAAAACTAGCAACCTTAACAGCAACTTATCCCCCCGGAAGATTTGGAGCTCTTCAGATTGAAGATAATCAGGTACAAAAATTTGAAGAAAAACCAAAAGGGGATGGAGCCCTAATTAATGGAGGATATTTTGTTCTATCTCCTAAAGTAATCGATAGAATTTCTGGAGATTCAACATTATGGGAGC
>Ga0228624_1001042_pt1 | contig 11898 bp, 9 predicted proteins | sample 29DmetaG_FD_182744 | JGI IMG/M metagenome (GOLD analysis project Ga0228624, IMG submission 182744) | Seawater microbial communities from Monterey Bay, California, United States - 29D | ecosystem: Environmental > Aquatic > Marine > Coastal | place: USA: California | collected 2016-10-10 | reverse complement strand
CCTGCTTCGATTACTGTACAAGGAATGTTCTTCCCGTTTTCATCAAATAAGCTGGTCATTCCGATTTTTCTTCCTATTAACCCAGACATTTAGTTAAAATTTTAGACGATTAGATTTTTTCCAGCGCGTCTATATTAATATTATTGTTTTTGAAACCTAAGTTTCAGAACTTGTCTTTAAAATTTCTCTTAAAAAAAAAGCGTAAAACAAACGCTACGCTAATTTGTTTTTCCGTTTTTCCTTCGCGAAACGCTCCAGACATGTTATTGCTCCCATTTTACTGCATTTTTTTGGGCTAACCCAAAGTAATTTTAGCTAATGGACTGCAAAAGTAGTAAATTAATTTTGATTATTTATCCATATTTGTAAAAAATAAAGCAACTTATTTTTATTTTAATCCTAGTGCATGTTCACCAAAAAAAAAAACGAGTTGTCTGCTGGAGACAACTCGTATAATTCTTGCTTTAGCTAAGAACTTTAATTAGATGTAAAATACAGTTCTACTTTATAATCATTTGCAGCAGGCAAGAGGAAATTCATCATACCATTACCTGTTACAAATTTATTGGTTCACTATCGTAAGAACCTGTAGCCACTAAAACTTGTTTTCCAGTACTATCACATATAATGGCTTTTCTAAAATTAACTACTGTATTTGAAGGCAATACACTAGTGCCTAAAGCCATATGTGTATTGACTCCATCTGCAGTTCCAGTAATGCTAATCACTTTTTCCATGAAAGCATCTACAGTCACTAAATTGGTTTCTGTTGCCGTATTTTCTGTGACGTGAAATTTGGGAGATCCTTCAGAACCTAGGGGTTTCCATTCGCCTTGAGTTATTGTTGGATTAAAAAAATCAGGATCAACACTAGTATTAGAAAAATAATAAAAACCCGGAGTAACAGCAGTTGAAGTTGTTGGGTTATTACCTCCACTAGGGGTATTACCAGTTCCGGTGTTATAAACTATCATACCATCATATGCGGTAGGTATGGTTGCACCACCTCCAAAATTCATATCATCCAATAGCCAAGTCCAGTTTGTTAAATCAGTTCTAGGAAATAACAACCCTTTTCCGTTGTTGTTATCTAGAGTGATTTTTGGATCATAATTTGTTGATGCATCAAAAAACAAATTATTGTAGTTATATGCTGCTTGGGTAACTCCATTCGATAAGATCTGAGCATCTAAACTAATTGAAAATAGAGTAAATAAAACCACTAAAATTTTAAAATTTGAATTCATATTTTTTATTTTTAATTAAAATTTCTTAAAAACCACCAACAACATACCAGTTTGTTGAATCAGAGTATAAGACAAACCCTCTATTTTGAATACATGTTGTATTGTTAACAGGAACATAGGTTACAAATGTTTTTGATCTAGGTACACCATAATCTACACTATTGTTTTTGTAATAAATTATTTTATTTGCATAAGTTGAACTTGTTGGATCAGGAAGTGTAAATACGTTACCTGTTATATTATTATCTAAAATTACAGTTTCACCAGCATAAGTTGGGGTTTGAGATGTTGCTGCAATTGATGAAATTACTGGCGCACCCACAACAGTCCAAGCCGTAGCATTCCAGTAATAAAACTTTTTGGCTACTGTATTGTATACCATTTGCCCGTCTACAGTACCGTCAGTTGCTGTACTCATATCAGCATCATTAACACGTGGCACGAGCACACCATCTGCGCCTGTTACGGCTCCATTGTCGTTAGCCCCTACAACCTCAAGTGTTAATGTAGGACTCGCTGTACCTATTCCTACTTGTGCATAACCTGCAAAACCGAAAGAGAATAGCATTATTGTTAAAATATATTTTTTCATTGTAATGTTTATTTTATGTAATTGTATTTTTTTTAAAAAGTTGCTGTAAAGCAGTTGAAATTTTTTGAAGCACTAATTTATAAGCCTTCAAGAATATTGAGTTTTCTTAAACTTATTTTAAATAGCTTTAAGAAGATACAAAGATGTCTTTTTCTGGAGGTGGAGATAGTGGTGGCGATGTGTCAAAAAGATAACTAACCGCTACATACAGCGGAGCTTTTTTAAAAAGCCAACTCTCTGCAGTGTGCCTTAGTAGTGTATTGGCATTTACCCCTAAAAAAGCAGGGGTCTGAGTACTAAGTACAAATGTTCCTGTATTGTGTTCTATCTGTTCTGTGAACAAGTAGGTAATGAGGTATGTATTTTGAATTGAAGCAGCGTTAAAAAGACGAATACTTCCTTGCATCAACAGAGGGTGTTGTAACACCAAGGTCTCTGAAATAATGTTAAGATCTCCTGTAATATTGAGTTTATTTTTAATCTCGAGTTGAGAGGCATCATGAATGGCTACATCACTTAAGCTTGTGGTAATTGAAGTAGATAATTGCTGTGAAACCCCTGTAAAATGAAGTGTCCCTTCTCCTAACAGCTCACTTTGAAATGAATTCTCTTCCTCTAGGGTATATACATCATCATTTAAGGTAAGTATAAAATCTTTCTTTACCACAAACTGCGCAGATAACTTTAAAGTGAATAGAAAACCAAAAACTACCAATAGTAGTAGTGAACTAGAAAAGTTCTGTAAATTAAGAGAAGGGGTTTTCATTTTTTTTAAGGGGTAAAATATTACTACAAATATAAATAAAAAAAATTAATGACCTATAGTTTTACCCTAAACAATCTTCACAACTGTCTAATTTGTAGGGTTAAACAAAATAAATTTCATAAAAAAAAAAGACAATGCCCTTAAAAAAAGGGCATTGTCTTGTGCAAATTAACATAACACCATATTGAAGGCTATGATGGCCTGCAATACAAGCTGTTTATGTACTTATACTTTAATTTCAACTTCTACTCCACTTGGTAATTCAAGCTTCATAAGCGCATCAATAGTTTTTGAAGAAGAACTATAGATGTCTAACAAACGTTTGTATGCAGACAATTGAAATTGTTCTCTAGATTTTTTATTCACGTGAGGTGAACGTAAAACCGTGAAAATTTTCTTATTTGTTGGTAAAGGTATTGGACCGTTTACAACTGCTCCAGTACTCTTTACAGTCTTTACAATTTTCTCAGCAGATTTATCTACTAAATTGTAATCGTAAGACTTTAATTTTATTCTAATTTTTTGACTCATCGTTTTTATTTTTAGTAGATTATCCTTTTGCTTTAGCGATTACTTCTTCAGAAACATTAGAAGGCGTTTCAGCATAGTGAGAAAATTCCATTGTAGATGTTGCTCTACCAGAAGACATAGTTCTTAACGCAGTTACATATCCAAACATTTCAGATAATGGTACTAAAGCTTTAACCACTTTAGATCCAGCTCGGTCACTCATATCGTTAACCTGACCTCTTCTTCTGTTTAAATCTCCTACAATATCACCCATGTTTTCTTCAGGAGTTAATACTTCTAGCTTCATTAATGGCTCCATAATTTTTGCTCTGGCAGATTTTGCCGCAGCTTTATAACCCATTTTAGCAGCCAATTCAAAAGATAATTGATCTGAATCTACCGCATGAAAAGAACCATCTTTCAAGGTTACTTTCATGGAATCCATTTCGTATCCAGCTAAAGGACCATTCTTCATTGCTTCTTTGAATCCTTTTTCAACAGACGGTACAAATTCTCTAGGAACATTACCCCCTTTAATTGTTGATTCAAATTGTAAGCCTTGAAAACCTTCTTCTGCAGGTTCCATTGTAAATACAATGTCTGCAAACTTACCACGTCCACCAGATTGTTTCTTATACACTTCTCTGTGATCTGCGGATGCAGTAATAGCTTCTTTATATTCTACTTGAGGTTGACCTTGGTTTACCTCTACTTTAAATTCACGTTTTAAACGATCTACAATTACATCTAAGTGTAATTCTCCCATACCTGAGATAATGGTTTGCCCTGAAGCTTCATCAGAACGCACTGTAAACGTTGGATCTTCTTCAGCTAATTTTCCAAGACCAATACCTAACTTATCTACATCAGCTTTTGTTTTTGGCTCAACAGCGATACCAATTACTGGATCTGGAAAGTCCATAGATTCTAGTACTATAGGATGCTTTTCAGCAGTAAGTGTATCTCCTGTTTTTATAGATTTAAAACCTACAGCTGCTCCAATATCACCTGCTTCGATAAAATCGATGGCATTTTGCTTATTGGCATGCATTTGGTAAATACGTGAAATACGTTCTTTTTTACCAGATCTGTTGTTTAACACATATGATCCAGCATCTAATCTACCAGAATATGCTCTAAAAAATGCTAAACGACCAACAAATGGGTCTGTTGCAATTTTAAAAGCTAAAGCAGCAAATGGCTCCTTTACATCTGGCTTACGAATTTCTTCTTTTTCTGTGTCTGGGTTTACACCTGTAATACCTTCTTTATCAGTTGGAGAAGGCAAATAACGACATACAGCATCTAAAAGAAACTGAACCCCTTTATTTTTAAAAGCAGAACCACAAATCATAGGAATGATAGCCATATCCATTACGGCAGATCTTAGTGCTGCATGCACTTCTTCTTCTGTAATAGATTCTTCATCTTCCATGAATTTCTCTAAAAGATTCTCATCATAACTTGCAACTTCTTCAATAAGTAGTGCACGATATTTACGAGCTTCTTCTTTCATATCCTCAGGAATTTCGATAATATCAAAAGTTGCTCCCTGAGTTTGATCGTGCCATACAATAGCACGGTTTTTCACTAAATCTATAATTCCTTTAAAATCATCTTCATCACCAATGTTTAATACAATTGGCACTGCATTTGATTTTAACATGTCTTTTACTTGCTGACATACACCTAAAAAATCTGAACCTTGACGATCCATCTTGTTTACGAAACCAATTCTTGGCACTTTGTAATTGTCTGCTAGTCTCCAGTTAGTTTCAGATTGAGGCTCTACACCGTCAACTGCACTAAATAAGAAAACTAAACCGTCTAAAACTCTAAGTGATCTATTTACTTCTACAGTAAAATCTACGTGACCAGGAGTATCAATAATGTTGAAGTGATACCCTTTAGTATCTGGGGTTTTTTCACCATTTTCAATAGGAAAATCCCATGTACAAGTTGTTGCAGCAGAAGTAATTGTAATTCCTCTTTCTTGCTCTTGCTCCATCCAGTCCATAGTTGCTGCTCCATCATGAACTTCTCCAATTTTGTGAGAAACTCCTGTGTAGTATAGCACACGTTCTGTAGTTGTAGTTTTTCCAGCATCAATATGTGCTGCAATACCAATATTTCTAGTGTATTTTAAATCTCTAGCCATTTCTATTAAAATCTAAAGTGAGAGAATGCTTTGTTGGCTTCAGCCATCTTGTGTGTATCTACACGTTTTTTAACGGCTGCTCCTTCTTCTTTAGCTGCTGCTAAGATTTCTGCTGCCAAACGTTGTGCCATGGTTTTTTCGTTTCTCTTACGAGTATACAAAATCATCCATTTAATAGCCATAGATACTTTACGATCTGGTCTAATTTGCATTGGTATTTGAAAGGTTGCCCCTCCAACTCGTCTAGAACGAACTTCTACCTGAGGCATTACGTTAGATAATGCATCTTTCCATACCTCTAATGCTGTTTTTTCTTCGTCTTCTTTTCTTTCTTCTACAATAGCAATTGCATCATAGAATACTTTAAATGCTACCGATTTTTTTCCGGCCCACATTAAATTGTTTACAAAACGTGTTACTAACTGATCATTAAATTTTGGATCTGGTAGTAAGACTCTTTTTTTTGCTGCTCTTTTTCTCATGTCTTTACATTAAAAAAGTTACTAAATTACTTTTTTGGGCGTTTTGCACCATACTTTGATCTTCGTTGAGTTCTTCCCTCAACTCCCGCTGTATCTAAAGCTCCACGTACAACGTGATACTTTACTCCTGGCAAATCTTTTACCCTTCCACCTCTAACTAATACTATCGAGTGCTCTTGTAGATTGTGTCCTTCTCCTGGAATGTATGCGTTTATCTCATTACCATTTGTTAATCTAACTCTGGCAACTTTACGCATTGCAGAATTAGGTTTTTTTGGCGTTGTAGTATAAACACGTGTACATACTCCACGTCTTTGAGGACATGACGACAAAGCAGCCGATTTACTCTTCTTAGTTATTTTGGTTCTTCCTTTACGAACTAATTGTTGAATAGTTGGCATACTAAATTATTACTATTTTTCGTTTGTACTAAAATTTGTCTCTTTTTAAGAGTGCGCAAATGTACGATTAATTTCTTTCTATTCAAATCTGAAGAAGTAATTTTTTTGTACATGAATATAAACTGATAATGTTTTCATATTTTGAGGTACATTTGACCGATTTAACCTACATTTTGAGTAAAAAAGTTATACCTTATATATATATACTATTCTTTGGCTGTTTTTCTTGTGGGATGGTGGGGCAAAATCTCGAGTTAAAAATTACTTCTGTAGACCCCCTTCAAAACCACGTTTTGAATGCAATTACATTTAAAAAAACCCACAACCTTGAAACAGATATATACAAGGAAATAACCAACATTCACTCAGACCTAAAAAAAGAAGGATTTTTTGTAGCTATCGTAGACACCATAATTAAGGATGCTGAAAAATATGAAGCAGTGTTTAATCTGGGAAAAAAAACAGACAATCTCATTTTAATACTACCACAAGAAATTAGAACAAACTCTTCAATAAAGTATAATGATTCTATTCGAATTAAAACCAAAGGGTTCGAAAACTTCACAAACCTACTGTTAACCAATTTAGATGCTACTGGAAATTCGTTTTCAGAAATTTCATTCACAAAGCCAACCTATTTAAATGACACCTTAATTTTAAACTTAAAATTACTAAAATCTCAACGCAGAAATATTGATAAAATTCTCGTGAAAGGATATGATGAGTTTCCGAAAAAATTTTTAAAGCATTTTTTTAATATTGACAAGTCAACTGTTTTTTCTAAAAAAAATATGAAAGCAGTTTCTAAGCTTACTAAAAGTTTAGATTTTGTGCGAGAAAAAAAAGAACCTGAGGTACTATTTAAAAAAGACTCCACACATTTGTATTTATTTTTAGAAAAGTCAGAGACAAGTAGTTTTGATGGTATCATTAATTTTGCATCCAAAGAAAATGAAGAAGGCTTACTACTTAATGGAAATCTTGATTTAAAATTAAACAACATCTTAAATACAGGAGAAAAATTTGAATTGTTTTGGAATAAAGTAGCCCAAGAAAAATCAGAGTTTAAAATTACTAGTGCTATTCCCTATATTTTTAACACCCCCTTGTCAATTGCATTGGGTTTCAATTTATATCGTCAAGATTCTACATTTATAAATACGCGTTTCAATTTGAATAATCATTATGAGTTGAACACTAGATCAAAAGCGTCAATATCCTATTCAAGTGAAAAATCAAGTTACTTGTTAACTTCAGCAGAAAACAACTTTGACTCCTATTCTAATTATTTTATTGGTATTGGGTATCAACTCAAAAGTTTATCAGATACTTATTTATTTAAAAATAACTATAGCATAGCACTTAGCAGTAAATTAGGAAAAAGAAAAAATGAAATTTCAGATCAAACTCAAGTACAACTAGAAGTTTTAGCATTCTTAAATATTCAAACTAATAAAAAAAGCTATATCCATATAAAATCAGAATCTAAACTACTAAGCTCAGAGAATTACCTTATCAATGAACTCTACAGAATAGGAGGAGCCAATAGCATTAGAGGGGTAAATGAACAGAGTATTTTTACAAATACGTATTCTTTCGCTTCTATTGAATTTAGATACCTTACTTCAACTACTGCTTACCTATACTCGATAACTGATATTGGATACTACAAGAACTCAATAACTGACAAGTTAAATAACGCCTATGGTCTTGGTGGCGGATATCGATTTAAATTAAACAATAACTTTGTAGACTTAGGCTACGTAATTGGAAATAATTCAAATAATCAGTTAAAACTTAATAAATCAAAATTAATCATCAAGTGGACCTCATATTTCTAAGATGAATCATCAATAATGAGGTAATTCTTCATATTTGTTAAGTTTTTTTTAACATAAACCATTGTTTTTAAAAAAAAAAACAAGATATTTGGGCTAATTAATTCAAATTATAAAATATGAAGACAAAGTTCAAAGGAGTTTTGACGCTATTATTGGCGTTAATTGTGCAGGTATCATTTGCACAAGAAAAAACTGTCTCTGGTACAGTATCTGACAACACTGGTAGTTTACCAGGTGTAAGTGTTATTATTAAAGGTACTAGTACGGGAGCTGAAACTGATTTTGATGGTAAGTATTCCATCAAAGCTACATCAGGTGACGTTTTAGTTTTTAATTACCTAGGGTACAAGACAGTCGAAAAAACTGTTGGTTCTGCCAACGTTATCGATGTAACTCTTGAAGAAGGTGGTGAGGTTTTAGATGAAATCATCGTTACTGCACAAGGTATTAAAAGAGAAAAGAAGGCATTAGGATATGCCGTAAGTGAAGTTAAATCTGAGCAATTAGAACAACGTTCTGAGGGGGATATTGGTAGACTTTTATCTGGTAAAGCCTCGGGTGTAAACATCCAAACTCAAAGTGGTGTATCTGGATCAGGAACAAGTATCCTTATTAGAGGTATGAGTTCTTTTAGTGGTTCTAACCAACCCTTATTTGTTGTAGATGGTGTTCCTTTTAGTAGTGACACAAACTCACAAGGTGGTTTTGTTGATGGTAACAATGGTTCTAGTCGTTTTCTAGATATTGACCCAAACAACATTGAAAGTGTAAACGTTTTAAAAGGTTTAGCAGCAGCTACACTTTACGGTACACAAGGACGTAACGGAGTTATTTTAATAACAACGAAGAGTGGTTCTTCTGGACGTAGTTCTTCAAAACAAGAAATTACTGTAAGTTCTTCAGTATTCTTTAACGAAATAGCTTCTGCAGCAAACTACCAAAATGAATATGGTGGTGGTTTTGATCAAGCTTTCGGTTGGTTCTTCAGTAACTGGGGTCCAAAATTTGAAAGAGACGGTCCTGGAGGATGGGGAAGCAGTAGTGCTTTCGATGCAGCTGGTACGTTAGCTCACCCTTACTCTACAGCTTCTTCAGCTACAGGTATTCCTCAAGCTTTTCCAGAATTTGCTGGAGCTAGATATGAGTGGAGACCATATAACTCAGTTGGAGATTTCTTTAGAACAGGAGTTGTTAGAAGTAACAACATCAATATCCGTTCTTCTTCAGAAGATGGAAAAATTAACTACAACATTAACTATGGTAGTTTAGATGATGAAGGGTTTACACCTGGAAACACAGTAGGTAGAAATACTTTAAGTATTGGTGGTAACGCTAAATTATCTAACAAGTTTACTGTTAGTGGAACAATGAACTATGCAAGAACAAACTTTAAATCACCTCCAATTGCTGCAAGTTTTGGTAGTAATGTTGGTGGTAATGATGCATCGATCTTTGGAAACTTATTCTACACTCCAAGAAGTGTTGATTTAATGGGACTTCCATTTGAGAATCCAGTAGACGGTAGTTCTGTATATTATAGACAAAACAACAGTATACAACATCCATTATGGACTGTTAAGAATGCACAAACTAGTCAGCTTACTAACAGAGTATTTGGTAATGCTGCGCTTACATATGCAATGAATGACAACATTAACTTAATGTACCAATTTGGTTTTGATACTTATAGTGAGAATAATGTTAACTATGCTAACAAAGGTGGTAAGACAGGAAGTGTTGCTAACCAGTCAGGACAGTATAGCACATGGAACAATACAAACACTATTAACAACCACAAGGTTTCAGTAGCAGGAAATTATGATCTAACAGATGATTTAGATTTAAACTTTACTGTGGGTATGGAAACAAGAAGTGATGTTTATGATAGAAGTGGTGTTGCAAGTACAGGACAACAAGTATTTGGTGTATTAAGACACTTTAATTTTGGTGTACAAGATGAAATCCAAGTTTCTCAAAGAAGAAACATTATGGGAGCCTATGCTCAAGCTGATCTTGGATACAAACAAACTGCTTTCTTAACGTTAGCTAGTCGTACAGACTGGGTTTCTAACTTAACTCAAGAAAACAGATCAATTACGTATCCATCTGCAAGTATTTCATTCCTTCCATCAAAAGCTATTGAAGCTATTCAGGAAAGTGAATTTATTAATTTCTTAAAGCTTAGAGCTGGTTTAGGAACTTCTGCAAACTTTCAATCAGGATACCCTGTAGCAACTACATTAAGCTTAAATACACAAGCATTTAATACAGATGAAGGTGTAGATGTTGTTACAAATACAACAAGTAGTTTCTTAGGAAACCCAGATTTAAAGCCTGAAACATTAGAGGAAATCGAATTCGGTTTAGAAGGTAGTTTCTTAGACAACAGAGTTACTGTTGACTTCTCTATATATCAAAGAACAACAAACAACTTAGTTGTAGATAGACCATTAGATCCAGCAAGTGGATATGACAGTACGCAAACAAATGTTGGTGAGATTGTTGCTGATGGTATTGAATTAGACGTTACCTTAGATTGGATTAGAAACGAAGGAGATGGATTCAACTGGTCTACCAACTTCAACTATTCTTCTAGTGAGGCAATCGTTACTGATTTAGGACTTGATACAGACCTAGTACCATTTGCAGGTTTCTCAAATAGAGGAAATGCAGCTATCGAAGGATTTTCTTTAGGAGCTATGATTGGTAGTGCTGTTGCAGAAGATGAAAATGGTAACTTTAGAGTTAATGGAAGTGGTAGTTATATCGTAGATAACGCATTTGACTTCTCTGAAGGAAGTGACTATAACAACGTTATTGGTGATGCAAATCCTGATTTCGTATTAAACATGGGTAACTCTATAAATTACAAGAACTTTTCATTAGGATTCTTATTTAACTGGACACAAGGAGGTGATATGTACTCTCAAACAGTTCAAACTTTACTAGGTAGAGGGGTTGTAAGCCAAGCTGGAATTGATAGAGCAAATTCATTTGTACTTCCAGGGGTTAACCCAGCAGGAGAAACTAATGTAACTCAAATCAATAACTCAACATACTATTTCTCTAACGTATTATACGGAGCTGATGAATTAGGAGTTTATGATGCAACTGTTTTTAGATTACAAGAACTTTCTTTAGGATATTCTCTTCCAAACAATATGTTAGAGAAAACTCCTTTCGGATCTTTAAGTGTTACCTTTTCAGCTAACAACTTATGGTTCCATGCACCAAATATGCCAGAAAATACAAACTTTGATCCTAACGTAGCTGGATTAGGTGTTGGTAATGGTAGAGGTTTTGAATACTTAAACGGACCTAGTTCAAGAAGATATGGACTTTCTGTAAAAGCTTCATTCTAATAAAAAAATAATTTATATTATGAGAAAAATAAACAATTTAATTAAAATGTTGATTCTATGCGGAGGATTATTCTTTGCTTCGTGTGAAACAACAGAGCTGGATTTGACACAAAATCCAAATGCACTATCACCGGTAGATGCTGATCCAGATTTCTATCTGAACCAAATTCAATTATCTTATGCATATTTGATAGAAAGCTTTGGAAATACTGCTGGTGCAGTAACCAGAATAGATTACATGAGTGGTAGAGATTATGCAAATGCATATCAACCAGGTAGTTTTAATGGAAGATGGAGTTCTGCATACCAAACAATCATGCAGGATATCAGAGAAATGAATGTAATTGCAGATGAAGCTGGTTTAACTCACCATAAAGGAATCGGTCAGTTTATTGAGGCACACATCTTAATAACTCTAGTAGATTTCTTTGGAGATATTCCTTACACTGAAGCTTTTCAAGGAGCTGCTAACTTAAACCCAGTAGCGGATTCAGGTGCTAGCGTTTATGCAGTTGCACTTGGTTTATTAGATTCAGCAA
>Ga0228624_1001038_pt1 | contig 11917 bp, 10 predicted proteins | sample 29DmetaG_FD_182744 | JGI IMG/M metagenome (GOLD analysis project Ga0228624, IMG submission 182744) | Seawater microbial communities from Monterey Bay, California, United States - 29D | ecosystem: Environmental > Aquatic > Marine > Coastal | place: USA: California | collected 2016-10-10 | reverse complement strand
ATAACAAACGTAGTTGACGCGACTTATTCGACATCGGCTCGCCAGCCATCTTCATAATCATTGAATTTTTTCCATGCACAATTTCGTCATGCGAAAACACCTGAGTGAAGTTTTCAGAATACTGGTAGAGCATACCAAAAGAAAGCTGGTGATGCTCATATTTGCGGAAAATCGGATCCTTCTGGAAATACTCAAGCGTATCGTGCATCCAACCCATATTCCACTTCATATCGAACCCGAGCCCACCCTCCGCGGTCGGCTTGGTCACTCCGGGAAATGCAGTCGACTCCTCAGCAATCATCAACGTGCCTGGATAATACTGATGCACCAAATCGTTGGTACGTCGTAAGAAGTCAATCGCTTCCAAATTTTCCCGGCCACCATGTTTATTCGGTATCCATTGGCCCTCTTCGCGAGAGTAATCGAGATACAGCATCGAAGCAACGGCATCCACACGCAGACCATCGATATGGTAGCGCTCGCACCAAGCCAAAGCGCTGGCAATCAAGAAAGTACAGACCTCATTGCGGCCATAGTTAAAAATATACGTACCCCAATCTTGGTGGAAGCCCTGACGAGGATCTGCATGCTCATACAGCGCGGTCCCATCAAACTGTCCAAGCGCAAAACTGTCGGTTGGAAAGTGCGCTGGCACCCAATCCATAATCACACCAAATCCATTCTGGTGCAAGGTATCTACCAGATACATAAAGTCCTCCGGTGCGCCAAAACGATAGGTCGGCGCAAAAAATCCCGTTACCTGATATCCCCATGACCCATCGAAGGGGTGTTCTGATAGAGGCATAAACTCTACATGCGTGTACTGCATATCTCGCAAGTAAGCAACCAACTCATCCGCCAACTCACGATACGACAACGACCGATTCGCATCTTCCACGACACGTTTCCATGAACCTACATGCATCTCATAGATTGAAACAGGCGCACTCGCCCAATCAGTCGATTCACGCTGTTTTATCCAATCCGCGTCATTCCATTTATAAGTGTCCAGCTGACTAACAATCGAGGCATTGCCCGGCGGCGATTCAAAATATTTGCCATATGGGTCGGTTTTTAATAGCGGATAGTCATTCTCCGTGCCGATCTCGAATTTGTATTTCGCACCCGCCTCGATACCCGGTACAAATAACTCCCAAATGCCAGATGATCCCAAACTGCGCATCGGATGATAACGACCATTCCAATGGTTAAAGTCGCCGACGACCGAGACACGAGCGGCACTCGGCGCCCACACAGAAAAAGATACACCCTGCACGCCATCAATTTCACGTAACTGCGCACCCATCTTGTTGTGCGCTTGATGTTCATTTCCAGCATTAAATAGATAGAGGTCCTCATCCGACAAACTAGGCAGAAAACTATACGGATCAAAAAATTGACGGATCTCTCCATTGTAGCGTTCGATTCTTAAGCGATACGAGAATAGTTCCTTGCGCCGCGGCATAACGCCTTCAAAAAAACCATCTTCTGTTAAACGTTTTAAAGCATAGCGCGGGCCATCTGGCTTCGATATGTCCACCACCTCACAACTCACGGCATCATCCACAAATGCACGGACGACGATGCTCGTCTTCGCACCTATTTTAAGCGGGTGCATCCCCAATACTGAATGCGGTTGACTCGATGTCACCTGAGTAATCGAGTCGAGAAGCGTTTTTGAAACAATCACGCTTATAACACAAGACCCGTTTCCTCCTATTTGGCAAGACCCTATACTTCTATGGCTAAATCGAGTGAATAAAGAAGAAAGCTGACTTGATCGCTGCGGATGTGATAAAAGACTTGTCCACCGAAAACACCCTGCACATAGTCCGCACCCGTGCCACGATACGCTCGGATATTTTCCCTTATTTTCTTCACAAAGCTCTCGCTGCCCCTCTTTGCGGCCTTGCCTGAGCTCAGCTCAATCGAACCCTTAGAGTTTGATGAAGTCGCCCAGCGCTTGGTCGCCCGAGGCGACGCTCGGCTGGACTTCCAAAACACGCGTCTAAGTGCTGACCGTATTACCTACTACCAAGAGTATTCTCTAGCTGATGCCATCGGCAACGTCGCCATATCCCGCGATGGCAATCGCATGATCGCCGAGCGCCTCAGCTATGACACGCAAGAAAATATTTTTGCGGTCGATCTCCTGCGCACAGGTAAATGGCCCATCTACATTTCTGGCGTCACCGCTGGCGGGACCATAGAGCAGACCACCCTACAAGGCGCTACTATTTACTATGGCGATCCGGGGCCATTCACCCCAAACCTAATCTCAGATCAGGTTGAATACCTCAGTGAAGATGGCGGTGTCATTGATATGGCTGCGACGACACTTCGGATTGGCAATGTCCCACTCGTCAAACTTCCAAGCTACAAACATCACCTCGGTCATACCCCTCACTTATTGGAAGCCAACGCAGGCTCCGACAGCGAACTGGGCGTCTACCTTCAAACCACCTCGCTTTTCCCAATCAATTCGTGGCTGCGGGCTGGCGTAAATCTTGACCTCTACTCTAAGCGTGGCGTGCTTGCAGGACCGACCGCACAGTATTCATACAGCACCGACACTCAATCCATTGTCGGCTCCGTCAACACCGCTTACATTAATGACCAAGGAGACCCAGATCCAGGAATCTACGGCAAACCAATTGACTCGGATCGTGGCTTTGTAGAATGGCGCCACCAGCACCATATCGGCGAACGCATTAACATTACAGCATCCGCCAGCTACTGGTCTGACTCAGAAATCACACGTGACTTCCGCGAAGACTATTTCAGCGACAACCAACAGCCTGACTCCTTTCTCGAAGCCGTGTATGCCGGGGATAACTATTACCTCTCAGCTTTTGGCCGCTTCCGCCCAAACAACTTTCAGCTGGTGCAGGAGCGCCTACCAGAGCTACGCTTCGACATGCTACCGGTGCCAGTATTTAACACGGGTGCTTATCAGCGCTTCTCAGCCAGTTACGCCCGCCTAGAAGAAAATTTTGGCCGCATCACCCCTGAGGTCAATGACCGTTCACAGATGGATCGCTTCGACTGCACCTACCGCCTCGAGCGACCCATTCTATTATCCGATTGGCTCACACTGACACCTCTTATTGGTGCACGCGTCACACACTACGAGAACCAAGAGATTGATCCAATCGCACTGGGTATGTATAACGACCCGTACTCCAACACCGCAGCCCCAGCAACGCTGCGGGACGATCAACATACACGGGAGATCTATGAAGTGGGTTTCGACCTCGAAGCCAGAGCCTACGCAACCTATGCAACGCAAAATAAAACATGGGGCATCGATGGTCTACGCCATCTGGTACGCCCAGTGTTGCGCTACCGCTACTACTCCGACCCAGATTCTGAGAATCAAATCGCCGCGATTGACCGCACCGCATTCAACCTAAACCGCCCATTACTGGACTTAAGCGATGTGCGCAATGTCGATTCAATAGAAGAAACACACCTTGCTCGGCTAGGCGTAGAAAATCTCTTCCAAACGCGTGCCACAGGCTATGGTTCGCGCACGCTGGCAGCGCTTAACTTCTACCAAGACATTCTGTTTGAAAAAAGTACCCGCTACGATGGCGACGATCAGGAGACCTTTCACGCATCGTGGATCGAGTTCGTGCTAACACCTGCACCCTGGCTCAAATTTGACATCGCAGGCCGCTTTCAAACCGAAAGCCTAGCACTTGAAGAGCTCCGCTCACGGACCTCCATTCATAGCGGAGAAATCTGGGAGATCGGACTCTCAACAAACTTTCTAGATGGCCAAATTAATCAATATCGCATCGACTTCATCCTGCGCGTCAACGAACGAAACTCACTGCTAGCAGAGGCGCGCTACGATGCGGAGACCAACCAATTCACCGAAGCAGAAATTGGTATCAACACACGTCTTAACAATGCTTGGGAGCTCATTTATGCACTGACCTTCCGCAATGATGCGCAACGCGAGAGCGACGTTGAATTCAACGTGCGGCTCAGATTCGCTCAGAATTAGAACTCCGATGGAAGAAGCTCTAGCCCCCTCCAATGACTTTGCCATACGGCTCCCCGCATTTGAGGGTCCACTGGACTTGCTTCTTTACTTAATTCGACGCAACGAGGTCGACATTTACGACATTCCGATCGAGCGCGTCACGGCTCAATATATCGACACGCTCAACTCAATGGAAAATCTCGACCTCGAGGTTGCGGGCGAGTTTTTCGTCATGGCTGCTACCCTCATGTATATCAAAAGTCGCTTGCTCCTACCGAAAAAGGATCAAGGCGCCGACCACGATATTGAAGATGAAGAGATCGACCCTCGCTGGGAACTCGTACAACAACTTCTTGAATATAAAAAATTCAAAGAAGCTTCCAGTGAAATTGAGGAGCTAATCCTTAATAGTAACGATCTCATCGCAAGAATCGGCCCGAGAGAAGCACTCGAAGCCGCCGAGCGCCCACTCAAACCAGTCGAACGCGTCGACCTATGGAACACCTTCAACAAGGTGCTCAGAAGACTCGCCGAACGAATTACAACTGGCGAAATTAATGCTGAACAAGTCACAGTGGCAGACCGTATGGAATTTATTTTATTACGCTTCAAAGAGACCCCCACTTTTCTCTTTTCCGAGCTATTTGAATCGTCCACTACGGTTACTTCGATCATCGCCACATTTCTTGCCGTCTTAGAACTCACTCGCCTGGGAGAAATCCTAATCAAGCAAGACCGCGCATTCTCAGACATTCGCTGTGAACGCGGCACCGACACAGGCTTTACTTTTGAGCATACTTTTGCCTAAGCTACACTCATGCACCGCCCAAATCAAACATCCGGACACTTGCTCGGAGTCGGCTTAGACAATACCGATGGCCACAAGCGAATTACTCAAGCAGAGCGCTTTGCCATCGTCGGCGGATCCAGCCAAACCCATGAGCTTATGGCTGAAACTGTGATCAAAACGTTCGAAACACTCGATCGTCTTGGCAAATCTTTAGAGACAGTCGAACAACAAGAACTGGCCGAGATTATTCACAAAAACACTCCAAACCAATGAGCCGCTTGACAGTTCACCCCCAACACACCTAATTTTAATCGATACTTTATGACTGAAGAATCCCACAACCCCTCTCTGGAGGGCGACGAAGTGCCATCCGAAGAAGCAGCACAAGCTGCAAAATTATTAGCAGCGGAGGCAGCGGAGGCACGAGCCAAGTTAGCCAAAGAACGCGCTGAAGCAGCACTCACACGTAGCGAAGCGACACGCGATCTCGATCCAAAAGCAGATGCAAGCGCACCAAACGCGCCCGTCGACTCAAGCCCTGATACACCTGCCGCACCGAGTAAACCAGTACTCCGTACTGTCCAGCCAACACCTTCCCCTGCAGCTCCGCAAGCTCCCAAGCCTGCAGTCTCCCAAACGACTGCAACCGCGAGCCCAGCAAAAGCCGCGGCAGTGCGCCCTAAAGTCCAGCCGGCTCCTTCGTTGGCTACAGAAGACTCCTCTGTGGTTAGTATGCCAGCGCTCGTTATCGATGCCATCGCAGCAGCATTGGCCATCGCTTTCACGGTCCTTATTATTCAGGACGCTCTCCCTTTCCTACAGTAAATCACACAAGAACATCTTATGTCTGAAAACATCACCGAACTCGATAACAGCAATTTTGACGCTGCAATAAGTGCACCTGTACCAGTCGTCGTAGACTTTTGGGCCCCATGGTGTGGTCCATGTAAAGCGATTGCACCAATCCTCGAAGAACTCGCAGCCGAACTCGGCGATGCGGTTAAAATCTGCAAAGTCAATGTAGACAACAACAGCGAAATCGCAGGTAAATTTGAGATCCGCGCGATCCCTACCATTTTGGTATTTAAGAATGGTGCAGTGTCTGACACTATCGTCGGCCTTACTTCAAAGGAAGACCTGAAAGCCAAGATTTCCTAAGCAATCGAAGCCACTCTTTTCTAAGATGCATCCGACCGAAAGGCGGATGCATTTTTTGTGCCCTAGCCCAACAAAGCAGCCATACGCTGCGGCACACCATCAAATGCGCCATTGGTAAAAAAGACCCACACACCACCCTTAGACCCTGAGCAATCTGCCCGCAACTGCTCAAACAGTGCCGCGTTAGTCAAAAATGCTTTTGCCAGAGTCCCTGCCTGAGTCAGCTCTGTGACCATCGCCGTGGTATTCAATCGTTCACCCACAGCCATTGAGTCGGCACGGTGCACTGCTCCAAGGTATACGCGATCCGCGGCAGAGAGTGCCGCGATAAATGCATCCTGAAACAAAGACGTGCGAGCGGTATTGCTGCGTGGCTCAAAACTGACACATAATTCGCGGCCAGGATAGGCTGCACGTAAGCCCTCAAGCGCACCCATAATCGCAGTCGGATGATGCGCGAAATCCTCCAAAACTGTCCAAGTATCACAGCTGTGTAAGACATCCTGTCGGCGTTTCACTCCAGTAAAATCGGCCAAGGCTCCAAGATCAAATTCCAGTGGCGACTGATAATCGCAAGCGTACGCGGCAGCGAGCGCTGCCATCGCCGCATTACGCGCATTGAACAAACCATGCATCGGCCAGCGCACATGCGCCCACAGTTCGCCTTGCCATACTAAGTCAAATGTAGCGCCGGATGCGCCATCACAGAAATTGGCGATTAGTAGATCATTACCTATCTCGGTTCCAACGCGTATCACCTGGGTCCATGGCGCAGGTAAGAGCGCAGCAATGTTCACATCATCTCCATTCACAATCGCGTAACCGGAACTCGGGATAATGCGTAAGAAATGCCGAAACGTACGCTGCACATCTTCGAGGTCCCGAAAAATATCCGCATGATCAAATTCCAAATTATTGAGCACCGCTATTTGCGGCCGATAATGGATAAATTTGCTGCGCTTATCAAAAAAAGCCGTATCGTATTCATCCCCTTCGATCACAAATGGTTCGCCCTCACCGAGCTGCGCTCCACCTGGTAAATCGTTTGGTACACCACCAATCAGCCAGCCTGGCTTAGCTCCAGACGCTGCCAACAGGTAAGCCGCCAATGTCGACGTGGTTGTCTTACCATGCGTACCCGTAATGACCACCGGCTTACGCCCAAGCAATACTGTATCGTGAAACAATTGCGGTAGCGAAATAAATGCCACCTCAGATTGATTGAGCAACCATTCGACCTCCACATTGCCCCGACTCATGGCATTACCAACCACCACACGGTCGGGCCTCAGCGCGGCCAACCGCTCGGCATCATAACCATCAAACACTTCGATTCCTGCCTCTGCCAATACATCGGACATGGGTGGATACACGCCGGTATCTGCGCCACACACCTCGTGCCCTTGCTCACGCACCAGCAATGCTGCATTGCCCATTGCAGTCCCGCAAATGCCCATAAAGTAAATCTGCATACCACTGTTCTCTGCATCATCGCAGAAAACTCAAGTGGCAATCCCTATCAGACTACCAATTTCTAATTGCTTGGCGCTATCTGATGGAGCCCCGCCTTAATCCTAATTCCTAATCTCCATATTCTTTTCCTTTACCTCCGAATCAGATTCTGGAAACGTGCTGTCAATTATGGCCGATACATCAAAGCTTTCCATTCTTGTCGTAGGTTCCGGAGGACGTGAACACGCCCTAGTTCAAATGTGCTTAAAAAGCCCGCTCGCCGATCGGGTCATCGCCACTCCAGGCAACGGTGGGATGGCGACCGAAGTCGATTGCTACAACATTGGTGTCGAAGATATCGATAGCATCGTCAAGCTCGCGCAAGACAATCACATTGGTCTCGTCATTGTGGGTCCGGAAGTACCCCTCAGTCTCGGCCTTGTCGATGCGCTGCAAGCTGTCGGCATTCCCGCGTACGGGCCGAACGCTCAAGGCGCACAACTCGAGTCGAGCAAAGTTTTCTGTAAAGACTTCTTCGCCCGTCACCATATCCCCACCGCCGAATACGGCAGCTTTACTGAGGTCGCTCCTGCACTCGAATATCTGCAAACACACCCAGCTCCGATTGTCATTAAAGCCAGCGGATTAGCTGCTGGTAAAGGTGTGATCATGGCAGAGACGCAAGCCGAAGCCATCGCCGCAGTAAAAGATATGCTCGAAGGCAACGCGTTCGGTGAAAGCGGCCACGAAATCGTTATCGAAGAAACTCTCTACGGTGAAGAAGCGTCCATCCATGCCATCGTCTCAGGCGACGACTTTGTATGCCTCCCTCCTAGCCAAGATCACAAACGTGCGGGCGAAGGTGATACAGGTCTTAATACTGGCGGCATGGGGGCTTACACACCAACCAGCAAGATCACCCCGGAAATGCAGGCAGAAATTGAAGCGCAAGTGCTACGGCCCACTCTCGATGGCTTCAAAGCTGATGGTATCGAGTTTCGTGGCACACTCTACGCTGGCCTAATGCTCACCCCAAAAGGTGTCCGCGTACTCGAATATAATGTCCGCTTCGGTGACCCTGAGACGCAAGTGCTTCTACCGATGGTGGCTGATGATCTAGTTCCCGTGCTACTCGCTTCCGCAAAGGGCGAAGCACTCCCGGAAAAGCTCAACTTTCACCCAGGTGCTGCCATCGTCATCGTACTTGCTGCCAATGGCTATCCCGGGAGTTACCCAAAAGGCGACACCATTACCTTTCCTGAGGCAACACCGGAGCGCACTGCAATTGTGCACGCGGGCACCAATCGCGCTGTCGACGGCACCATCACTACCAACGGTGGTCGCGTTCTCGGCGTGAGCGCTCAAGCAACTAGCCTGCTAGCTGCTGCAGATCTCGCTTACAGCGTCTGCGATCAAGTCCACTTCGACGGCAAAACACTACGCCGCGACATTGGTAATAAAGAGCTCAATCGCTAATATTTCGCGATACGATGATGATGATCGTTCGACAACGCTTAGGTGTCGCTAGGCATCGATAATCCTCAGTGAGTTAACCCCTGGCGAATTTGTCAAAATTGGCCGTACCTAGGAGGTGGAGTCAACACGCTGAACGCACTTCAAATCGTGCATCAGCTACCCGAGGCATAGGGCACTTAGGCAAAAGTGTTGCGACACGCACGCAACTCCTCGTATTCTTTCCTGCAAATGGCACGCGATCGCAATCTCATCCTCACTATTTGTACAGGCAACGTCTGCCGCAGTCCAATGGCAGAAAAGCTCTTACAGCATGCACTCGCCGTAGAAGGAGCGCCCTTTGACCAGCTCTCAATCGAATCCGCCGGCGTCGCTGCAGGATATGGCGAGCCAGCTTCCAGCAACTCCGTTGCAGCTTTGAAAAGAGTCAATATCGATTTGGGCAAGCATCAGAGCCAACCCGTCACACAAGAGATGCTTGACCGTGCATTCCTAGTCTTAGGCATGACCGATTCACATCTAGACTCATTAGCATACTACCACAACGACCTACCAGAACGTATGCACCTCTTTCGTGGATTCATGGGGCCTGAGGCAGACGAACAAATCCCTGACCCGTACGGACAAAATTTTGATGCCTATCAAGCGTGTCTTGATTCCATGATAGAAGCGATCCCCTCTATCGTTGCATACATCAAAAAGGAATATAAATAAGCACTCACCGATGCAACCCGATAGACTCTCCGAACTCAGCCAAGCGATTTTAGATTTTCGCAACGAGCGCGACTGGCAACAATTCCATAACCCGAAAGACCTCGCTACTGCGCTCTCGATCGAAGCGTCTGAACTACAAGAAATTTTTCTTTGGCATAACGGGTCCGAGCTAGCCACCACACTGCAGTCCAAGCGCACCCAAATACAACACGAAGTGGCTGACATCGCCGCTTACTTACTCTTACTTTGCCACGAGCTAGACATCGACCTAAGCCAAGCTGTCCTCGATAAGCTGGAACACAACAAAGCTAAGTATCCCGCCGACCAAGTGCGCGGCAATGCCAAGAAATACGACGAGTATCATACGCAGGACTGAGCCCCACATCGATACTCTTGCGGCTAGCAGCACTCCGCTCAAATATGCCGCGCCAGCGCAAAGCAATTGCATCCTGCATGAATAACTTACTTGTAGCTGCTGTAAATCTGGCACAGATACATAGCTCTGAATATGGCAGACACGACACACAAAGAACCGACCCAAGCGCCACTCGTCGACATCGTGCTACCGCTTGAAACATCGGAACAACCAGATGCATGGAAATCGGCTATTGCAGCCACGTTGGAACTTGAGCCGGCGAAAATCGTAGAGATGCGCCTACGCAAGCACTCGATCGATGCACGCCAAAAACAAATCAAGGTGCAACTGCGGATCGAAGTAGGCATCGGAGCGCCCCTACCTGCAGAGCCAAAGCTACAAGCAAACTACACGGCAGCTTCCCCATCAGCCAAAACCGTCATCATCATCGGCTGCGGCCCGGCGGGGATGTTTGCAGCGCTGCGCGGGCTCGAACTGGGTCTTAGACCAATCATCTTGGAGCGCGGCAAAGACGCCTCCGCGCGCCGTTTTGACCTCGGCCCAATCCTTAAAAAAGGAACTGTAATCGAAGACTCTAATTATTGCTTCGGTGAAGGCGGTGCCGGCACCTTCTCTGACGGCAAGCTCTACACCCGCGCCAAAAAACGCGGCCCTATTCGCGACATCTATGAAACGCTCGTCGCTCACGGCGCACCCGAACGCATTCTCATCGATGCGCATCCACACATCGGTTCTAACCTGTTGCCGAAGGTGGTGATGGCAATGCGTCAATCGATTCTAGACGCGGGCGGCGAAGTCCACTTCGGCACTAAAGTAAACCAATTTATTCTCAACGATGGCCAAATTCGCGGTGTCTCGACTCTCGATGGTCGTGAGTTTTTAAGTGACCGCGTAATCCTGGCCACAGGTCACTCCGCTCGCGATATCTACCAGCAGCTACAGAGCCAAGACGTACGTCTTGAGCAGAAACCTTTTGCCGTCGGGGTGCGCATCGAACACCCGCAGCCGCTCATCGACAGCGCACAATACCACATCCCAATCGGTCAAGCTCGCCCTAACTTGCTACCAGCCGCCAGCTATCGCTTGGCAACTAAGATTGATAACCGTGGTGTGCACTCCTTTTGCATGTGCCCTGGAGGCTTTATCGTGCCAGCAGCGACAGAAAATGACGAAGTCGTTGTCAACGGCATGAGCCTCGCACGGCGCGACTCGCCCTTCGCCAACAGCGGCATGGTAGTCAGCGTCGAACCGGAAGATACCGAATCGTTTAAAGCCGAGCACGGCGTACTCGCTGGAATCGCCTTTCAAAAACATCTCGAAACAGCCGCCAAGCAAGCTGGTGGCAGCGGACAAATTGCACCTGGACAACGGGTGACTGATTTTCTCGAGGGTACGCTTTCTGCAGATCTGCCTAAAACGAGTTACTTCCCAGGTATTCAAAGTGCCCGACTCGATGCAATCATGCCCGAGTGGATTACCTCTCGCATGCGCCGCGGGCTCAAACTATTCGGCCAACAAATGCGCGGCTATATTACAGAGGAATGTAATCTGATAGGCTTTGAAACTCGCACCAGTTCACCGGTCCGTGTGCCGCGCGATGCAGATTCACTCCAACACCCAGAAATCACTGGTCTATTCCCCTGTGGCGAAGGTGCCGGCTACGCGGGCGGTATTGTCAGCGCTGCGCTCGACGGCATCCGCTGCGCAGAAGCTGCCGCGGGTTAAACAGTGTACTCATGCCATCCTCTACCATGCTTCACTTGGTAGGATAAGCGAATAACATAGGGCTTAAAAAGGTTCATCGTCGATTGCGGGGGAAGGCATTGATCTATGTCGGGAGCGTTGAATTTGTTTTTGCTCTTGGGAGGGACGACCTCTGTGTCGTCCGCTAAGGATGCGAAAAAGTCCGACAATATCATCCGCTTTTGGAGCATCCTGAATAATTGTCATGTGATTTCCAAAA
>Ga0228624_1001037_pt1 | contig 11926 bp, 8 predicted proteins | sample 29DmetaG_FD_182744 | JGI IMG/M metagenome (GOLD analysis project Ga0228624, IMG submission 182744) | Seawater microbial communities from Monterey Bay, California, United States - 29D | ecosystem: Environmental > Aquatic > Marine > Coastal | place: USA: California | collected 2016-10-10 | reverse complement strand
TCAATCCGCTGGTCACCGATAAATCAGGAAATCTGATCGCCCTCGACGCAAAGGTCTCCTTCGACGACAATGCGATCTTTCAGCATCCTGACGTACAACAACTGCGCGACCTTAACGAAGAGGACCCCAAGGAGATCGAAGCCTCCAAGCACAACCTCGCATACATTGCACTCGATGGGAACATCGCCTGCATGGTCAATGGAGCAGGCCTGGCGATGGCTACCATGGACATTATTCAAAGCTTCGGCGGTTCACCGGCCAACTTTTTGGACGTTGGTGGAGGCGCCAACGAAGACCAAGTCACTGCGGCTTTTAAAATCATCCTTTCCGATCCAAATGTGAAGGGTATCCTCGTGAATATTTTCGGCGGTATTATGAAATGCGATGTCATCGCCCGCGGCATTATTGCAGCGGCGAAAAACGTCGAAATTACCGTCCCCCTCGTCGTACGCCTCGAAGGGACCAACGTTGAAGCCGGCAAGCAGATCCTCCGCGAAAGCGGTGTCGCCCTCACTCCAGCAGACAGCCTAGTGCAAGCCGCCGAAATCATCGTCGAGCAAGTCAAGGCCGACGCATAATCCTGACAACGAACACAGTTAAACACACATTTCAAAATGAGCGTTCTTGTAAATAAAAATACACGTCTAGTCGTCCAGGGTATCACCGGTAAGACTGGCACATTTCACACACAACAGTGCATCGAATACGGCACCAACGTCGTAGCCGGTGTCACTCCCGGTAAAGGCGGTCAACTGTGGGAGGGCAAAGTGCCCGTCTGCAACACCGTCGCCGAAGCGGTTAAAGAGCACGGTGCCAACGCATCCGTCATCTACGTCCCGCCAGCCTTCGCCGCAGACTCCATTCTCGAAGCGATCGAAGCCGAGATTCCTCTCGTCATCTGCATCACCGAAGGTGTACCGGTTCGCGACATGGCTGAAGTGCGCCGTCGCCTCTTCTTCCACAACACTAAGACACGCCTGATCGGCCCCAACTGCCCAGGCATCATCACACCAGGAGAGTGTAAAATTGGCATCATGCCGGGCTACATCCACAAGCCAGGTCGGGTCGGTGTGGTCTCTCGCTCCGGCACATTGACCTACGAAGCAGTTTATCAGCTGACACAGCGCGGCCACGGCCAATCCACATGTATCGGTATCGGTGGCGATCCAATCAACGGCACTTCTCAGCTCGATGCAGTGCGCCTACTCAACGAAGATCCTGACACCGATGCGATCATCATGATCGGCGAAATCGGTGGCAGTGCCGAAGAAGAAGCCTGCGCCTACATCAAGGAGCATGTGAAGAAGCCAGTCGCTGGATTTATCGCAGGCGCTTCCGCACCAAAGGGCCGCACCATGGGCCACGCAGGTGCCATCGTCTCCGCTAACGGAGCCGGCACAGCCGAAGCCAAGTTCGCAGCCATGGAAGACGCCGGCGTCTCGATCGCTCGCAACCCTTCGGAAATCGCCGACGCGCTGTTGAAGATCTACAAAGGGTAGTTCGCTACCAATCTCGAGTCTCCACTTTCAAATCCGCCTGCTGCGAACGCACAGGCGGATTTTTTGTTTTCCAAGCAGTACTAATACAGGTGATCATCGCAGCACCACCCATTTTGTAAAAAATCGTGTCTACACATGCAACAAATACGAACCATCGACGATCTAACTTAGACCCGAAACTTTAGAACCTAACTAGCCGCTCATTAAGCTGTTACGATTGACACAACTACCCACTTAATTAGTCATTACAAGTCTACCTTTCCGCCTTTAAGTCGACAGAAATAACCGCGTCTACCTATGTCTCGACACCTCTACACTGTCACCCTTACGAGTGCACTGATTCTAGCCTCATTATTTGCTCCCACAGCATCGGCTAGAATCTTCACTAGCGCTGAGGGTAAGACCATTGATGCCGAGCTGATCGCAATGTATGGCAATCAAGTCACGATACGTCGCAATGATAATCGTAAACAGTTCACTCTCTCGCTCAGCAAATTCTCCGTCAAAGACCGTGCTTACATTTTAAATCAGAAACAAGCAGGCCTTCTCAAAACGACCTCCTACGACACATCGACTCAGCCGGATGTCGCGCCTGTCACCAAGGTACAGCATCATTTTTCTGCTAGCAGAAAAATCGACGAATTACTCGCCAAGTATTGGCAGACGCAGGGCGTCTCACCCGCCCCTATCGTCGACGACGCGACGTACCTGCGCCGCGCCTACCTAAAAATTATTGGCCGCATTCCGAGCTACGCCGAGGCCGTTCATTTCCTTAATGACTCGAGCCCCAGTAAACGCTCGGAGCTCGTCGATAAGCTGTTGGACTCCCCCGGCTACGTTAGCCACAACTTCAATCTCTGGGCCGATGTGCTACGTGCCAAGACAACAGGTCGAGAAGGCAGTCGCTACGGGGGTATTTACTATATCCCATGGCTCAAAGAACAAGTGCGGCGCAATGTTCCCTACAACGATTTCGTCGAATCACTCCTCACTGCCGAAGGGTATCCTTGGGATAATCCTGCCGTCGCCTACTACCTGCGTGACTTCGGCATGCCCCTCGACAACATGTCAATGACCACGCAGGTCTTCCTAGGCACACAGATGCAATGCGCACAGTGCCATGACCACCCCACGGATGTGTGGAGCCAAAAAGACTTTTACCAACTCGCCGCGTACACCTACGGCCTAAAAACTGGAGTGAACATCAACTTAGATGACCCCAAACTAAAAAAAGTCAGTGAACGGCTTCGAAAGGAAACTAGACGAACCAACAAAGGAAAAATTCCCGGCTACCAAGCACCGAGCCCAGTCAGCGCTGGCCGTGAGTTTTTTGCCCCTCTGCGGTGGGGTGTCATTCACTCAAATCGTAAGCTCGAACTACCACATGATTACCAATACGACGACGCTCAACCCAAAGACACCGTCGCCCCCAAAGTACTCTACGGTAAGCAATCCAACGCCGATTTACATGATTCTGAGAGACGTGTAAAAAGTTATGTCGAGTGGATGATCTCGCAAAATAACGAGCGCTTTACACTAGTTATAGCCAACCGTATGTGGAAGCACGCGATGGGCAAAGGTCTCATCGAGCCAGTCGACGAACTCACAGAAGAGTCCGTCGCCGATGTGCCCGAACTAATGGACTATCTCGAAGCTGTGATGATCGGGCTCGATTACGATCTGAAACAATACCTGCGCGTACTCTACAATACCGATTATTTCCAGCGCCAGGCAGTCATCGACAACCCAGACCTGACTGACGACTATCACCTCGAAGGTCCAATCTTTCAGCGCATGAGCTCGGAGCAAATTTGGGACTCGATCGCGACGCTGATGACCCCTGACATTGATCTGCTACTCAAGCCTAGCTACACTGCCAATAATAATGGCATCAAATACGAAACGGGGAAAAAGCCTGCAGCTGCTGTCTACGCAGAAGAGTGGTCCGCGCAAAAAATCGCGTCTCACATCATTAAAATGACAGATGTCTATACCGAGTATAACATTGCCAGATCTGAGTATTCAAAAATCAACAAAGACCCAGTTCTGCGCAATACACCCGAACACAAAGCCGCTCGCAGGAAGTTAAATGAAACCCGTAAAGCATGGAGCGCAGCACTCAATCCCGACCTGGGTCAACTTGCCACTGAAGACACACCCATGATGGGGATGTCGCCGATGATGGTGAACTTCCCCACGGTGAATAACACGACCAACAACGGTCAGCGTAATAAAGTAGACGAACGATGGATCAAAAACATCCGCCGCGCCTCCGAGCTCGAATCGCCCCAGCGTAATGGCCACCTACTTGAAGTTTTCGGTCAATCAGACCGAATGCTTATCGAAAACCGCGATGACGGTAGTAACGTGTTGCAAGCGCTATTCCTGATGAACTCAAGCCAGACCAACTGGCTACTGGCACAGCGCTCGGCCCCAGTCTTGGAGGCTCGTCTAGCAAAGACACCTGAAGAAAAACTCAAAACACTTTATCTCGGATTCCTTGCGCGCGAACCATCGGCAGAAGAACTTGAAATATTACTTCCCGACTTCAAACAAAACCCAGAGAAAGCCCGTCAGCGCATCATCTGGGCCATGCTCAATACCCAGCAATTTCTATTCATCCAGTAACGACGAAAGGAACCCACAACCATGTATGACGAACTCAACAAACTGGATGAACTCTCACGCCGTAAATTCATGCAATACTCGGCGAAGGCGCTGCTCGGCGTAGGCCTCTCAGCTACGACCACTCCGCTTTGGGCCACACAAACAGTTAAAAAACCGACCGCCCGCAATGTCATCTATATTTATTTAAGCGGTGGCATGAGCCACATCGACACGTTCGACCCCAAGCCCAACTGGAAAGAGCAAGGCCCGGTCTCAACGATCGATACCAATGTCGCTGGCATCCAAATCTCTGAATACCTGCCCAGCCTTGCCAAGCGCATGGACAAGCTCGCAATCATCCGCTCCATGTATTCTAATCAAGGCGCGCACGAACCCGGCACCTACTTCATGCATACCAGCTATGCACAACGCGGCACCATTAAGCACCCTGGTCTCGGCGCATGGCTGAATAATATGTCCGGTAAGACCAACTCCACCTTGCCGGGTAATATCCGGATCGGCGGTAGTAACAATGCGCCCGGCGGTGCAGGCTTCCTAGACTCGAAATACGAACCGCTTCACCTTGGCACTCCAGACTCAGGCCTACCTCATATCCATCGTCACCAAAGCATCGACGAAGCCGAAATGCGTGAACGGCTCGAGCTCGCTCAAATGATGGATCTATCCTTCCATAAGAAATACCCAGCCAAGCAAGTGCGTGCCTACAGCGATGTCTACGATGAAGCGATCAAGCTGATGAACAGTAAAGACCTAGCCGCATTCGACCTGAGTAAAGAGCCTAAATTGACCCGCGATATATACGGAGAGTCACGCTTCGGCAAGAGTTGCCTACTGGCACGCCGCCTGGTTGAGCATGGCGTACGATTTGTCGAACTCACACTCGGTGGATGGGATACGCACAACGATAACCACCACAACCTCGCCAATCTGACCAATCCACTTGACCAATCCGTCGCGGCTCTACTGGACGATTTACACTACCGCGGCCTACTGGATGAGACACTCGTGGTGATCGGTACCGAATTTGGGCGCACCCCAGAGATCAATGCCAACGCAGGGCGCAACCACCATCCATCGGCATTCACCTGTGTGCTTGCTGGTGGTGGTATCAAAGGCGGACAAGTCTACGGCGCAACCGATGCGGGTGGACACTCGGTGGCCGACAACGGCGTAACCGTGCCCGACTTCAACGCCACCATTGCCTACGCATTGGGCCTACCGATTGATAAAGTTGTACACTCCCCCAGTGGTCGCCCCTTCCGCATCGCAGATAAAGGTCGCCCTATAACCGCATTGTTCTAAAAAAGGAGGGTCATGCTCCGTCATTGCCGCGTATAAAGTGATACAGACATTCTTGTCTGTCCTTCAGAATCCGCACCGACCCGGTGCAACAGGCAAGAATGCCTGAATCACTTTCCCACATTCCCACCTTCCCACTCCATCCTCATGCCTGAACTCCTGCTCCCATTTGGTCCCTTCCACATGGTACTGCTGCACCTACCGATTGGTGCCCTAGCAGCCATTTGGTTTGTCGAAATCTTTCTCGAAAAAAACACCAACACGCCGAAAAATAAGACGATCGGCTTGCTGCACCTGTTTCTATTACTATCTGCGGGACTCACCATCGCCCTCGGCCTCGCCTACGAAGACTTCGGCAACTATGGTGAGGAAATCGAAGCGCACGAATTCTGGGGACTCGTCTTCGGCGGCTGTATCCTTCTCACCTATCTACTCTATTGGACGCATCGCCTCATTGGTCGGCGCAGTTCAAGATGGCTCTATATACTGTCACTGATGGGAGCCACCATTAGCATGGTCATCACAGGCCATCTGGGAGCTGAACTCATCCACGGCAAAGGCTTTCTGTCTAAACCATTTAAAGCAGACAAACACGACCCCGAAGCACCCCCTGTAGAATCAACATCGATGACGAACCTCGCTAAGCCACGCAGCGAAGGCACCCCACAACCGCGTATCCATAAAGCAATGGCCATCAGCCAACCGAATCCCTCGGAGCCGACCAACACAGATTCCACACACGGAGTAATGGCCATGCACCCGATGGCAATCGACATAAACATAGACCCCATGGCAATGACCTCAGCAGCAGCAACCCAGCCTGTAGCTACAGACCCACGAATTGCTCTGTTCGAAACATCTCAATCGGTCTTCAAACGCCATTGCTACAATTGCCACGGTGCCACCAAGCAAAAAGGTGGCTATCGACTCGATACTAAGCACTCGATCTATCTCGGCGGAAAGAGCGACCTGCCTGCGGTCGTCCCTGGCAATGCAGAAGAGAGCGAGCTGATGTACCGAATGCAACTGCCACGCCACGATGACGATACCATGCCTCCCGAAGAAAAAGGCGCTGTCTCACCTGCAGACATCAAAAGCGTATGGCAATGGATCGAAGCGGGTGCTTACTGGCCCGATGAATCGGAGCTGAGCCATGCGGTGGGAGAGTATATCAAAATCGGCGACGCGAACACCGATGCATTGATCAAGCTAATCAACGCGACCGGCGCCAAAGCAGAATACAATGCCTGGAGCGATCAAAGCGTTCGTATCGACCTCGGAGTCGTTGACCCAGGGCAACTCAACAGTGCCATCAACCAACTCAATCAATTTGACCAAAAAATCACTTGGCTCGACTGTAGTGACCTTGAACTTCCCGAGAGATTTTTTACAGTCGTCCAACAGTTGAAAGACCTCGAGCGCCTGCATCTCAACGGCACAAACATAAGTGATGAGCAGCTCAAGGTATTGAGTAAACTTGCTAAGATTCGCTATCTAAACTTATACAATACTACAATTAGCGATGCTGGCCTGCGTATACTCCAAAACTTCTCGAACCTAGAGAAAGTTTACCTAAGCCAAACGAAAGTCAGCAACCAAGGCATCGCACAACTACAAAGGGCAAAACCGAGCCTGCATATAATTCACCGATAGCTCTAACTCCGCAAGCATAGCCGTGCTTAGAATGGAGACATCCAGAGTCATGGATTAGCTACATCGCCCTGTTCATCGCCACCTTGAACACAAAAGAAATATCCGCCCGTTGGCTTCTCGATATCTGAACTCAAAGTACTTGCCTGGCTTTTACGCTCCAATAACGGGATTTACTTAAAGCATTGAATATACGCTTCTTCGACCTCAACGCACACCCATCTTTCCGTGCGTGGATCATCGCAGCCCTTTACGTCGTCAACAATTGCTGCCTTGCCATTCATGTGAGGCCCAATCGTGATATCATAAAAATTCGAAACGATCGAAAACTCCGATACACGATAAAAACGGTGGTAAATACACTCCTTTGGTCAACCATAGAAGTAACTAATTTTGACTTAGTTAACCACGAACACCTTGCCGAAATGCTGAGGGCGCCATACCCTCCACTCGCTTAAAAACAACTGCCATGCGCTCGGGATCATTAAAGCCACACAACTCAGAAACCAACGAAATGGGATGATTTGTCTGCAATAACAACTGCTTCGCACGAGCCACACGAAGCTGACAGAGCATCTCCCATGGAGTGCACTGATAAAACTCTCGAAACTTTCGCTCCAACCCACGACGAGCGATATTTAACTCACCGCAAAGTAAATCGATTGTAATTGGATCTTGAATACGCTCAGATAAATAAGACATTACTCGCCGCAGGATGGGGTCTTCCACCGCGAGATGATTGGCCGAGTGTCGCAATACGACTCCTCCAGTCGGCACGCGCAGCGGCTCAGCAGGTGGCGCCTCACCAGCCAATAGTCTAGGCACATCGATCAACGAGCTCGAGGCCAGCTTCTGCCAAACAGAACCCGGCAGCACGGTCGAATCTCAAGCAGCTCCTAATATCTATGCAGATGCAGCAATTGAGCTTGGCGTAATGATCCAATCAATCACGAACCCATAAGCCCTGATTGAAAGAGTAGCACTATTAAGCTTTTTTACTCAATGCATTGCCTTCCAGCAACGCAGTCATCTTCGCCCTTAGAGCATTTTCAATGGCGCCGGCATCGCCCACATTCTCGGCAATGCAATTGACGATCGCACTGCCAACAACAACCCCGTCTGCTGCTTGCGCCACGGTAGCCACATGGCCTGCATTAGAAATTCCAAAACCAACCACAACGGGCAGGTCAGTGTGTTGCTTAATCACATCGACGCGCGCTTTAATGTTGTCAGACATCGAGGCCTGCTCACCTGTCACACCTTCGCGCGAGACATAATAGACAAACCCAGTTGCCGCTTTGCAAATCGTCTCAAGTCGCTCATCCGGAGTCGTTGGTGCGACGATAAAAACCGTCTGCATGCCATGCTTCTCACATGCTGCAAGATGTTCGCCTGCTTCTTCTGGCGGCAAGTCCAAGGTCAATAAACCATCGGCCCCAGCAGCCTTTGCCTTCGCCGCATAGGTATCGCTGCCCTGCGCAAAAACCAAGTTATAGTAAGTATAAAACACAATCGGCACCTCGCTGAAAGCGCGCACCGCTTTGACCAACTCCAACACGCGCTCACTCGTGCTACCGCTATCCAGCGCACGCTGAGCGGCCAACTGGTTAGTCAACCCATCTGCCAGCGGATCCGAAAAGGGCACCCCCAATTCGAGAATATCCACGCCTGCCTCAATCACCGCACGGCAGGCATTGACAGAGGTGTCGAAGTCGGGATCTCCTGCGCAAAGATAGCCGACAAAAGCGGCGCGATTTTCGGCGCGAGCGTTAGCAAAAGCTTGTTCGATACGGGACATGGTAAAGTATAAAAGTAAAATGTAGGAAAGTGGGAAGGTTTAATCTCGTATCTCTTCAAGCGTCAAGCGACCAAAAGACTTTTAAACCTGCTCACCCACCCGAACTTTCGTACCTTCAAACCTTCGCACCGCGAAGCCCTAACTATCACGCACCAGTGCTTTTTCGATCAGCGGCAGCATCTCGCCGCGACGAAAGAGCGTTACCTGCCCAGTGCTACCAGATACTACGACGCAGAGGCAATCTTCGACTTGTGTAATCGAGGCTGCAGCTGCGTGGCGACTACCGAGCCCGCTAGGTAAGTTGTGATTGTAGTCTGGGGCGTGAATTAAAGATCCTGCAGATACTAGCACCCCATCACCTCGGATAATGAATGCACCATCAATCGACGAGAGCTCTTTCACCGTTTCATCCATAAACGGATTCAAAATGTTACGATCCTCATCCTTATAGCCATAGAATGGATTAAGAATCAGTGGCTTGGTGTAGTCCGAAATTTTATCTGCATTGCCAAGCACAAATAGGCAACCCACAGGATGTCCCTCACGCCCTTCGACCGCAAGCTCAGTCGCAATGGCTAACACTCGTTCGACCACCTCCGCTTTTACGCCAGAGGGCAGCATATTTGATTTCTGCATCAGCATCGTCTGAAACTCACGCTCCACATCCACCACTGTGATACTATCAAATTGATTACTCTGCGGCAGACCACCAACACAGCAGAGGCGCTCATTGCTGGAGAAAATACCACGCGTCAGGCCGATCAGCACCGCACTGCGTAACTGTGAAAAGCGGTGATTACTATATGAGCGGATCGGTAAGATCGCATCGATATCATTACGCTCTGAGGCCGAATCTGAGGTGCCGTGCGCAATCAGTACTGTTTTAAAATCCTTAAACACTCGCCCCACTTCGACACCACCACCAAAGGTATCCCCAAAAACCAATACCGAGGTGCAATTCGCGCCCTTAGCAATTTTGGCGGCCTCTTTTAAAATAAGATTATTAAACCGATTGTGGCGTTGCCGCGGCTTCGCGCCATCTCCTCCGAACACCGATTTTACTTCGCGGCGAAAGTCAGGAAGAGACTTTGCCGCATTCAAACGCTGCATACAAGCAACATCCTGAAAGACACGAGCGAGGGACGCTAGACTGTAGAGATAACTGCGCGCATTCTCCGCCGCGAGCAGCAAAAAGACGTAGCGGATATCCTGATACTCATTATTCCCCTCATAACTCAAGCCATTTGGGCAACGCCCTACCGCAATCATGTAATTGCGCTTCATTGGCACTCGTGCGTGGGGCAAGCACACCCCACCACCGAGGTAAGTCGTCATTTGCTTTTCCCGATCTAGCAGATCGTTCAACAGCCCTTTTTTTGTCAACTTCCTCTCTTTAGACAACTCACAGGCATTCAGCAATTCTGACAACGCACCCTTGAAGTCCGTGCTTTCGATATCGATCACACGAGTTTGAGCGATGTAGCGGTCAATACGCATATCTTATATGTGAACCGTAAGTGTCTATTGTCAAAAGATTTAAAGAAAAATGATAGGGCTAATAAAAATAAGAGAGGACTCTGGCAATTTGAGATTTATCGATAGAATCAGGATGCTGAACAGAGCATCCTGTTTCATTTAGTTTTCCCACTCAATTGCGCCTTTCTTCAACTCATAGAACAGCCCAAGAACTAAGACGAAAAGAAAGAAAAAGATCGGCAATAAAATCGGCAAGTTCGCCGCTAAAAATTCACGAAATACCAACACCCATGGCACCAAAAAGATGACTTCAATATCAAACAAAATAAAGAGCATGGCAGTCACATAAAACTTCACCGCAAAACGCGCGTGCCCTGAACCTTGCGCCAGCATACCACACTCGTACGGCTCATCCTTAAGTCCAACTGACGTGCCACGTTGGCCAAACACATGCGACGCGGCAAGAACCACCACACCAATACTGGCAGCGATTAAAATTTGTATAAGAATCGGATAATAGTCCGCGATTTGCATAATCATCAAAGAATGAAGCTTTGCCTCTCAGTTCAAGGCGTTTCTGCGTTGATTCGAAATTAATTCGCGCACCGCGTTCTCAGTCTGCAGACTCGGTCTCGACCGAGTTTAACAATAACTCATCGCTTTCGACCAGATCGATCTTCGCTAAACGCTGCACCTGAATCTCTGATCTTTGGTATAAGCCCAGGCCAAGGCTTGCAGCAAAGGGGAACTGCCGAGGCAATGGCGTGATTTCCGGAAAGCCATCCAACAAGCGGTGCTCGTTCATTCGATCATACAGCAAGCGATCAATCGCCACTGGATCGGAGCTCATCCATAAAAGCGGCTCTGAGCGCGAATAGCGTGACTTGAAACGCGGGCCACCGATATACTGGTAACGATCTAAAGATACAAAATGTAGCACCATCCGCTCGCTCAGTTCTGGGATCGCGGCGATCTCTGCAACCGCCGCAGAGGCAGTCGCCTCATTACCAAGAAAGCGCTGGCTATTACTCACATTCCATAAAGTTGCATTGGCCAGCGCTCCATCCACCCCCAACGCCTGGTCATCAACACCGACCGCTAAGTTCACCCAGAAATCGACATCAAACAGCAAGGGCGCGGCCAAAAAACTCTTACGTTCCTTGACTTGCTCCTCCAGTGAATTCGTGCCACGTCCAAAATCACCCAACAATTGCGGCTCTTGACTCATGCTAGGCGGCAATGGGCTATCGTAAAACCAATCCACATCATAATACTGCTCACTATCCAAAGCATACACTTGGCACCCCTCAAAATCACCCAAATCAGAACTCAACAATGGCATAATCCCCGCTTGCCGAAGTTGATGCGCCGAGTAATCCACAATAATAATCGATTCCCGCCCAAATCCGCGTGCCTCCAACACACCAATCACAGCGCGTAACAATTGCAGCGGTGTGCTCAACCCACGCCCGCTTCGAGTATTCACCTTAATGCCGACCATGCCACGATTACCGGCTGTGAGCTCGGCACCGACTGCAGCTTCATAAGTCTCGACCAAGGCCGCCACTGCAGAGTG
>Ga0228624_1001029_pt1 | contig 11993 bp, 9 predicted proteins | sample 29DmetaG_FD_182744 | JGI IMG/M metagenome (GOLD analysis project Ga0228624, IMG submission 182744) | Seawater microbial communities from Monterey Bay, California, United States - 29D | ecosystem: Environmental > Aquatic > Marine > Coastal | place: USA: California | collected 2016-10-10 | reverse complement strand
GTATCAAACCAATTGGCCTAGCTGCTCGAGATACACTTCGATTAGAAATGGGATATTGTTTATATGGAAATGACATTAATGATACTACATCTCCCTTAGAAGCAGGTTTAGGATGGATCACCAAATTCAATAAAGAATTTGTAAATTCAGCTACTTTAAAAGCCCAAAAAGAAACTGGTATTACTAAAAAATTAGTTGCCTTTGAACTTACTGAAAGGGGTATTCCAAGGCATGACTATGCTATTGTAGATGTTGAAGGAAAACAAATTGGTGTGGTTACTTCGGGTACTATGAGTCCCTCTTTAAGTAAGGGAATTGGAATGGGTTATGTACCTAAAGAAATTTCAAAACCAGGAACTAAGATTTTTATTCAAGTTCGAAAAAAACAAATCCCTGCAACGATTATAAAATTACCTTTTTATAAAGGCTAACTGATGAAAATTTCATCTTAATTGGATTACAATAATTAATTTATTTAGTCAACACTTGTAACAAAAACAAAAAATGACTACCAATTAGATACCTTACTAAGAAGTTAATTTTAATTAAAATATCTAAGTGTATGAAATCTTTTCTTTACATAATAAGCCTTTGTTTTTTTATTTCTTGCAATAGCTCCATAAACACACAAGAATTTATGAATACTTCAAAAGGAAAGTATTTATTTAATTCAAATGAAACCATAGAAGTTTATTTTAAAGATGGTATTTTAAAAATAACATGGAGAGGCAAGAATTTAAAACCAATAAAGGTTAATGATAGTTCATTTTATGTTAAAGAAATGAATGAGAAGTTAATTTTTATGTCAAAACCTGAAATGCATATAGAGTTAGCAGAAAAAAGAGAACATAAAGGAGAAAAATTTTATTTCAAAAAAATAGCTCAAGAAGAGAAAACAGCTTTTGAATATTTTAAAAATAAAGAATATACAAACGCTCTTAATGCATACATTAAGATTCAACAAAATGATTCCTTGGATCCTGTTATTGATCTCTACAGATTGAATAGAATGGCAAAAAAGTACATGAGCGCAAATAAAATTGCAGAAGCAAAAGAGTTGTTTTTAATTAATATCGCTCTGTATCCCCAAAAATCGTTAGTTTATGATAGCATGGGTGATGCTTTTAAAAAAGAAAATGATACCGTTAAAGCGATTGAATATTATAAAAAATCTTTAGTAATTAATCCAGAAAATAGAAATTCATTAAAAAATTTAAAAAAACTAAAGAGAATTCAAAAATAGAGGTTCCAAAATCATATTTACAGATAATTTCATCGCGTGATTTTAGCTAAAAAAATCACTATCTTTATTAAAATTATATTATCACAACATGAAAACAGCTCAAGAATGGTTTGATGAATATGCTGTAAGCCATCAAAATTCAACAAATCAATTTATTCATTATATATGTGTACCCGCTATTTTTTTTAGTGTAATTGGTCTTTTAATGAGTATACCATCTTCTTTTCTCGAAAATATATTTGAATTATACAACCCATTGTTAGAAAACTGGGCAACAGTTATATCTACTTTTATTTTATTATTTTACCTACGTCTTGGATTTTGGTATTTTATTCAAATGTTATTCTTTATTTGTTTAGCAATTTTGGGTAACTTTTGGTTGGGTTCAACTGTAAACCTACTATATGGCTCTTTAATCATATTTATAGTTGCATGGATTGGACAATTTTATGGACACCATGTAGAGGGAAAAAAACCTTCTTTTGCAAAAGATCTACAATTTCTTTTAATAGGACCACTTTGGGTTGTCAAGAAAATATCAATCAAAAATAAGTAATGAAAGAAGAAATATCATTTGATGAATTTCTTAGTGTTGATATAAGAATTGGAACAGTTATAGAAGTTAAAGATTTTCCAAAAGCTCGCAAAGCCGCTTATCAATTAATTATTGACTTTGGGTCTATTGGAATTAAAAAATCAAGTGCTCAAATTACAGACTTGTATTCCAAGGAAGAATTACTCCATAAACAAGTTAGTGCTATAGTTAATTTTAAACCCAGGCAAATTGCAAATTTTTTGAGTGAATGTTTAATTCTCGGAGTTTATAATAAAGATGGACATGTAGTTCTTTTACAAACATCTCAACCAATTAAAAATGGAGAACAGATTCGTTAGATTAACTATCTAATTTTTAGGATTATTTAATATTACAAGCGCTCCGATTACTCCTGGGATCCAACCACATAACGTTAGTAAGAAAATAATAATAAAAGATCCGCACCCCTTATCAATAATGGATAGAGGAGGAAAAAGTATTGCTAATAATACACGAAAAAAACTCATAAAACCCTAAGATATATATAATTAGACGTGATATTTTATATTTTGTTACAATCAGTTTATGACTAACAAAAAAGTCATGAAATTTTACACGAAAAAATCATGACTTTTAAATTATTTACATTTTATCACCAAAGAAAATTGCGTTCATTAGTAATTTATTAGTGCCATACCAAAAAGCTCTAAAATTTGTATTGTCAGTAAACACAACAACTCTTCCCCTACCCATTCTTTGAACTTTAAAAGGAACTGTATTTTTTATAGCTTTTGCATTTTCCTTTGAAATATAACCACTTAATAAAGGATTATTTGTGTACCGAATAGGGTTGTTGTAACTCTTTTTATCTGCCTTCATGAAAAGGGTTGTATTTCTAAACAAAGCAATTTTATCATTCTTATAACCAAAATTAATGGGATGAGAACGATCTACATTTGCCTCGAAAATAGCACCGCCAATCACTTGGGCTCCATTTTTTAAAGATTTTGCTTCAAAAGAAACATCTTCAACAGTGTCTATATTTGAAGTTACAAATTCAAAGTTTATAAATTTATTTGATTTTAACCATTTAGCTGCACCTCGGTAACCTATTAAAGTACCTCCATCACGAACCCACTTTTGAAGTTTTTCAATTGATTTCTTATCTAAACCTCTACTGTTAGGGGCTATTATAACCGTGTATTTACTTATGTCTATTCGATTAAAATAAATCATGTCTAATTTCGTAACATGCATGTCATAGCGTTGATCGAATAAATGCCATATTTCTCCCGGGTCACTTACATTTACTCCATTACCAACTAACATTGCTACTTTTGGTAATGAAATATTCTTAAAGTTATTACTTCCCAAATCTATACCGTCATTTAAGCCTGTAGAAACGCCGTTAATTTCTAGATGGCTTTCATTAGCAACAGTTTTTAAAAAATCGTATAATTCTTGACTATCTAGCTTTTGGTTTTGAACAGGTATTTGAATAGTCCCATAATCATATGAATTACCTCCATTATTGAAGTTTTTCATAGATACTTTTGCTCGCAAGCCTTTTTGTAGTATTGCATTCAACGCTTTGGGTGTATAATATTCATTCCAGGGCATTAGGTAACCAACATTGCTCTTTTTACTAACACTACCTTCATTTATTTTTAATGTTTTAATTTCTGGCCCAGCATTATTTAAAGAAATATTTTCTGCATAATCTACACCAAATGAGTGATTAAATGTCCATGCAGAAACATCATAAAATAAACTATCTTTAAAACTAGTCCTTACATCAAACATTGCCTTTACCAATTTTTGATTTTTTTGATTCATTGGGACAACATAACTATATCCTTTTCTAAACTTTTTTCCACCTGCTCTAAAATCTGACTTTACTTCATGAATAGCAACATGATGTCTTTTTAAAACTTCCGCTAAATGATAACTTTTGGCGGCATCTTTATGATCTCCAAAAACAATAGCTTTGGCTTTAGATGATTCTTTCCTTGCTTTACTATAAAAATCTTGTTGATATTTTAAAATTTTAACACGCATTTCTTTAGCAGCTTCAAGGGTAGACATAGCTGCAGTATACTGATTTCTGATTGTAAAAGGAAAGGTTAATATACCATTAGAGGTTTCTTGAGCATGACCTCTTGAACTTCCTTGTTCAAACAAAATCCCAATACCTCCATTAATATCCGGAAATGTAGACCCCTTTCCGTAGTAAAAATCATCATAACTTTCTTCTGAATAATATTGAGATCCTATTTTATCCAATGCTTTAGCATGATAGTTACCAATTTCTCTAGTTAAATCTTGGTTTAATTGTGGTGTTAATGGGTGTGTTCTACTCGGAATACCTGGCTGAAAAAAGAAAGTTGAATTGGACCCCATTTCATGATGATCTGTTAAGATATTTGGTAACCATTTGTGAAATGATGCAATTCTAGCTCTAGATTCTGGTAACTGAACTGGTAGCCAATCTCTATTCATATCGAACCAATAGTGATTTGTTCTACCTCTTGGCCAAACCTCAAAATACTCTCTATCATTTGAATCTGGGTTAATATTTTTACTCTTGTTGGTATTTGCCCAATAAGCAAAACGTTGTAAACCGTCTGGATTAAAAGATGGATCAAATAAAATAACTGTATTATTCAATAAATCTTCAGTAGCTGAACTAGTTGAAGCTGCTAAATAATATGCTACAGCCAAAGCAGCATTTGAACCACTAGGCTCATTTCCATGGATAGAAAAACCCTGATAGACAATGATAGGGTCATTAGTTACATCCAGTGATGAGTCATTGGTGCCGTCTATATGTCTTTGTCTTATATCGTCTATACGGGAATGATTGTTTGGAGAGGTAATCGTTAACAATAACAAGGGTCTTCCTTCAAATGTTTTCCCTCTATCTTCAAGAGTAATACGATCAGATGATTTAGCTAATGCCTTCATATACTCAACAAGTTTATCATGAGTAACGTGCCACTCTCCTACTTGATGTCCAATAATTTCCTTTGGAGTAGGAATCTTGTCATTATAATTTTGATCAGAGGGAACATAATAATTTAGATCTAATTCTTGAGAGTTTATTGAAAAAGAAATTGTTAATAATAAAAAGGTGAGGACTATATTTTTCATTAGTATTAAGATTTGATTTTAACAAAGATATTAAAAACAATTCTTACTTTTTTTTGGAACAAAACTCTTATTTTTGATTAATCTTTTTGTGATGATTTGCACAAAAAAAAGCAAAACAAAAAATATTTTATAAAGACACTTTTTTTCAAAATTAGAAATGTTTAAATAAAGATATGATTGATGATATAAAATTAAAAAAAATTGAAGATAAGTTAGTAGGATCTATTGTATACGATGATCTGCATAAAGCTCTTTATGCAACAGATGCCTCTGTTTATAGAAAGATACCTCTGGCAGTGGCGTATCCAAAAAACAATAATGATCTTCAAGTTTTAATTGAATTTGCTTCATCAAATGGAATTACTTTAATTCCTAGAACAGCCGGAACTTCTCTAGCTGGACAGTGTGTTGGGGATGGTATTGTTGTTGATGTATCAAAACATTTTACTAATATTATTTCATTTGATGAACTTAATAAAACTATTGTTGTAGAACCAGGTGTTATAAGAGACGAACTAAATTTATTTTTAAAACCTTTTGGGCTTTTTTTTGGTCCAAATACTTCTACATCGAACCGATGCATGATTGGTGGTATGGTAGGAAATAACTCCTCAGGAAGTACATCAATTAAATATGGAGTAACAAGAGATAAAGTTTTACAAATTGATGGAGTTTTAAGTGATGGGTCAATTGCCTCCTTTGGAGAAATTTCGTCCGAAAAATTTAAATTAAAAGCGCAACAAAAGACTTTAGAAGGAAAAATTTATGCTTCTATTTTTAATGAACTTTCACAAAAAAAAATTCAACAACAAATAAAAGACCATTTTCCTAAACCAAGTATTCATAGAAGAAATACTGGGTATGCAGTAGATGAATTATTAAACTCAAATTTATTTGGCGGACAAGAAACTACTGTAAATTTAGCAAAATTATTAGCAGGTAGTGAAGGGACATTGGTGTTTTCCACAGCTATTACCTTACAACTAGATACTCTTCAACCCAAAGAAAGTATCATTATTGCCTCTCATTTTAACAGCATTAATGAAAGTTTAAAAGCTACAGTTTTAGCAATGAATCATGAATTATATGCTTGTGAATTGATGGATAAAGTAATCTTAGATTGTACTAAAAACAATCGTGAACAAGCAAAAAATCGTTTCTTTGTCAAGGGAGATCCAGAGGCTATTTTAATGTTTGAAGTTTGTGGGAACTCTACTGAAACTGTTCATAAAAAAGCAGATAAATTAATTGAAGATTTAAAAGAACAAAATTTTGGGTATCATCATCCTAAAATATTGGGAGATGATATCAAACGAATGTTTGACCTGCGTAAAGCCGGTTTAGGGCTATTAGGGAATATTATAGGTGATAAAAAGGCTGTAGCGTGTATAGAAGATACTGCAGTTGATTTAAATGATCTTCCAACTTACATTGAAGAATTTACAGAAATAATGGATAAATATCAGCAAAAAGCTGTGTATTACGCTCATGCTGGTGCTGGTGAATTACATTTACGACCAATTTTAAATTTAAAAAAATCTGAAGATGTTTCTTTGTTTAGAAAAATTACGACTGAAACTGCACTATTGGTGAAAAAATACGGAGGTTCTTTCAGTGGTGAACACGGAGATGGCATTGTACGTGCTGAATTTATCCCTCTGATGATTGGAAATGATAATTATGAATTATTAAGACGTATAAAAAAAGTATTTGATCCAAATAATATTTTTAACCAAGGAAAAATCACAGATGCTTTTCCAATGGACAAAAGCCTTCGATATGAAGTTGATAGAATTGAGCCAGAAATTAAAACAATTCAAGATTTTTCAGATAATCAAGGAATTTTAAAATTAGCAGAAAAATGTAATGGATCAGGTGATTGTAGGAAACCTGCTTCGGCGGGTGGTGCCATGTGCCCTAGTTACAGAGCCACAAAAGATGAAAAAGATTCTACTCGTGCAAGAGCGAATACTCTTCGTGAATTTTTAACCAATTCTAAACAGGCAAACAAATTCAATCACCAAGAACTTAAGGACGTTTTTGACCTCTGTTTAAGTTGCAAAGCGTGTGCTTCAGAATGTCCAAGTAACGTTGATGTAGCAGCTCTAAAAAGTGAATTTCTTTATCAATATCAGGAAAAAAATGGGTACTCTTTCAGAAATACCATGTTTGCAAATAATGTTAAATATAATAAGATAGGAAGTCTTGTACCTAGTTTTACCAATTTGGTATTAAACACTTATTTAACGAAGTTTATAATGGGTATTTCACTTAAGCGAAGTGTTCCAAAATTGACACCTAAAACATTAAAATCTTGGTATAAAAAACAAATACATTCTAGCAGTCAGAAAATCGTTTATGTTTTCTGTGATGAATTCACCAATTTCTATGATACTGAGATAGGTAAGGATACCATCACTGTTTTAAAAAAACTTGGTTATAACCCCACCTTTATAGACCATATGGAAAGTGGGAGAAGTTTTATCTCAAAAGGTTTCTTAAAAGAGGCTAAAGCTATAGCAAATAAAAATGTTACTGTATTTAAAGAATTAATTTCTGAAGAAACTCCACTTATTGGTATAGAACCCTCAGCTATTTTGACTTTTAGAGATGAATATATACGTTTGGCTGATGACAAGAACTCAGCCACCACTATTTCAAACAATACATTTACTATTGAAGAATTTCTAAAAAGAGAATTTGATAAAGGAAATATCAGAAGCAATCAATTTTCTATGAAAAAAAAGGTTTTGAAAATTCATGGTCACTGCCATCAAAAAGCACTGTCTAGCACACATGCTACTTTTTCAATTTTAAATATTCCTCAAAACTATAAGCCTACAATAATGAACACAGGTTGTTGCGGTATGGCTGGGTCTTTTGGTTATGAAAAAGAACACTATAGCGTTAGTATGCAAGTAGGAGAAGATACATTATTCCCTAAGATAAGGAATATTTCAAATGATGTAGAAATTGTTGCATCAGGAACTAGTTGTCGTCATCAAATATATGATGGCACAAAACGCATAGCAAAGCACCCCATCACGATACTGTGCGAAGCGCTTGTATAATTTTTTAAAAAATAAGAAACTAGTTAAGTTGAACTAGGAGTTTAACTTTGTTTAATTCTTCTTTTAATTTATTAACAAAGAAAGTATACTCACTTTTTCTAGTCTCTTCAAATAATGACCTATTGGATATTATCTGTTTTTTTATACTCTTTTGAGACTCATTTAATAAATCTTCTTCAATGAAATTTATAGAGAAAAGATACAATTCAATGATAATAGGTACTGCAGCAATTCCTTTATCAGTAGCAATATACTGAGTACTTTTCTTTGTACCTGTAGGATCTAATTTTTCAATAAAACCATTGACTTGTAAAGATTTTAACCTGTTAGCAAGTATGTTACTAGCAATTTTTTCTTTAGATTCTCTTAGCTCTTTGAATCTAGTTTTTTTATGTATGATTAAATCCCTTAAAATTAGTAATGACCATTTATCACCTAATTGTTGGATGGAATACGCAATCGCACATGTTGGTTTCGGGGTAATTTTCACGGGTTTTTAATTTAATTACGAAATAAAACTACAAAAAATACTCGCACACACAAAAAAATTAGTGAATATTTAACATAAAAAAAAAACACTACAACACTAGTATTAACATATGTTTATAAGAATTTTTAGGTTAAAAAAGTTAATTCTAAAACTTGTTCAATTATTTTAATCTATCAAGACTTGTTAATATTGTATTTATTTTTGCCAATGTATCAGACTCTTTCTTCCGTTCTAAAATAATAACCTGATCAGGAGCATTTTGAACAAAACGTTCATTTGATAATTTTTTTTGAATACCTGTAAGAAAACCTCTTGCTCGTTTTAGCTCTGATTCTAGTTTCAAAATCTCAGCCTCTACATCAATATTCTCCTCAGAAATAGGCACAAAATACTCATTAGATTTAACCCTAAAGGAGGCTCCATCAACTTTTTCTGAAACATCTTCTATAGCTGATGTATTTGTTAATTTTTGTATGAGAGCATGAAACTGATTATTTTTAATTTCTCTGTTTATAACATATAATTTAATGGGGTCTCTAAAAGGAATATTCTTATCTTTTCTTATGGTTCTTATTCCAGAAATAATAGCTGAAGCCATATCAAATTTTAAAATGACTTCATTATCATAGTCTTTTTGAATTGGATAATTGGCTATAATAAGAGCCTCTTCAGGTGTTCTTCGTGCAATATGATGCCATATCTCCTCTGTTAAAAAAGGCATGAACGGATGTAATACTTTTAAATTATTTTCTAAAATTTTAACTATTTCATTAAATGTAGTTGCATCAATTGGTTGTTGATATGCGGGTTTTACAATTTCCAAAAGCCAAGAAGAAAAGTCATCAGTAATTAATTTATAAATAATCATTAAAGCGTCTGATAATCGATACTTAGAAAAGTGATCTTCTATCTCTGCTAAAGCTTTTTGAAATTTAGCGTTATACCATGATAACCCAATACTTGCTGTTTGAGGTTGAGGTATGGTTTTATCAATCTCCCAACCTTTAATGAGACGAAACGCATTCCAAATTTTATTTGCAAACTGTTTTCCTTGTTGACATAGTTCTTCATCAAACATCAAATCGTTTCCTGCTGCAGAACTCAACAACAATCCTACTCTAACTCCATCAGCTCCATAAGTTTCAATAAGTTTTAAGGCATCTGGGGAATTCCCTAAAGATTTAGACATCTTACGTCGTTGTTTATCGCGAACTAAGCCTGTTAAATAAACATTGTGAAATGGTTTTTCATTTTTGTATTCATATCCTGCAATAATCATTCTGGCTACCCAGAAAAATAAAATATCTGGCCCAGTTACCAAATCATTTGTTGGATAATAATATTTTATTTCTTTATTTTCTGGATTTCTTATACCATCAAAAACCGACATTGGCCAAAGCCAAGATGAAAACCATGTATCTAGTGCATCTTCATCTTGTCGTAAGTCATTAATTGAGAAAGATCCTTTAAACTCGTGAGTAGAATCCAATAGTTTTTTCTTTGCAATTTGAAAGGCTTCTTCTTTAGTTTCTGCAACTACAAAATCATTTTTACCATTTCCATAGAAATAGGCAGGAATTTGTTGACCCCACCACAACTGTCTAGAAATATTCCAATCACGAATATTTTCCAGCCAATGTCTGTAGGTATTTTCAAATTTTTTAGGATAGAGGTTTATAGCAGTGTCATCACCTAAAACAGAATTAATTGCTGGTTTTACTAGATCTTCCATTTTCAAAAACCACTGATCGGACAATCTTGGTTCAATAACAGCCTTGGTTCTTTCAGAGGTCCCAACTTTATTAGTGTGAACTTCTATTTTGACTAAAAACCCTATTTCCTCTAATTCTTTAGTAACTTCTTTACGAACAACAAATCTGTCTTTTCCTTCATAATGTAAACCAAATGAATTTAAAGAAGCATCTTCATTGAAAATATCTATTACTTCTAATGTATGTTTATCCCCTAAAATCTTATCATTTTCATCGTGGGCTGGTGTAACTTTTAAACAACCTGTTCCAAACTCTAAATCAACGTATTCATCTTCAATGATAGGGATAACACGATTACAAATAGGAACTATTGCTTTTTTACCTTTAAGATGTTTAAAACGAGGATCCGTAGGATTAATACAAATTGCCGAATCACCAAAAATAGTTTCAGGACGTGTTGTAGCTATAGTTAAAAACTCATCACTTCCCTCAATTTTATATTTTATATAGTATAGATTACCCTGCTTTTCTTCATAGATTACCTCTTCATCAGATAAGGTTGTTTTCGCCTCTGGATCCCAATTCACCATCCTAAAACCTCTGTAGATCAATCCTTTATTAAATAAATCAACAAAAACTTTTATTACAGACTCAGACATGTCAGGGTCCATAGTAAAGGCTGTTCTTTCCCAATCACATGAGGCACCTAGTTTCTTAAGCTGATCTAAAATAATACCACCATATTCAGACTTCCATTCCCAAGCATGTGCTAAAAACTCTTCACGAGTAAGATCATTTTTATCAATTCCTTGTTCTTTTAATTTAGCAACAACCTTAGCTTCAGTGGCAATAGAGGCATGATCTGTTCCAGGAACCCAACAAGCATTTTTACCAGACAAACGGGCATGTCTAATCAGCACATCCTGAATGGTATTATTCAGCATATGTCCCATATGCAAAACTCCAGTTACGTTAGGAGGAGGAATTACAATAGTATAAGGCTCTCTATCGTCTACTTCGGAATGAAAATAATTGTGTTTCATCCAATAGTCATACCATTTACTTTCAACTAAACTTGCATCATATTTTGATGGAATACTCATACTTATTATACTTTTTGCCTTAAGTGTGCAAAAGTACAATTATCTGTAGTAATTAAAAGTCTGTTGAATTATTTTTGATTAAATTTGTTATGATTTTTTTAAAACCTTAATTTTTATGAAAAAGTTTTTTACATTTCTTATAATATTAACGACTACTATTTCTATTGCTCAAGAAGTCGAGGACTTAAAACCAGAATTTAAATTCAAAACTGAGACCATTAATTATGGTAAAATAATCTCAGGAGCTGACGGTGTTAGAGTCTTTGAATTTACTAACATAGGTAAATCACCTTTAATTATTTCAAGGGTCCAAGCTTCTTGTGGTTGTACAGTACCAAAAAAACCAAATCATCCAATAATGCCGGGCGAGGAAGGGAAAATTGAAGTTGCTTATGATACTAAAAGACTTGGGGGCTTTTCTAAAGCCATCACTATTTTCTCAAATGCAAAAAATGAGCGTAAAATGGTAAAAATTAAAGGCTATATTGAAAAAACAATATCACTCGAAAAGAAAAAAAATTTACTATCTGTAGATAATTAAAAAACTATAAACGACAGAATAATTAAATGCCTTTAATATCAAAAAAAGGAGAATTGATGCCTCAGTCTCCCATAAGAAAATTGGTTCCTTTTGCAGAAGCTGCTAAAAAAAACGGAACAAAAGTATACCACTTAAATATTGGCCAACC
>Ga0228624_1001020_pt1 | contig 12075 bp, 10 predicted proteins | sample 29DmetaG_FD_182744 | JGI IMG/M metagenome (GOLD analysis project Ga0228624, IMG submission 182744) | Seawater microbial communities from Monterey Bay, California, United States - 29D | ecosystem: Environmental > Aquatic > Marine > Coastal | place: USA: California | collected 2016-10-10 | reverse complement strand
AAAAACTAATACCAATAAGTAATGTAAGACTTTGTGCTTTTTTCTTTTCAAACTCTCCTTCCCTTCTCACCACATCTACATTATACTCACCTGTAACTCGCTCTAGCATTTCTGCAATTTCTAAATCCCGAAGATCGTCTGTTATTTCTACTGCGGTAAACAATGTATCATAAGCATGATATTCTTTTAAATTACGCATGGCCCAAGCCATATTAAAATATAAATTTTCTTTTATTCGAATAGCTCTAGTAGAGGTATCTCTTTTGATAAGTTTAATTCCTTCAAAATAAATTTTTTTAGATTGTTCAAAATCCTTATTCAATAAATACGCGTTTGCCAAATTATTGATGGCGATAGCTTGTTCGATTCTATTTCCCTTTTTTTTGTGAATTGAAATTGCTTTGTTTGCATAATCAATTGCTTTCTCTAAATTATTAGTATAGGTAGTATCAGATTGATAAATTCCTGATAAATTGGCGTAGGATAATGCTTTGTAAGCTAAAACTTCATTTTCATTATTTATTATGTCATCCAATTTTTTATAATAAAAAACAGCACTATCAAATTTTTCAAGAAGTTGGAACTGAGTTCCAATATCTAGTAAAGTTTTAGCCAAGTATTTTTGTTGCGAAAATACTATTCCATTATCCTCTAACACAAAACTATTCAATAGATTTAATGACTTCTTGTAACTAGCTATTGCCTTTTTATGATCTCTAGTTTTTCTATAAATTTTAGCAATTAAAGAATTAATTTTAAATTTTAATATTGAGTTTTCGGAACTACTTACTTGTTCATTAAGCCTGAGTGACCCTTGTAAGCTTTTAGCATAATTATTAGTTTCAAATAAAGTTTTTAACTCCTCGTATTTTTTTTCTAATACAGAATCTTTAGGCTCTTCAATAAAAATTAAGGAAGTTTTTACATGAAAAACTTCCTTATTATGAATTACATTATTTTTTGCTTGTATTGTTAAACTGAAAAGAAATAGTAGTATAAAATTGAATAATGAGGGGTAACTTTTATTCATGCTTTAGAAAATATTGAAACTTTTGAATTTAAAAATAATACTAAATATTTAATATTATTGAATTTATTTTCTTAATCTGATTCACCAACGCTAACCTTTGGTCTTCTAATTCTACTTGTACTTGTTGTAACTCTCGCACTTTCAGAGGAATAATAGTTTACAAAGGCAATATCTGTAGTTTGCCCCTCTTGTCTTTCAAATGTCATTGAAAACTCAGATTGCGAACCTTCACCTGGCTCTAAATGAATTAAATATTCTCCAGTATCTTCATCTTGTGTAAAATCTACATCAACAAGAGCATCTACAGTAAAATTTAAATCAAAAGTATCATCTCCATTATCAACAATACTATAAGAATTTAAGTGATCTTCTTCCTCATTAAGTTCTGTTCTTGAAAATTGGATGTCTTTATCGTGAACCGTTAATTTAAAAGTTCGGTTCGTAATGGTATTTTTAAAATTTAGTAAGAACTGATCTTGTGAACCTGTTGACACTGATTCTGAAATAATTTCACTTACAGCACCTGTATCACTGAATAGATCTATATCTAAACTGTTTGCTTTATCATCATTACTAAAAGATGATGTAACATCATTGCTAGTTTCTAAATCTAATGTGTAAGCTCCAGATGCGTTTCTACTTAACATAACTTTTCCAAATAATTCTGAGCTTGGTTCTTCTAAAAAAGTAGTATCATCCTGAGAACATGATGAAAAGATTAGGGTAGTAATTAATACAAAAATTGGTAGAGATAAATTTTTCATGATATTGATTTTTAGGGTTTTATTATTTAATTATTAAAATTGTGTGTAATTTAAATTTGCTTGAAGATAAATAAAGTGATTTGTTAAAAACATCATAACATTAACCTTATTTATATGATATTATTTTTGACTGCATACATAGCAAGCCCAATTGAATTTTTAACGTTGGTTTTCTTAAGTAAACTTTTTCTGTAGGTATCTACTGTACTCTGGCTTATATTTAATTTATTTGCAATTTCAGGTGAACTATATTCATCAGTAATTAACTTTAACACTTCTATTTCTCTTGGTGTTAAACTATTTAAAATTGTACTTTCAGGTCTATTGCCTGATTTTACATTTTTACCTGTATAAAGTTTTAATAAATTGTTTTTTATTCCATTACTAAAATATTGGTCCCCATTGTGAACGGTATTAATAGCCTCTATAATATGGAAACCTGCACTATCCTTAGAAAGAAATCCATTAGCACCAAGACTGATCATTTCTTGCACTAATTTAACATCATCATAACTGGATAAAATAATTACTTTTTGAGTAATTTTTTTTTGTTTAAAAAATTTTAAAACTTCAATTCCATCATATTCTGGCATGTTAATGTCTAAGATTAAAATATCTGCACTATTGGAATCAATCCATTGAATGACTTGTTTTCCAGTCAAGGAATATCCTTCTACTTCAATATCGTCATCAGTATTAATCACAGCGATAATCCCTTCGATCAGTATTTTGTGATCATCAGCAATGTGAACTTTAATTTTATTTTTCATTTTTAACAAATTTATAGGAGTATATGATTTTTTACAATACCCGAATGTAGTGAATTTTTACAATCCACATAAATAGGGAGAGATGTCTTTAAATCAAAGTATTTTATTGAACAAGTGGTAAATAAAAAAACCAGAGTCGAAACTCTGGTTTATCGCAATAAATATAACTAAAGTAATAGGTCTACCGAAGTCTATCAACAGATTTTACGAGATCTTCATCATTTTTGATTGCCTTGTTAGCTAGAACAGCAAATAAAACAACAACAATGGGTATAAACATCCCAATACCTTTCTCAGAAGAAACTTCTCCAGGTATAGTTAGAGATAGATACATCAATATTCCTAATAAAAAGAGATTGATCAAAATAATAATACGTCCAAGCACAAATTGTAATTTCCTGTTTTTAAATTTAAAAATTGCAATTAATGCAATTAACGCAGTTATGAAGAAAAATACAGGAACTAATTTCGCTAGAAAAGGTGATTCTGAAAATAAGTCTAGAGCGTAAACGTCTTTTTTTAAACCTTCCCACAATTTGAAAACAAAAGGAAGCACGGCTGAAAGAGCTATTACTATTAAAAGGTAAATTGACTGTATTCTCTGAATCATCTATTATAAACGTTGTACAAAATTATCATTTTATTTTTTTAAAAAGAAACTTAAACATATAAAATAATTGTATATATTTGTGTCAAGACAACTACACTAAATTTTAATTGTATAGTACTTTATACAATATTTTATAAAAATCAAAAACCTTAACAAATTCTTACAAAAACTAAGAATATTAACTTAACTATTTATTTATGTTCGAAATTTCTGAACTAAAAGCAAAAACACTTGCTGATCTGCAGCAAATTGCAAAATCTATTGGCTTAACTAAAACTAGTCAATTAAAAAAACTAGATCTAGTATACCAAATCCTAGATATTCAAGCAGCAACACCTATCAAAGAAGAAAAAAGGTCTGAAAACCCCAAACCCAGGGTTAATAAACCTAAAAGGAAAAGAGTTGTAAAAAAAGTGGTTTCTGAGGAAATCATTTCAAAAGACATTACAAAACCAACTTCAGAAATTTTAGAAAAAAAATCTAATTTAGATTCTAATATTTCTGAAGAAAAACAACATAAAAAACCTGTTCAAAAAACAGATGAGTCAGAAAAAAAGGATTTGACTACTATTACAGCTGAAAAGAATCCTTCAAAAGAGGATAAATCTCCTCAAAACAAGGTAAAACCTAATCATAAAAAGCAAAAACCCCAACATAACAATAATAGAAACCAAAAAAATCAAAACCAACGAAATTCAAATAATGGGAATAAATATAAAGACCCTGACTTTGAATTTGATGGAATAATTGAAAGTGAGGGGGTATTAGAGATGATGCCTGATGGATATGGTTTTTTACGTTCTTCAGACTATAATTATTTGTCATCTCCCGATGACATCTATGTATCTCAATCTCAGATAAAGTTATTTGGTTTGAAGACTGGAGATACTGTAAGAGGTAATGTAAGACCTCCTAAAGAAGGTGAGAAGTACTTTCCATTAATCCGAGTATCTAAAATTAATGGATTAAATCCTAATATTGTTAGAGACCGTGTTTCGTTTGAACATTTAACTCCATTGTTTCCAGAGCAAAAATTTAATTTAGCAGAGAAAGGGAGCTCTTTATCTACCAGAATTATTGATTTATTTTCTCCTATAGGAAAAGGTCAACGTGGTATGATTGTAGCACAACCTAAGACGGGTAAGACAATGTTGTTAAAAGATGTAGCCAATGCAATAGCCGCAAATCATCCAGAAGTTTATCAAATTGTCTTATTAATTGATGAGCGTCCAGAAGAAGTTACGGATATGCAACGTAGTGTTCGTGGTGAGGTTGTAGCGTCAACTTTTGATGAACCTGCTGACAAACATGTTAAAGTTGCTAATATTGTTCTAGAGAAAGCAAAACGCCTAGTTGAATGTGGTCATGACGTAGTAATTCTATTAGACTCCATTACTCGTCTAGCTAGAGCCTACAACACAGTTGCTCCAGCGTCTGGTAAAATACTATCTGGTGGTATAGATGCGAATGCATTACACAAACCAAAACGTTTTTTTGGTGCTGCAAGAAATATTGAAAACGGAGGATCATTAACAATCATTGCTACAGCGCTTACAGAAACTGGCTCAAAAATGGATGAAGTTATTTTTGAGGAATTTAAAGGGACTGGTAATATGGAACTACAATTGGATAGAAATATCTCAAATAGAAGAATTTATCCTGCAATAGACCTTATTAAGTCTAGTACACGTAGAGATGATCTTTTATTAGATTCTAAAAATGTTCAACGTATGTGGGTATTGAGAAAATACTTAGCAGATATGAATCCAATTGAGGCTATGGAATTCATTAATGATAAAGTTAAGTTTTCCAAAAATAATGAAGAGTTTTTAATCTCTATGAATGGGTAATCCCATAATAACATAAAAAAACCGCTACAATGTAGCGGTTTTTTTTATGTTATATAGAAAAAATCTTATTATTGAACACCGTGAAAAGCAGCTCTATTGTCTTGAACGTCTGATGTGTTTTTAAGAGCATTAAATATAGTGGGTACTTTATTTTTTCTTTCTTGAGCTAAACGCTGTCTGTAAGGGTCATAGTTTGGTAAACTAGTAGCTTTATCTTTTTTAGACAATACAAAAGCAAAAACACCTTTATTACCAACAACTTTAGTGTATAATTGATTTTCTTTGGCATAATACATAGCTCCAATAACCTTAGGTTCTGCTCCTACTCCAGTAACAGATGGTGATTTTAATGAAGTATTGTCAATTTTAATTAAAGAAACATTGTTGGCAGTAGCGATATCACTTAGGGATGCTCCTGTCATTTTTTCTTTAATAATTGCAGCTTTTTTCTCGTTTAATAATATTGGTCTAAGCCTGTTTATTGCTTTTGAAGCACTTATTAATCCTTTTTGTGTTTTATTGGTTAACATAGCCACTACATAGCCTTTATCAACATCAAATCTTTGTATTGATCCTACTGTATTATCACTTCCAAAAGCCCATGTTACTATTTGCCTTTGTGTTTCTAAAATTCCAGGCACCCTCTCATCCATAATCCTCAAACCAACAGCTGGCTTGGATTGATAAGAATTATCTTTCACCACATCATAAAAGTTTTTACCATTAGATGAAATTTCTAAAGCAAATTTTTCAGCATTTAAAAATGCTGTATTTTCTGTTTCCTGAGAGGCAATGATTTCTCTACCAAAAGTAACCATCTTTACTCCTTTTTGTCTATTTCTTTGCTCGTCAATTCTGATTACGTGAAAACCAAATTTAGATTTCACAACACCAACTTTACCCTTTTTGTTTTCGAACATAAAAGCTGCTAAGTCAGCATCAAATCTTTCAGAATTATATGAAATATCGTGAGAAACCCATCCAATATCACCACCTTTATCTTTACTAGCGTCTGTGTTAATTACACTTGCTATCTCAGAAAATTTCTTTTTACTTCTTCTCACTAATTTGTAAATACTGTCTATTGAGGCTTTTACTTGTGCTTCTGTTTTTGTTGTAGTTTGTGTGGCACCTAGAGAACCTATATAAGGCATAAAAATACCACTAGCCTTTACTGAATCTGGTCTAGAAAAAACATCAGTGATTTTAGATATTTTGTAGTAATTTCCATCTACATATGGCCCAAAAGTAGTATTGATTTCACCTTTGATTACTTTTTCAGAAATTACTTTTGGTAATTTACCTTTCATGTAATAAGATTCCTGAACAGGAATATCTGAACTGTTTTCTTCAGAGAAGATAGCATAATCTGTTGAATTTTTTAATCCTTGGATTACAATCTCTTGTGCTGTAGCTTTATTAATATCTTTTCTATCTTCTAAAAAACTAGCAACATCGTTTTTAATGTTTTCTTTATCCTGATCTGTCGGTGAAATATTAAACTTCACATAGGCTAAATCTCTAGATTCTTCAACTTTATGGGCGGAAGGATTATTTTTGATGTAAGTTTCAACTTCACTAGTTGTTACAGAAACTAGGCTATCTGGTACGGAAGTATATGGTATATAAACAAGATCAGCACTCAATAAATCGTTATCTTCTTGGTAAGTGTAAGCTCCTTCTTTTAGAGAAGCGCCAAGACCAGATTTAATTAAATTATTATACGTATTTGTTTTTAGGTTTGAACCTACTTCATTTATATAATTGCTCCAAGCATTCCATAGGTTTTGATCATCACTCTCTTTGGTATCTTTTAAAAATTGCATGAAACTATCTCTATCAAATAAACCAGCTTCATTCAAAAACTGAGGGTTATTCTGAACAGATGGAGAATTTATAATAGTATTTAAAATATCCATTTCTCCTACAGTAACTCCAGCTTGGTCAATTTGCTTGCTAAAAACTTTATCTCTTAAGATATTATCCCAAACGGTTCTAGCTGCTTGCATATTAGAAATATTGCTATTATTTCTTGTCTTATAGGTATCTAATGCTTCTGCATATTCTTGTCTAGAGATTGATTCTCCATCTACTTCCCCTACTTCATTTATTTTAGAAGAGTCAAAGAAATCTGTTAATGTTGAAGGATCTAACACAAATGCAAATAAAGCAAGTCCAATAACTGCTATTAATGCGATAGAACGATCTCTTATTTTAGATAAAATTGCCATAAAATCAATAATTTAATTTGAATGGGCGAATATACAATTTGCGGAGTAAATAAGCAACCAGAAGCCTATGTATTTAAAGAAATTATTAAAGGTAATTGAAGATTAATATTCTTCTGTATCTAAAATTTTCAAATAAATTTCTTCAATTTTAGATGAGCTTACATCAAGTATTATAATTTGATAATTTAATATGTATAATTCTTCACCTTTTTGAGGAATGTTTTCAGTTTGGTTGATAATAAAACCTCCCAAGGTCTCATAAGCTTCCTCTTTAGGGATATTAATATTATACTCTTCGTTAAGGTAATCAATTTCTAATCTCGCAGAAAGCTTAAATTCATTTTCATTAATTCTAACATCAATTAATTCTTGCACATCATGTTCGTCCTCAATTTCACCAAAAAGTTCTTCAACAACATCTTCAACTGTTATCATGCCCGAAGTTCCTCCATATTCATCTACAACTACAGCTATGCTTTTTCTTTTTCTTGTTAAGCTATTAAGCACATCACTAATCATCATAGATTCAGGAACAATTTCAATGGGTAATAAAATAGATTTGATGGAACTAGGCTTTTTAAATAATTCAAAGGCATTTACATGACCAATAATATCATCTAGGGATGTCTTATACACTAAAATTTTTGAATACCCACTTTTAATAAACAATTCACTAAGTTTTGAGACAGACTCATGAATTTCTATGGCTAATATTTCTGTTCTAGGCACCATGATTTCTCTAGCCTTAACTTTTTGAAATTCTAAAGCATTTTGAAAAATTTGTATTTCAGAATCGATTTCCTCTTCACTATCATTACCATTTTCTAACTGCTCAGTAATGTAATCACCTAACTCCTCCTTACTAAAAGCCGTCTGATGTTGATCTTTATCAGTACTGAATATAAACTTGAGAAAGAAATCTGAAATCCCATTTATTAAATAAGAAAAAGAATATAATAACATGTAAAAAAAATAGGCAGGTAAAGCAAAAATCTTAAGCGTCTCGTTTGCATAAACTCTAAATATTGCCTTGGGAAGAAATTCTGCTGTGACTAGTATTATAATTGTGGAGATAAATGTTTGAATTAAAATACTACTCATCCCTAAATAAGCTATAATTACTTTACCCATAAAGTAACTGTAAATAACTAAGGATATATTATTACCAACCAGCATAGTGGTGATAAATTTTGAAGAGTTTTGAGTTATTTTCCCAAGTATGTTTGGAAAAAAACCCTTTCTTTTCTTTTCTAACTCAATGTGTAATTTATTTGCAGATATGAAAGCAATTTCCATACCTGAAAAAAAGGCTGAAGTTATAATTGAAAAAAGAATGATGATAATATCAATCTCCATTTACGATTTAGTTCTCTTCTCTATTTTTTTTCTAAAATTTCTTTTTAAGAAGAATATTAATAAAATAAAGATAGAAAAACCAAGCATAAATAACGCTTTATTTTGATCTTCTTTCCATTCAAATATCGCTTCAACTAAAAAAATGAGAGCTACAACAAAATATCCGTACTGTAAAAACTTCCAAATGTTATTCATAAATCATTACTTTTAGTAATTAAGTTTCCAATTGTTTTTTTGGCAACATATTTTTTTAAATTTTCTTTAGACTCAAATCCCTCACCTACTATTGTGTCATTAATCTTGGTAAGCACAAAATGTTTTTCGGTAAAAAAATACTTATTTTTTTGATCCCAAAATAATTGATCAGTCTCAAGTCTTGTGGTATCTGAATGATTAACCACTACTACATTTCCATTCAGTTCAGATATAGATGTCTTTGAATATGACAAGGCATAATCACCAGTAACGGTAGTAGAATCATCACTATTCTTATCAAAGTTTATGATTTTTATTCCTTTTGGAAATTCGTTGTATGGATGATTTTTTCTATTGCTAAAGTCATTTAGAATAGAGGTCATTAATTTAGAAGTTATTCTTCCTGAATCTTTATAAACGTGATGAACATCTTTGGCAACTCCAATAGGAAGGTTTTGCTCTGCTAAAAAATCTCTTACTTTTTTTGAATCATTGGTACAAGAAAAAAGCATTACCACAAATAGAATTGCAGCAATGCTTTTTTTTATTGTATTTGATATTGGGTTCATTATTATTTACCGCTGGAAGTAATCTTTACAGATTCATTAATCCAACATTTTACTTTAAATGGATCTCCTTCATTGACACCTTCTGTAAAGATAACTTTTTTAGAAGGGAAATTAGCCTTATAATTTCTTGTAAACTTTCTAGCAACAGAACTTATACTAGGATCTACTCTACTTGCTCTAACAGCTTTTTTATGTGCTGCAACATAGGTCATTCTTTTTTCAAATTCATTTGTACCACAAGCATTCACAGAAGATGCATACAAACTAGCAATAAATAGGTAAGCTCTACCCATATTTGGATTTAATGCAATAGCTTCTCTAGCCAATTGTCTTGCTTTTGACTTTTGACCTCTTTTCTTGGCAGCTTGTGCAAACTTTAATTTAAAATTTGCTTTTTTAAGAGGATCTGTTTCTAAATCAAATGCTTTCATTCTCATTTCTTGAGCTCCTGATACATCACCTTTTTTTGCTAGTACCCCCGCAACAAAAGAATAGGCATCTGCAGAAGGAGATGCTTCTGCATAGGCAATAGCTAATTTTTCAAAAAGCGGGTCATCTGTACACTCTTTGTTAAACATTCTTGACACTGCTCTCTTTAACCATTTTGAATTTGTTTTGTTTTCTTCAAAATCTCTTTCATATAATGGAATTAAACGATCACATGTAGATAAAACTATTATAATATTGTCTAGTCCAGACTCTACTTGCCCAAGAGCTTTTGAATTTATAGTATATGCTCTAAGATTTTTTGTCTCTCTTTTGTCTAAATCTTGTCCAGCTTCAGTTTTATCATTCAATGCCTTTAACTTTTTTGCATAGTCTGCAAGTTTTTCTCCAACCGATTCTAATACATCATCATAGGTGTCAAAAACTTTTTGAGGGTTAGTGTCTTTGTAAGTGTCTGTAATTCCCTGAAAATATCTGTAGATATTTTTCACACTCATACGAGTAGGATCTTGGCTGTAGGCCAATTGTAAAATTTCAAAAACTTCTTCATCAGAAGCTAATTTATTTTTTATTAAAAAAGTAGCATAATTACTATGAGCTTTAGCTGGATCTTTAGCTGGAAAATTTTCTAATCTTTGTAAGTATACACGCTTTACAAGGGCTGCAGCTTCTGTTTTATTCTCTGCATTTTTAAATCTTACTTGTGCTAATTTATCTCCCAATTTATATACATTAATAGATAACTTTTGACAATTATCCATTAAATACATCCAATTTGGATACGCATCTTCATACTTTTTTGATTGATAATCTCCCTTAAATAAATTGTATTTTATATTACACTCCTGCTGTGCATCTTGAGCATTTAAAGCAAGTGACCCTAAAAAAAGAAATAGGTTTGTAAGTAAAATAATTTGTTTTTTCATTTCTAATCGTATTTGTTAATCAATTTTTCTCTTTTTAAACCAAACATCATTTAATGAAAGACTTAGTCTAAAATTAACATATTTTTCTTCTAATAATCCGTTATCTGTAGTTCCTTTTTTACCATATTCAACTCCGAGATTTACATTAGATAATCTATTACCTAACGGGAAACCTAATCCAAAAGATATGCCAAAGTCATCAATACTAGTAAAAGTACTAGTATTGGGGTTGCCATTAACTAGAAGACCTAATTTCTCAAACTTTAAACCTCCTCGGTAAGTAACTCTCTGCCAGTAGCTAGAAATAGAATTTATTTTTGGTATAAAAAAACCTCCTGCAGAAAGCCTGGTAGATTGTCCATATTGAAAACTTTGAGCGCTATTATCAAAATAACCAGAGGCTACGAGTGCGTCTTGAGTTTTATAATTTATTCCAGCATACCACTTATTTGTCTTTCCTAAACCTAAACCTACTATGGTTTCTAAAGGTCTATCAAGTTTTGCTGATAAGGGACCAGAAAATATGGTATCTCTTGGTTGTTCAAATCCTGAAGCACCTATAGATAAAGAATATAAATTTTCAGTTCCAGTAGAATTCAATGAATTCCCTAACTTAAGAGAAGCTCCAACATGTAAATTTAAATCTTTAGTTACCGTTGTTTTGTATTGAGCTCCTAATTTTACGGAACCTCCCCTAACATTTGAATCCTCAACATTTTTTGTAGCTAAAGTAACTTCCTCACGAATATTTAGTACACTATTTTGAATATTTCCGAATAAAAAATCTAATTCAAGACCAACAGAAAATCCTTTGAAAAGCTTTAATCCAACTCCTCCATAAATTCTATTTACGTCTCCTGCTCCAACATATTGAGTAATTTCTTCAGCATTCCCTTCATCATCATTTAATGTGTTTACTAAAGAGTAGCCAACTGAAGAAGTAGGCTGCATACCAAAGACTACTGCCATTTTTTTAGTTAATGGAAAAGCTATACTAAAATAGCTTAAGCTTGTAGAGTTTGTTGATTGATTTGTATTTTCATCGCTAATGGTCAAATCATTATTCAATACTCCAAATACATAAGTAGCAAGTCTTACTTCAGATAATGAAGCAGGGTTTACAAAATTTAAATAACTTGGGCTGCTATATGCAGCTCCAATGCTACCCATGCTTATTTGCTCAACAGTTCTTGTTCCAAATTCTTCACCAACACCAAAATAAGAATACGGAGATGAAGTTGATCTTTGTGAAAAAGACTGAGCTGAAATTAGAACAGCTAAAATGAATATGAATTTTTTAATCATTATTGATTGTTAAATGTCAATA
>Ga0228624_1001015_pt1 | contig 12118 bp, 11 predicted proteins | sample 29DmetaG_FD_182744 | JGI IMG/M metagenome (GOLD analysis project Ga0228624, IMG submission 182744) | Seawater microbial communities from Monterey Bay, California, United States - 29D | ecosystem: Environmental > Aquatic > Marine > Coastal | place: USA: California | collected 2016-10-10 | reverse complement strand
TATTCTTAGGGCGTTTCTGGAAAGTGGTGGAGCATAGGAGAGTCGAACTCCTGACCTCTTGCATGCCATGCAAGCGCTCTACCAACTGAGCTAATGCCCCCAAAGGGAAAAATTGGAAAAATGGATATGCCTAGGTAGTCGTCAATATAAAATATAGCACGAGCGCAAAACATTGCGCGGGCTAATTCGCCATTCACCTCTTCAAAGTTTGCGCTTTTGCTCGCCTTGCGCACATTTTCGCGCGATGCAACGGATTCAACTCTGGCAATGGCCAAATATACTCGCACTGGACGCGGCGCTTATCGCGGTAGTGTGGCAGGCTGTATTTGCCAAACTCTTCGGCATGCAGTGTACCTTGAGTAGTCAAATTGTGCTGGGCCTATCCGTCTGGTTAACCTACATGGCCGATCGCCTATTCGATGTGGCTCAACGTGAACCCGACCAGTTGCAATCCTACCGGCATCGTTATGCAAAGCAATATGCGCAACGTTTATGGCTTGTTTGGGGGATGCTACTGATCGCTAATAGTGCGATCGCAGTCTTTGGGCTGACATCACAACAGATGCTCAATGGCTTTGTACTGCTGGCTTTTTGCTTGGCCTACACTGCGCTCAATCAAAGATTCTCGGGTAAATTCTTCCCCAAGGAACTTTGCGTCGCCCTCATCTTTACAGCTGGAGTCATTGTTTTCTTATTACCGAATGCATTTCTATGGCAACCTTCGATGGCCTTCGCTCTCCTCTGCTTGATCAATTGTTTAATCATTGGCAAAAAAGAACATCACGTGGATGCCGCGTTAAGAACTCGGTCACTTGCAGGGATATCGGCTACCTATATCATTCCATTAGAAATCGCATGCGCAGTGTTGATCAGCCTTCAAAATGAAGCCTTTAGACTGCCAGCCATACTGACACTGGCAGCGCTAATAATGCTGCATGCCACTCAAAAAAAACTTTTGGTAGAACACTTTCGAGTCCTGACTGATAGTAGCTTAATCCTCGGACCAGCTACCTATTACTGGCTCTCTGCTTAATCCCTACTATTATTTTTCGAAATAGCTATCAAAGACACCAACGTTCGCGCGTACGCGGTCGATATATATTGTTCGTGTTGGCAGACCACCTACAACGTAATCGATTTCCTTGGCATAGTAGACTCCAGCCTTTTTATCAAAATTAGAGAAATAAATTTCGGTCTCGATTGGTTCTGCGGCTTCATCTGAGGCATTAGAATAGGCCAACTTTACTTCTTGAAAATGCTCGGTACTCAGCCAGACGGTATCATAGTACATGCCCGCAGAGGGATCGACCTCCACGCGTATCGCAGGTTTGCCTCGTACGTCTTCAAATGCTTCTGGGTGGAACTTTTCGTATTGCCCCGCTAATCTAATGAATGCCCCATTCATACTACTATTCGCCAGCGCGCTTGAAAGTTTATCACCTACAAGCTCAACGACTTCGTCCTCCTGATTGGGCGACGACACGACCGTCCATGCCTGCTTACCATTTGACAGTGTTTCTGTCGTGTAATTTACATAATCCACTTTTTGCCGAAATTTATTCGGCTGCTTGCGAGTAATTTTAAACGTGTACGGCCCCGCCCCTTCAACTTCAATCCGACCATTGGCAATCAATGTATTCAATGCAGCCAAATTCGCCCGGCCTCCATTGTGCTCAATGTAACTGCTATAGATTTTTTCAGCGCTCGGAAGCTCTTGATTGTTCGTATCCAAAGAACTCTCGGCGCACGCAATATGCTGCACACTGACTAACAGCAGTGCTAGTAGCGCTCGAAATACTATGATATTGTGAACACTCATATGTGCGGGATTCTAAAAAAACTTCTGCCCAATAAGCAAGGGACGAAATGACCAGCTAATGCAAGGCCGGAGCCAATACGACACGAAAGCCGATCGTATCAAATGAATCGAGCCGCTCGACAACCTTATCTGAAGACAGTGGTGAGACTGACGCTGAAACAATCGATTCAAAACGCTATCGCCCAAGGCCGCCTTCGCGCCGAAGCCTAGCATCTGGATCGATCCACCCTCTTGGATGAAGATTAAATCGGTATCCATGTCCCGGTGATCGACCCCCGCCGCATGCGCACAAGCAAGAAGGTCCAACAACCGCGCATAGATTCGAGCCACTTTGGGAGAATCCATTGCTGATTCCCTTAGCACTGCATGCTCAATAAAACAGGCGCTCAAGCATTGCCCTTGCTTCAGATCCATCACGATACAATGCCGATCATCGATCAACATACATTCTTGGATCTGCGGCACTCCTTGGTGGTCAAAATGGCCTGAAGGGACACCTGCAGACGCTCTAAGCGCTTTAGACATTGACGATCCTTAGTCGTACGAGAGTGTAGCACTCCTACGGTCAACTCATGCAAGTCGCGGATATGCTGCATCCGGTAATAATTGACCAACAATCCGTCACTAATGCACTTGACCACACGAAAATGGCCAAACTCCTCCCCCGGCTTCAGGATACGATGATTAAAGCGTTCTTTTTTGAAACAGGTGAATCCACCCCTAACTGCGTTTCAACATTCTCCATTCTCAATCATCAATGCTGAGCAAAAAAATCGTGTACTGATTGCACAATATCCTCAACTGCAGCAAGCTTGCCTTCCCCTTCATAACCACAGGCAAGCATGCCGCTTTGCGGCTCTATAAAGTGATAGCCTCGCGAACGCAGTGTGTCCAAATTAACTTGAGTCGCTGCATGCGCCAGCATTTTACCATTCATAGCAGGGGCCAGCATCACTGGTGCAGGAGTTGCCAAATGGATCGATGAAAGCAGATCGGGCGCTAAGCCCTGCGCAAACAGTGCGAGACAGTGCGCAGTCGCCGGAGCCACCAATAACAGATCTGCTTGATCTGCCAATTCGATATGCCCCGGTTGCCACCCTTCGCCTTCTTTCCAGAGGTCCGACGACGCCGGATTTCGCGACAGTACTTGCAGAGTCAGCGGCTGTATAAAACGACACGCCGACTCAGTCATCACTGGGTACACGGTAGCGCCCGCTTCGGTCAAGCGACTAGTAATATCAGCCGCCTTGTATGCCGCGATCGATCCAGTCACGCCCAAAATGATAGTGCGTCCCTTTAAGTCTATGTTCGTATCTGCCATAGTGACTTTACTCTGTAAGCTGCACCACCGATAAACAAGTCCCAAGTAGCACAGGGTCAAGTGAGCCGGAGGCAAGCACGCGCTTGACAGAGCGTAAATCCCCTAAATGCTTCGCTTCAATGCACTATTTATTCGCAAGGCCGACAGGCCTCCCAAGCGCACTGCACCTCCTCCCCGATGGGGACATCAAGTAACATGTCTGTGGGCCACCACCCGCGCATACATAGTCAAGCGAGCCACAGCTCCCAACACTAAGCATGATGCGCCTAGCCTTCAAATTCGCCTCGTATTTCGAAACACATCTTTCAGTAGTTAACCTATTTCCCTAGCATGACCATGCAAACAGGCAACATCTCCAAGTATCGCCCCTTTCCGCAAATCCATTTGCCCAACCGCACATGGCCAGACCAAATAATTGATCACGCACCCATCTGGGCAAGCGTCGACCTTCGTGATGGCAACCAAGCGCTTGCCATCCCGATGAACGTCGATGAAAAAGTCGAGTTCTTCGAATTACTGGTCGCCACCGGTTTCAAAGAGATCGAAGTAGGCTTCCCATCCGCCAGCGATACCGAGTTCAATTTCATCCGCCGGCTGGTGGACGAAAAGCGCATCCCTGCTGATGTCACTGTGCAGGTACTAGTCCAAGCTCGAGAGCATTTAATTCGTCGCACCTTTGAAAGCCTCGAAGGGGTGCCCAATGCCATCGTGCACTTATATAACTCGACCTCGCCTCTCCAGCGCCGCGTCACCTTTAACAAGAGTAAAGAAGCGATCAAACAGATCGCTATTGAAGGTGCACAATTGATCAAAGGACTCGTCGATACAGTTCCGGGCACCCGCGTTCGGCTCCAGTATTCTCCTGAAAGCTTTTCTGATACCGAAGTCGAATACGCATTGGAAATTTGCGAAGCGGTGATGCATGTTTGGCAACCAACCGAAGCCAATAAAATCATCTTAAACCTGCCGGCCACGGTCGAGGTGGCCACGCCGAATGTACATGCCGACCAAATCGAGTGGTTCTGCCGCAACTTAAAAGAGCGCAACAAAGCGATCATTTCCTTGCACACGCACAATGACCGCGGCACTGGGGTCGCCGCTACCGAACTCGGATTGATGGCAGGCGCAGACCGTGTCGAAGGCACCCTCTTTGGCAACGGCGAACGCACTGGCAATCTTGACATCGTCACAGTGGCTTTGAACTTATACACGCAAGGCGTCGATCCACAGCTAGACTTTAGTCACCTAGAGCACACCCGCGCCTGCTACGAGCGTGTGACTCGCATGCAAGTGCCTGATCGTCACCCCTACGCAGGGGACTTGGTCTTCACGGCATTCTCGGGCTCACATCAAGATGCGATCAAAAAAGGCATGGACCTGCGTGCCAGCAACACCGAACCCGGCGCGCACTGGCAAGTGCCTTATTTGTTGATTGATCCGGCAGATCTTGGCCGTGACTACGAAGCGATTATCCGCATTAACAGTCAGAGCGGGAAAGGTGGTGTCGCCTATATCCTCTCACGCGAATTTGGGTTGGAATTGCCTAAAGTCATGCATCCTGAGGTGGGTCAGGTCGTCAACAATGCGGCCGACAAAGACTCGCGCGAGCTAAAGTCCGAAGAAGTCCACAAGATCTTTCAAAGCGAATATGTGAACTTAGGCACTCCACTTAAATTAGTCTCCATCGAGCGCGAAGACTTCTTCAAAACCGGTGAAGTCAGCATCGATGCTCAAGTTGAATTCAAGGGGCAAGCGCTGAGTCTCTCTGGCCGCGGGAATGGGCCCATCAGCGCCTTTGTCAATGCGCTCGAAACAAAGGGCTGGAAACACTTCACGCTTAACGACTATCGACAACATTCAATCGGCCGCGGTTCGAAGACAGACGCAGCAGCCTACATCCAGATCAAGCATAACGAGGGCTCGATTTTTTACGGGTGTGGAATCGATGCCAACATCGAACTCGCAGGCTTACATGCATTAGTTAGCGCATTCAATCGGGCACAGACCGCGCATCCGGAATCGCATCTGGGATAATTTTAGGCACTACAATTACCTGCAATCGAACGTAACCACACTCAATTTGTTAGCAAACACTTCACATCAGACAACACTCTCAGCTACATGAAATTCTTTAAATATCACGCACTCGGAAACGATTATCTCGTACTCGACCCTCAACACGCCAACGCACTACCGAACGCTGAAGACACCGTGCGAATTTGCCACCGCAATTTTGGTCTTGGCTCAGATGGTATCCTCTACGGCCCAATCGCTACTGACAAAGCAGACTTCGGCCTACGCATTATGAACCCAGATGGCAGCGAAGCAGAGAAAAGTGGTAACGGCCTGCGTATCTTTGCTCGCTATCTTTACGACATCGGCAAAGTCAAAAACGATGCTTTTACAGTGGATACCCTCGGCGGCGTTGTTACCTGTAAGATCAGCGATGGCGCTGCCTCTATCACCGTTGACATGGGCAAAGTTACCTTCGCCATGGACCACATACCACTGGATGGCCCCGAACAAGCCGACCAAGAGATTGGTCAGCAACTCACCATTAACGGCACCGACTATACAGTCTACCTCGCCGACATCGGAAACCCGCACTGCGTCGTACCACTGCCTGAAATCTCAGCAGCACTCGCTTGTCAAGACGGCGCCGCGATCGAAGTCGACTCTACCTTTCCCAACCGCACCAACGTGCAGTTCCTCAAAGTGATTGACCGTCACAATATACAGATCGAGATCTGGGAACGCGGGGCAGGCTATACCCTCGCCTCTGGCTCTAGTAGTAGCGCCGCAGCAGCAGTTGCACACCGCATCGGCCTCTGCGACAGCACGATTACCGTGCATATGCCTGGGGGGCAGATCGCAATCGAAATTGGCGCGGATTACGCAGTGCGTATGACAGGCCCAGCCACCCGTGTCGCCGACATGATCTTTGACCCTGAAGCCCTCTCGTTTTCAGATAAAGGCTAAGGACAGATCCACTTTGCTTCACCTAAAGCCTACCCATCCGAGGTGGGCTTTTTATTGTGTCATTCCCGCCGAGCACAGATTGAATTGAGCTTCCAAGCTCAAGAATCCCCGTGCAGGGAAATCATCGCGGTGACGATCCACTAGAATCGCCTTATTGCAGCACCACCGCTGCAATCGAGAAATAAATAATCAGCCCCAGCACATCCATCACAGAGGTAATGAGCGGACTACTCGCAGCGGCCGGGTCAACCTTGAGACGGCTCAGCGCAAATGGTAGCAACGCACCAAAACTGTTGGCGACGAACACAATCGAGACCATACTCAGCCCAACAATGAGCGCAATCTTACTGTCCCCGCCATAGAGTTGCCCCACCGCTCCAGCAATCACCGCCATCGCACCGCCGAGCAAAGCACCAACAAAAAGCTCTTTACCCACCGCTGCCAGCCAATCGCTTAGCTCGAGGTCTCCAGTCGCAATCGCACGCACCATCAGCGTCGCTGACTGCGCTCCACAGTTTCCTCCACTGGCAATCACTAATGGCATAAACAGCGCAAGCGCGATGAACTCCACCATAAAGACCTCATATCGGGCAATAACGCCCGCTGAGATTAAGTTAACAAAAATCAATACGAGCAACCAACCGATGCGCTTGCGAAATAGCTGCGACGGTGACGCCACACTATAGCGCGTCTCCAAGGGCGTCACCGCAGCACCCTTTTGAATATCCTCTGTGGCTTCCTCTTCAGCGACGTCAAGAATGTCATCGACTGTCACAATACCCAGTAGCACGCCCTCAGAATCAACTACCGGGAGGGCATTGACGTCATACCGCTGAATCATCTCCACCGCGACTTCCCGGTCATCATATGCTGAAATACTCACGCAGTTGTAGTTCAACATATCCTGAATCAATGCCTGCGGATCCATCATGATCAAGCGCCGCATGCGTACGATATCCACCAACTTACCGCCAGCGTCAGTGACATACAGAATATTAAAAATCTCAGAATCACGGCCATATTTACGCACATGAGCCAGTGCTTGCTCACAGGACCACTCCGCACGAAGGCGAATGTAGTCTGGGGTCATTAAGCGGCCAACACTCTCATCAGGATAGCCTAGCAACTGGCGTGACTCCGCCAAATCCTCGGGGCTCAACAACTGCATCAAGCGACGTGTGACTTTTGCCGGTAGCTCTTCCAACATCGCCGTGCGATCGTCGGGGCTAAGGTTTGCAAGCAACAGGCGCGTGTCGGCATCAGTCAACGCGTCTAGGACATCATCCTGGTCTTCTGGCTCAAGATACGCAAACACATCCGCCGCACGCTCACGCGGCAGCGAACGATACACCAACACCTGGTGTGGCTTATCTAGCCGCAGGATCAATTCGGCCACCTCAGGATTTGCCCAGCTTGCCAATGACTCAGCAAGCGCCTTTAGCTGACCTTTTTCGATCAGCGCCTCGATCTCCGAGTCGGCAACTGTGTTTTCTTCAAACATTACACCTCTGGTAATAGAAGCCCCACTGACAGAGTAAAGCAGGTAAAGCCTATATTCCCTACTTTTTCACCGCACGATCGCACCCATAGGCCTCAAGCAGATCATCCACCATGCTGGGCAAGTGCGATAAGCTAGCCCCAGCGCCCGCGGCAGCGGCAGCGCACGAAACGTACCCAATACTATCTTTAAGCGGAAGCTCCAAGCCACGCGCTCCCAACCATTGTTGCAGTACAATTAGAGCCTCGACCCATTGCAGTAGTGAAAAATGGCTGTCATCAGCCTCCTCAAGCAATACATGCTGCAAGGAAGCCTCATCTTTAAAGTGCGCTTCTAAATAGGCGAGTGCAGCTGGCGAGTCTGCAAACTGCTCCCAAACACCCGTGGTATCGAATTCTCCCATTGTTGCATTATTTAGATGATCTTGGCTGAGGACAAATGCGAACCACCGTATTTTGAAGAATAAATTTACCTGCAGAGAGTATTTACCCCGCTTGAGTCTTGCTCATCTGCATTTCTCCTTTTGGGTAAGAGTGTTTATGCGCCCGATCCGAACAGCAGCCAGAGCCCTCATCATTCTACAGGGTAAATTACTCGTCATCAAAATGCGCGACCAATCTGGCATTTTCTACATTCTCCCAGGCGGCGGCCAACATCATGGAGAGACCTTAGTTCAAGGTCTTCAGCGCGAATGCCTCGAAGAGATCGGCACTGATGTGGAGGTGGGGGAGCTTCTTTACGTACGCGAATACATCGGTAAAAACCACCAATTCCGCAAAGATCACCGCAGCTTCCACCAACTTGAGAGTGTGTTCCGCTGCTCCCTGCCCAACCCGAATGGGATCGGCCCCGGCACCGAACACGACAAGAAGCAAATCGGCGTCGAATGGGTTCCACTGGATGAGCTCCACGAGCATCGCTTATTGCCCGAAGTCATCAAACCATTTTTCACCAAAGAAGACTTCGAGCCGAGTTCGAACTACTTGGGGGATGTAAATTGAGTGCTTCGCACTCGATTTAAGTAGAAATGTACAAAAGTATTAAAGTCTGAAGGTAACTCTCACTTTTCATCCTCCTCACCTTCCCACCTTCCCACCTTCCTACTTTTCAACCTTCCCACTTTTCAACCTTCCTACCTTCCCACTTTTTCCCTCCACACTCCAAATTGAGCGTCTATCGTCGGATATTTAGCAAAAAAAACCAGAGCATGATACAAGCCGATGACAATCGGCGTGTGGATTGGGTCAGCCCCTGCTGTATCCTATTACTGTGTGCGGTCAGTATTTTGTTTATTTACTCAGCTCAGTACACACATGGCGGCGGAGATTGGAAGAAACAGCTTTTTTGGGTCACCCTGGGGCTGGGGACCTACAGCATCGTTTCGCTAATTAACTATAAAATATTCCTCGGCTACGCACATTTTATCTATACCGCTGGAATCTGTGGCCTGTTGCTAGCAACGAAACTCAGCCCCATTAGCGTGGAAATGATGGGCGCGCGGCGCTGGGTCGATATCGGCATCACCATTGTTCAACCCACCGAAGGTGCAAAAATTGGCACCCTGATCATGGCCGCAAGTATTTTAGCCCGCTCAGAGATCGGTACCGTACGAAATTCCCTACTCGTATTAACAAAAGTAGCGTTGGTATTTTTAATCCCTATGTTATTGATTTTCCTGCAACCCGACCTAGGGTCGTCGCTTGTCTTTCCTCCAATGATTTTCGCTTTACTATATATTTCCCGTCTATCGGAGAAATTTTTTGTGAGCGCTTTTGCTCTATTTACCGTGGCTGTGAGCATCCTCGGCATGGACATCTATGCTTACAGCCAGCACCTCGAAGAGGTGCGCACAGCCAAAATCAGCAACACTACAACACTCTCAGAGGAGTATCAATCACTCCTTCCAATTCACAATTATCAAAGAGACCGGATCTTAACCTTCGTCGCACCCGACGTAGTTGATCCGGAAGGCACCGGCGCCAGCTGGAATGCCAAACAAGCTAAAATATCCACCGCAACTGGTGGGCTAGTCGGCAAAGGTCTGTTTAAGGGAACACAGGCCCAACTCGGTTACCTGCCGCAAGCGGTGGCGCACAACGATTTTATTTTCTCCGTTATCGCGGAGGAAACAGGCTTTCTTGGAAGCGCGTTCGTCGTCGGACTCTTTTGTCTGATGGTCGCCAACAGCATACGTATTGCTGGACTCGCAAGAGATCGATTTGGAATGCAACTGGCCATCGGTGTCAGTGTGATATTCCTCGTCCACTTCTTCATCAACATTGGCATGACTATCGGCATTACTCCGATTACAGGACTCCCGCTTCCGTTTTTAAGTTACGGAGGCTCCTTTGTTCTGAGCTGTTTTATTCTGCAAGGATTAGTGCAAAGTGTATATCGATATAGAAAGGATCACACATGATCCTGATACGATTGACACATACACCAACCTGCAGCAGCCATCAGAGCATGGGATCCCCACTCCAACCAAGGGACACCCACTACAAATGCCAAATTCAACAACTGACAATTCCGACGAACAATACACGAACGAACTCACCTCTGCCCCTGTAGAAAAAAAGGCCGAGTGTATTGACCAAAAAGAACTCCAAGACGACGCAGCAAAACGAGCGAAAAAACAGCCTTTGGTGACTCGCATCATCAAAGCGATTAAGAAAGAGAAAAAGTCATACTCAGAGCTGATCATCAACTCTGAGCCGCTCGAAAAACGTGTCGCCCTACTCAAGGACGGCGTCTTAGAAAAATTCGAAGTCGAACGCACTGGTGAAGCCCGCGAAGTGGGCGCCATCTTTAAAGGTCGTATCCAAAATCTCGAAGCCGGCCTCAAAGCCGCATTCGTCGATATCGGTGAACCCAAGAACGCCTTCCTTCACTATTGGGACATCCTCCCCGCTGCGAACGACAGCGGCATCGAAATCGTGCGCGACAATAAGTCTGCAAAGCAACGTAAGCGCGATAGCGAGAAAGTCTCCATCAAGGACATTCCAAAACTCTACCCGATCGGTAGCGAAATCGTCGTACAAATTACCAAGGGCCAAATCGGCACCAAAGGTCCACGCACTACGACCAACATCGCTCTGCCCGGCCGCTTCCTCGTCCTGATGCCCTATGCCGGCACCCTCGGCATCTCGCGTAAAATCGACGACCGCAAGGAGCGAAGTCGGCTAAAAGGGATTCTCCGCGATCTGACCCTGCCGGAAGGCATGGGCCTAATCATTCGCACCGCTGGTGAGGGTAAAAAAGCCCGCTTTTTCATTCGTGATCTGCATATCCTGCTCAAGCGCTGGGAGCTCATTACCAGCCGCATGGAAGCAACCAATAAGCCCGGCTGCCTTTACGTGGAGCCGAATATCGTTGGACGTACAGTACGCGACTTCCTCACCGAAGATATCGACCGCGTCATGGTCGACAAAAAGCAGGACCACCAAGACATTATTGAGGAAGTCACGACGATCTCTCCACGCTCCAAATCTAAGATTCATCTTTTCGACGAAGACATCCCAGTCTTCGAGCGCTTTAATATCGAGCGCCAAATCGAACAAACTTACATGCGCTGCGTACCACTCCCTAGTGGCGGAGAGATCGTGATCGAAGAAACCGAGGCGCTGATCTCGATCGACGTCAATACGGGTTCACACAAAAACAAGAATAAGGACGGCAAGGACTTTATCACTCAGGTGAACCTCGAAGCTGCCACCGAAATTGCACGCCAACTGCGGCTGCGTAACATTGGCGGCCTGATCATTCTCGACTTCATCGACATGAAGGCGAAAAAAGATCGCAATTCGGTGCTCAATCGGATGCGCCGCGAAATGGCAGGAGACAAAGCCAAAAACCACATTCTCCCCATTTCCACACTCGGCATCATGCAAATGACGCGCCAACGGCACTCGGAGAGTCACTCCAGCGGCATCTACACCGACTGCCCGTATTGCCACGGACGCGGCTCAGTCAAATCTGCGCGTACCATGAGTGTCGAAATCCAGCGCCGTATTATTAGTATTATCCGCCACATTCGTGCGCGTGATGGTCACGACAAGGAGATCAACCTGCGCGTCCTGCTCAACCCTTCAAACCTCGAGCGTCTGCGTAATGAAGACGAAGACTTACTCCTTGGTATCGAAGAATCCTACGGCGCACGTCTTTCTTTCCGTGCAGATCCAATCTATCACGTCGAAAACTTCAAAATTCTCGACGTCGAGACGGGCCTTGAGCAGCGCTAATCGTGATCTACCAGTTCGCTATTGAAGCGCTGCGCGTCGAATGCAGACTAAATCTCAACATTCGCCGCTCAGCGCACAATCTGGCGTATGATCCGCTACGTATTGTAGGCTATGAAGATTCTAGCAGCATTCGATAAGTTCAAGGACTCCATGACCGCGGCCACCGCTTGCGAAGCCGCCGCACGCGGCGCGCGTGAAGCCTACGGCTCGCAAGTTGCGGTCGTTCAAACACCTCTCACCGATGGCGGCGAAGGCTTCTG
>Ga0228624_1001002_pt1 | contig 12247 bp, 7 predicted proteins | sample 29DmetaG_FD_182744 | JGI IMG/M metagenome (GOLD analysis project Ga0228624, IMG submission 182744) | Seawater microbial communities from Monterey Bay, California, United States - 29D | ecosystem: Environmental > Aquatic > Marine > Coastal | place: USA: California | collected 2016-10-10 | reverse complement strand
GCTAGTCCCAGCGGGTGCTTCTTCACCCGCTTCACCCACCGCAGCGATAGGATCACCTACAGCGACCTCGGCACCTTCACCGCAGTACTGTTTGATGAGCACGCCATCGTCGAAGCATTCGACTTCCATAGTTGCTTTGTCAGTTTCGACTTCAGCGATCATGTCGCCATTGGCGACGGCATCGCCTTCGTTTTTAAGCCAACGGACAAGTGTGCCCACCGTCATAGTGTCGCTGAGCTTGGGCATATCAATGAGTGTAGCCATATCTTAAAAAGTGAGAGGTAAAGTGTGAGAGGAGAAAAGGAGTGATTAACCGAAGATTTTCAACGCGCCTGCGATGATACGTTCTTGATTCGGAATTTGCCAGTCTTCGAGCGGCTTCGCGTAGATTTGTGGCGCGTCGATTGCGGATACGCGATGGACGGGTGCGTCGAGATAGTCAAAAGCCTTGAGCTGGATCAGGTGCGAGATCTGTGCGTCGACACCGCAATACGGCTTGTTTTCTTCGACGAGCAGGGCACGACCGGTCTTTTTGACGGAGTTTAGAATGGTCTCCTCGTCAAGCGGACGAATGGAGCGCAGGTCGACAACTTCGACACTGATACCGTGTGTCTCTTCGAGCGTCTTAGCAGCTTCAAGCGAGAGCATGGCGCAGCGACCATGAGAAACGATGGTCAGGTCGGTGCCCTCCTTGAGGATATTCGCGACGCCGAGCTCAACGATGTACTCTTCTTCCGGGACCTCCCACTTTTCTCCGTAGAGCAGCGTGTTTTCCATGACGAAGACGGGGTCGTTATCGCGGATGGCTGCTTTCATGAGTCCCTTCGCGTCGTAAGCGTTGGATGGGCAGACCACTTTAAGACCTGGATGATTGGCCACCATGTTTTCTGGTGTGTGCGAGTGGGTTGCGCCGACGTTCGTGCCGCCATTCGCTGGGCCCCGCACAACGATAGGTACATTCATCAAACCGCCAGACATGTAGCGGCAGAAGGATGCATTGTTGAAGAGTTGATCGATCGCAACATAGCTGAAGGACATAAACATCATCTCCACAACTGGGCGGATGCCGAGCATGGATGCGCCGATTGCCATACCAGAGAAGGCGGCTTCGGAGATGGGTGTGTCGATCAGGCGTTTGTCGCCGTGTTTTTCCCAGAGACCTTCAGTGACTTTGTAGGCACCATTGTATTGGGCGACTTCTTCGCCCATGATGCAGACGTTTTCGTCGCGTTGGATCTCTTCGTCGAGTGCTTGCTTAATAGCTTCGCGGTAAGTGATGAGTGGCATTGTATTTAAAAGAGTTAGAAGTTAGACGCGAGGAGTCAGAAGCCTAATGGCGAAATTCCTAAGTCCTAATTCGTAATGGTTGTCTAGTCGTTAAAGAAGTAAGTTCCCTTCAGCTTGTTATCGGCGTCGTTGTCCACTTCCCAGTAGACATCGGTTTGGATCTCTTCGCGCGGAGCATACGGGCTCTCTTCCGCGAATTTTGCTGAAGCTTCGGCTTCGTCCTTCTTTTCCTGATCGATCTTCTTGGCGAGATCCTCGGTCAGGGTACCATCGGCAAGTAGTTGGGATTTAATTAAATTTACCGGATCTTTAGTGCGCTTGTATTCTTCGATCTCTTCCTTTGTGCGGTATTTTTCATGATTCGCATCGGCGACTGAGTGGCCGCGGTAGCGATAAGTGCGAATCTCAAGTAAGAAGGGTTTCGATTCCTCACGGGCACGTTTCATCGCGCGATTGGCGACTTCGCGTACTTCGAAGACGTCGTGGCCATCGCAGACTTCCCATTCGATGTCGAACCCGTCCGCACGGTGCGCGAGGTTCTCTTCTGCAGAGGAGCGCTTGAGGCTGGTGCCCATCGAGTAACCGTTGTTTTCGATCACGAAGACCACAGGGATGTTCCAAAGAGAGACCAAGTTGAGTGTTTCCATGAAGGAGCCTTGGTTGACCGCACCATCGCCAAGGAAGGCGAGTGCGCAGCCCTTGAGGCCCTTGTACTTGAGTGCGAATGCGAGGCCAGCGCCGAGTGGCGTTTGCCCGGCGACGATTCCGTGTCCGCCCCAATAGTTTTTGTCTGGTGCGAAAAAGTGCATCGAGCCACCTTTGCCTTTGGAGCACCCGGTGTATTTGCCATACATTTCCGCCATACATTCATTCATCGTCATACCGACGGCCAGTGCGTGGCCGTGGTCGCGATACGCGGTGATGATGTGGTCGTGCTCTTCCATCAGCGAGACGATGCCTGAGGCGACTGCTTCCTGGCCAATGTATAGGTGGAGGAAGCCCCCAATTTTACCTTGGTTGTAGGCGCGTAGTGAGCGTTCCTCGAAGCGTCGAATCCCTACAATGGTGCGGTAGAGGTCGAGCTTTTCTTCTTTGGAAAGCGTCTTGTTGATCGGTGCAGCCAAGAAGTTTTTAGGCTTCTTAGTCGACGTTGCAGATTTTTTCTTGGTATTAGCCATAATAGCGAAGCCACGAAATTTGCATAAATCCCTTCGATGACAAGTAAATTGAGGGTTTCCCTCGCACGGACTGATGCAACGACTCGCTTAGTAGGATAGCTGATTTCAGTTTTTAGTCCTTATTGGGCTCATCGTTGACTGCATACAATGTTGCAAATTAGCCGTTTTCGTGCGGTATTGTTTACGCAACACAGCATGCGCTAGGCCGCACGGAACTAGAGTTTTGGTTTGGGCGCAATTTTTGAGAGGCCACCGTCGACTGCAAAAACTTGTCCGGTGACGAGCCGCGCAGCATCTGAAGTAAGCCATTGGGCTAGGCTGGCGATTTCTTCGGGCTGATTAATATCGCCGAGTGGGTGCATTTGTTTGGAGGCCTGCAACATCTTTGGATGTTGGGTCATGGGTCGTGCCAGCGGAGTATCCGTGAGGCTGGGGGCGATGGCGTTAATGCGTAGCCCGCGCTGTGCGTAGGTAGCCGCGGCAGAGCGCACCATCGCTTCAATGCCGCCTTTGGCGGCGGCGATGGCTTCGTGGTTTGGAATTCCGATTTGAGCCGCCACTGAGCTGAAGAAGAGGCAGCTACCGTGGCGTTGTTTTGCCATATGCTTGGTGGCGGCGCGAAGCGCATAAAATGCGCTGCTTAGGTTGGCTTGGAGAGTGCTCGCCCAGTCATCATCGGATGTCGAGTGAGCTGGCTTGATCAAAATGGAGCCGATGGCATGCACATACGCATCGATTTGACCGTGGGTATCGCTAATTTGCTGGAAAAGTGCATTCAGTGCGGCGGGGTCGGTACTGTCGCAACCATGCAGTTCGGCATTCGGTAGCCGCTCGGAGAGTGCCTGCAATTTTTCAGTATCGCGGGCGAACCCGATGACTTGATGGCCCTCTGCGCTCCACTGATGAGCCAAGGTTTCGCCGATGCCGCCGCTGATGCCACCAATGATGAATGTTTTATGTTTTGTGTCGGTCATAACAATATAATCGCGAAATCTGCTGGAACATTACTATTAAAGGTTCGTGCGGGCTTTTTTACTGCTCATCCTCGATGAGCGGGGAAGGCATTGATCTACGTTGGGGGCGATGGAGTTGCTTGCTGTTCTTGGGAGGTCGACCCTCCCCAACCGAATAGCCGCCCCATTTGGCTCAGAGTGGTATTTCCTCGGTAAATGATGATGCGCCTTTTTCCGCCGCTGCGATTCAAGCGGAATCAGACCTTTAGCGAAGGAGAGTTATATTGTTGTGGTAGTTTGCAGGCAGTCGCGAATTTAGGGACTCTTGATTGTCTGCCTGCTTTAATAGCTTGAAACACTGCGCAAGGCACACAGCCTTTGCCTCCATTTTTAAATTTTTTCCTGACATGTCCGAGATCGCAAAAGCCTACGAACCTAAAGAAGTCGAACAACGCTGGTATGCTAACTGGCTGGAAGCTGGATGCTTCAAGGGAGTCGCTGATCCGGCCAAAGAGCCCTATGCGATTATGATTCCGCCACCGAATGTGACAGGGATGCTGCACATGGGACACGTGCTAGATAACACTTTGCAGGATATCTTTGTGCGTCGCGCTCGCTTAGAAGGTAAGGCAGTGCTCTGGCAGCCGGGCACCGACCATGCTGGTATAGCGACACAGACTAAGGTGGAAAAGCAACTCCGCGAAGCGACTGGGGAGAGCAAATATGATCTCGGCCGTGAAGGTTTTTTAGAAAAGGTCTGGGAGTTCCGCGAACAGTCCGGCGGCGTCATTTTGAATCAGTTGCAAAAGTTGGGTGCGTCCTGCGACTGGGATCGCACTAGCTTTACACTCGATGAGGGCTACTCGAAAGCGGTGCTCGAGGCATTTGTCTCCTTTTACAAGCGCGGCTATATCTATCGCGGCAAACGCATGGTGAACTGGTGCCCAGCCACGCATACTGCAATTTCAGATGAAGAGGTGAACATGAAGCCGCAAAACGGCTTGTTCTACAAGATGCGCTATGAGCTGGTCGAAGCCGATGGTGAGCGCACCCATCTTGAAATTTCGACCACGCGTCCCGAGACACTGATGGGCGACAGCGCGGTTGCGGTACATCCAGACGACGAGCGATATAAACACTTGATCGGTAAAACGGTATGGCGGCCTTTTCCGAAGGCAGAAATCCCGATTATCGGTGATACGTATGTGGACCGCGAATTTGGCACTGGTTGCCTCAAAGTAACGCCCGCGCACGATAAGAATGACTTCGAGATCGGCCAACGTCATCATTTGGAGGTAATCGAAGTGATCGACCAGGAAGGTAAGCTCAATCACTTGGCCGGTCAGGAGTTCGATGGCATGGATCGCTTTAAGGCGCGTAAAGTGGCTGCGGCAAAGCTCGAAGAGATGGGGCTGCTCATTGATCGTGAACCGTACGCAAACACCGTCGGCTTCTCCGAGCGTGGCGATGTGCCGATTGAGCCGCGCCTTTCCGAGCAATGGTTCCTCAAATACCCGAAGGTCGAAGAAGCCAAGCGGGCGGTTGAGAATGGTACCATCAAGTTTCATCCGGATCGTTGGAAGAAGACCTATCTGCACTGGCTTAATGGCATTCAGGATTGGTGCATCAGCCGCCAACTCTGGTGGGGGCATCGTATCCCGGTTTGGTATAAGAAGGGTCTGCCGCGCGCGGAGCTCGACTTTGAGAATCCTGAGCATGTGCATGTCTCAGTCGAGGGCCCTACCGACCTTGAAAACTGGGAACAAGAAGAAGATGTGCTCGATACCTGGGCATCTTCCTACCTCTGGCCAATGGCCAACTTGGGCTGGCCCAACCCGGATGCGGCGCAGCAAAAGGAGCTCGATTATTGGTACCCAACGTCGACGTTGGTCACTGGATTTGACATTATTTTCTTCTGGGTTGCGCGTATGATTATGGCGGGGCTCGAACTCTATGGCGACGACCAGCAGAAGTTGTCGGATGAAGAGATCGCCAAGCGCATCCCATTTAAGAACATCTTTATCCATGGCCTGATTCGCGATGAAAAGGGGCGTAAGATGTCCAAGTCGCTCGGTAATTCTCCTGATCCGCTAGACTTGATCACTAAATACGGTGCGGATGGTCTGCGTTTTGGTATTTGTGATATCGCACCGTCTGGCTCTGATATTCTCTTCTCGGAAGAGCGTATCCAAATCGGCCGCAATTTCTGCAATAAGCTCTGGAATGCGGTGCGCTTTCGTCAAATGTCTGGGCCGATGGCGGACAACTCGAGCCTGACTGCAATTCTTGCTCGTATTGATACCAGCCTGTTTGATGATTATGATCATTGGATTGTTGGTCGCTTGACCCACCTCACGGCAGAACTCGAAAAGTGTTTTGCGAATTTCGAAATCGCGCCGCTGACACACCAAATCTATGCCTTCTTTTGGGGTGATTTTTGTGACTGGTACGTCGAAGCATCCAAGGGCAAGCTGAAGGGGGACTCCGCGTTGCGTGATAACTGCCTCGCCATTCAGGATCTGGTGATACGCCAAGTGCTGCAGCTCGCCAACCCGATCATGCCGCATATCACTGAAGAGCTCTGGAAGGGGCTTGGTTATGATGCGTCCGTGGCCTTTATCCAAAACACTAAGCTGACAACCGCAGACGAGTTGAACCAGCAGGTGTCAGTCGATGCCAGTGCGGTCGAGCGGGTAGTTAACCTTCAGGAGTTAATCTCGCAGGCACGTGCATTGAAAGCGCAATACAACTTAGCCAATAAACGCGACGTCGAAGTCTTTTTCGGTGCCGAAGGAGGTCCGGCCAAAGTGATCAGCGATAATGCCGGGTTGATCAAAACGCTAGCGGGTCTTGGCAAGCTTGAAGCCCTCGGTGTGCAGTCGGCAGATGGCTTGCCGGCGGTCGTCACTCCGCTTGGCTCGCTGTATCTGGATCTCAGCAGTAGTATCGATGTCGACGCCGAAAAAGCACGGCTGAACAAAGAGCTGGAAAAATTAAACAAGCTTGTTGCTGCCGGAGAGGGCAAGTTGAAGAACAAGAAATTTGTCGACAGTGCGCCCGCTAATATTGTCGAAGGCGCGCGTAAGCAACTGGCAGAGACGACTGAAAAACGTGATGAGACGCAGCGGATTCTGGAAAGTTTGTAATCATTGGGCAAACACTCGCAACAAGAGCTGTTCCAAATAGATGGATCTTATTTTGTAGTTAAAAATAGGATACGCTGCATGCACTGTGTGCATGTTAACTGCCGAGGTAATCGACAGCTCTAGAGGCTAGTAGCCGCGGTTTGGAGCGAGCCAGCGTTCAGTTGCTTCAAGGCTCTGTGCTTTACGTGCAGAATAATCCTCAAACTGATCTTTGTTCAGCGGGCCCACTAAAGTGTATTTCGCATCAGGGTGGCCGAAGTAAAGGCCACTGACGCAACTGCCGGGGGTCATTGCAAAGTTCTCGGTGAGTGCGGCGCCCGTGTTGGCTTCGGCGTCGAGCAGTTCCCAGATCGTGGCTTTTTCGGTGTGATCGGGGGTCGCAGGGTAGCCGCTTGCCGGACGAATTCCGCGGTACTTTTCTTTGATCAGATCGTCGTTAGTGAGCACCTCATCCGCTGCGTAGCCCCAAAGTTCTTTGCGAACTTTTTGGTGGGTATATTCAGCCAAGGCTTCAGCAAAGCGATCGCCAATAGCTTTGACCATGATCGAGCTGTAGTCGTCGTGGGCGTCTTCAAATTCTTTTGCAAATGTATCGACACCGTCGATACATGCGACGAAGGCGCCACAGGCGTCGACACGGCCGCTTTCTTTCGGCGCGACGAAGTCAGACATCGCATAGTAAGTGTCGCCTTTGGTCTTTTTCTTTTGTTGGCGCAGGGTGTGGAGTTTGCCGAGTACTGCGCCGTTGCGATCGTAGACTTCGATATCATCACCAATCGAGTTGGCCGGCCAGAGGCCGACGGCACTGCGGGCGCGGAAGCGTTTTTCTTTAATGATGCGCTTGAGCAAAACTTGCGCATCGTTAAGGATGGTCTTGGCCTGTTCGCCGTATTTTTTGCTGTCGAGAATTTTTGGATATACGCCCTTCAGCTCCCAGGTCCAAAAGAGTGGCGAGAAGTCGAAGTACTCAGCGAGAGCTTCGAGCGAAATATGATCACTTACAGTCACGCCAGTGGTGTTCGGTGCTTTTAGATCGGCGTTCGCCCAATCGCATGAAAAGCGTTTTTCACGGGCGATTTCTAGCGGGATTAGATCCTTAGTGGAGTTGGCTGCAGCGAAGCGTTCGCGCTGCTTGACATTGTCCGCTTCGACTTCAGCGGCAAAGCTTTCGCGGGTCTCTGGGTTGAGTAGCTTGTTGCAGATTTCAGTCACTAGAGAAGCGTCGCCGACACGTACAACGGGCTGGTCGTAGTGTGGGGCAATTTTGATTGCGGTGTGTGCCTTGCTGGTGGTGGCTCCGCCGATCAGCAGTGGTTGCGTGAAGCCGCGCTTGGTCATTTCGCCGGCGTTGAAAATCATCTCGTCCAGTGAGGGCGTGATCAAGCCAGAGAGGCCGATGATATCGGCACCCCATGCTTCAGCTGCTTTAAGAATGTCTTCGCAAGAGACCATCACGCCAAGGTCTTTGACCTCGTAATTATTACAAGCGAGCACGACGCCGACGATGTTTTTACCGATGTCGTGCACGTCGCCTTTGACTGTGGCGATGAGGAATTTACCGGCCGAAGAACTGGCGCTGGTATCGGCCTTTTCCGCTTCCATAAAAGGTAGCAGATGTGCGACCGCACGTTTCATCACGCGGGCGCTTTTCACCACCTGAGGCAAGAACATGTCGCCATCGCCGAACAGCTTGCCGACGACTTTCATGCCGTCCATTAATGGACCCTCGATGACGTTGAGCGGTTTTGGATATTTGAGCCGAGCTTCTTCGGTATCGGCGTCTATGTGCGCGACGATACCTTTAACTAGCGAGTGAGAGAGGCGCTCCTCGACAGTGCCGCTGCGCCAGTCGTCTTTTACGTCAGTCGTTTTTTTTTCCGCTGCAGCGGGCACTGCGCCGCTGCCTGACTTGAGAAAGGCTTCTAGTACTTCCGGATTGTTTTCCTTGGTGGCGCGTTCGAAGAGTTCACGCAACAGGTTCATGCCTTCGAGCATGGCAGAGTGAATACGTTCCTCTGGCGTGCCGCTGCCTAGGGTCACGGCTCCGCTTTTAATTGCTTCGGCGAAATCAATCAGCTTCTCGGTGGCGTCATCATTGCGGTTGAGCAACACGTCTTCGACTAGCCCTTTGAAGGCGGGGTCGATCTCATTGTAGTCCATGAGCATGCCAGGGTTGACGATTGCCATGTCGAGACCCTTGGCGATGCCATGGTGCAAGAAGGCTGCATGCATCGCTTCGCGCACGGGATTGTTACCACGGAAGGAGAAGGAAATATTGGACAGGCCACCGCTAGTACGGGCACCAGGGCAGCGTTTTTTGACTTCCTCCACTGCTTCGATAAAGTCGACTGCATAGTTGTTATGCTCCTCCATGCCGGTAGCGACGGTGAGGATATTGAGGTCAAAAATAATGTCCTGCGGATCCATGCCCACCTCTTCGGTGAGAATTTTAAAGGAGCGCTCGGCGATTGCGACCTTGTCGTCCTTGGTCGCTGCTTGGCCTTTTTCATCAAACGCCATGACGATGACCGCGGCGCCGTAGCGCATGATTTTACGAGCATGCGCGCGGAATTCATCTTCGCCGCCCTTGAGGCTGATCGAGTTGACGATACATTTCCCTTGGACGCATTTCAGACCTGCTTCGATCACCGACCATTTGGAGCTGTCGATCATGATCGGCACTTTGCAAATATCGGGTTCAGACGCGACCAAGTTGAGGAAGCGGGTCATGCAGGCTTCGCCGTCGAGCATCCCTTCGTCGAAATTAATATCGATGATCTGCGCACCTTTATCGACCTGCGACTGCACGATCGCCAGCGCACCGGTAAAGTCATCGGCTTTGATCAGCTTCTTGAATCGCGGTGAGCCAGTGACGTTGGAACGTTCGCCGACATTCACAAACGGGGTTTCGTCGATAATTATATTAAAGGCCTCGAGCCCGCTGAGGCGCTGTGCCGGGATCGCAGTAGGGATCTGGCGCGGTGCGTATTGTGAGACCTCTTGGATTACGGCGGCGATGTGGTCAGGCGTGGTGCCGCAGCAACCGCCGACCATATTGACTAGTCCATCGCGAGCAAAGCCACCGACGGCACCCCCAGTGTGTTCTGGGGTTTCGTCGTAACCGGTGTCTGCCAGTGGGTTAGGCAAACCCGCATTTGGGTAAACGTGCACGTACGTGTCGGCCACGCGCGAGAGTTCCTCGAGGAATGGTCGCATCAGGTCCGCACCGAGGGCACAGTTCAGGCCAACGCAGAGTGGTCGGGCATGGCGGATCGAGTTCCAGCAGGCTTCCACGGTCTGGCCGGAGAGCGTGCGGCCGGACTGATCGGTAATAGTCACCGAGACAATCACCGGTAGGCGCGTTTCTTGCGTATCGAAGAAGTCCTCGATGGCGTGCAAGCAGGCCTTGAGATTGAGGGTATCAAACACCGTTTCGGGCAGGAGCAGGTCGACGCCGCCCGCGACAAGATCTTCGACTTGTTCGTAGTAGGCTTTGTATAGTTCGTCGTAGCTGGTGGCGCGGTATTCTGGGCGGTTCACATCCGGCGAGAGCGAGCAGGTGCGGTTCGTCGGGCCGATGGCACCGGCAACGAAGGTCGGGCGACCTTGCTCGGCAGCCACTGCATCAGCGACTTTGCGGGCCAGCTTGGCCGACTCGATGTTGATGTCGCGCACACGGTGCTCGAGGCCATAATCGGCCTGTGCGATGGTCGTGCCTGAGAAGGTGTTGGTCTCAATGATGTCCGCCCCCGCTTCAAAAAATTGGCGGTGGATGGTCTCAATGATATCTGGGCGGGTGATGCTGAGTAGGTCGTTGTTGCCCTTGAGGTCGCCTTTGATGTCGTCAAACGAGGCGTCGCGGAAGTCTTTCTCTTCCAACTTATATTGCTGGATCATAGTGCCCATCGCGCCGTCAAGAAAGACGATGCGCTGAGCGAAGAGGTCTGCGAGGAGCTGGCCTTTAGCGGTCAGCGGCTGGTCTGAAAATGTGTGACTCATTAGAATAGATATCAACATATCATCATATCTTGATATGTATGCAAGCTTTGAATGTGTGGCTCAGTCGTTTAAAAATGTCATTTTATGGCAACGTATTCAAATGAACTCTCTATCTTGTATTTTTACTGTTTATTTTTGGTTGTGTGCCTGCCAAGCCGAAAAGTCCTATAGCGATCACGGTCAATTAGATCACTTACTAAGAAGCGCGTATATCCAAGGCTAAAACTGCATTGCTTTCGGCTGACCCTGAAGGTGTGGCAAAGTGTAGAACCCGAGCCTGAATTATAATTTTCGAATGGAATGATCATTTAGCTCAAGCAAACTGAATAAAATCAAAGGCGGTGAAGTCGCTTTGATTGTAGGTTTTCAAATGTGTGAGTCCATTTTCTAGCATCGTTGCAACTATGTTGGCGTCGTGTATGCGCTTCCCTTTCAGTTGATAATCCGCGGCTAATTTGTGCAGTTTTTGTGCAACCGCTTGGCTTTCGTTGAGTAACTGGATGCTGGTACTGAAGGTATGAAGGTTGCTTAGGGCATCATTTGGACTGAGCCCAAACCCGTTATTTTCAACTGGGCGAGTGGCAACAACTAGGTATTCTCGAAAGACTTGGCCGTTGGTGAACAGCCGCTTTTCGCCACGCAACCCTGACTCTAGGAAATGAACGGCTGCGGTATGATTGGGACGATCTTTATCCGAGGCTGTCAGCAGCACGTTGGTATCAATGAAGCAGTATTCAGCGGCCGTCATTTTCGTAGATGGATTGGCGGTCCCATTTGGCCTTCGGGTTACCTGTGGAAACTGTTTTAAGTGTTAATTTGGAGCTGAGCGCAGAGTGCTCATCATCAGGAATCATTCGCGCCGCGTCGAGGAGGAGTGATTCTATTTCTTGTTGTAACGAGCGTCGATGCCTGCTTGCCCGATTTTTGAGGCGAGCGAGGGTGTCGTTGTCGAGCTTACGGATGTTATAAATATCGTCGGATGGTAGCGGATCCACCGGCGAAGCATGGTAGGATTGATCTGATTCAGCGGCTGCGTTAACTGTATCCAAGGTCCTTAGGTTGTTTAAGAAGTCACGTACCATTGCGCTGACCGATGTGCCTTCCTTGGCAGCACGTATCCGAGCCTCTCGATAGGTCGCATCATCTACTTTTAATGTGATATTTTTCATAACAGCACAGTAACTGTGCAACTGTGCGAGTCAAGGTACTATCCCTAGGTGGCTCCTTAGGTTTTTATTGTAGAAGCCAAGTGACAATGTGCCATGGCATGAATGAGCCGCATATAGATTTTTGGGGTATTGAATGAGTGGCTGGCTAAAGTCCTGCATACTGAGTATACGCTTCAAATGGGTAAATAGTGATTGGCGAGCGGGCTACAACTGTACAGATCTATAGGGTATGGAAAAAGTAGATGCACGTATTTCAAAAGAATGGCGCCGCCGAATGCTGTTTATGTTGTTTATGGTCTCAGGTATTGCCGCGTGGTTTTTGTATGATGGTTATGTCGTCTGGCCTGCCGAAGCTGAGCGTCATGCCGAATTTGTTGCGATCGAAGCGCAGCTCGTAGAGTCTGGGAAGATTGAAGCAGTCGCGCATAAAGCCCACGATGAGGAGCTGAATCATTACCTACGCATTGAATGGGAGCGCCATGCAAAGCAAGCAGGTTACACGCGGAAAATTCCCA
>Ga0228624_1000958_pt1 | contig 12653 bp, 8 predicted proteins | sample 29DmetaG_FD_182744 | JGI IMG/M metagenome (GOLD analysis project Ga0228624, IMG submission 182744) | Seawater microbial communities from Monterey Bay, California, United States - 29D | ecosystem: Environmental > Aquatic > Marine > Coastal | place: USA: California | collected 2016-10-10 | reverse complement strand
AATTCATGCTCATGGAAAAGTAAGAATAGATACACTAGATCACAGTGGCATCTACAATGTAGATACAAAAACACATACTCATAAATTAAGAGTAATTAAAAAAATTATATAAAAAAAGCCAACATTACTGTTGGCTTTTTTTATGGAATGATAGGTTATACTAATCTTTCATATCTCTATAAAGATCTGTAAATTCAGTGGCTTTTTCTTCCATTTCTAAAGTTTGATAAATATTCATCAAAAATTGAACAGTGTTTATACTTCTGCTGTATTTATCAGCTTTTTCCAGATATGGTAATGCTTGTTTATGAACACCTTTTTGTTTTTCTAATAATTCATCATACTTATCAAAATCAGATAAGTTTTGATTCATTTCATCTACTATAGCTCTTTCTTGGTCCATAATAACTATTGCTAAATTTAAATAAGCATCGCCATAATCTTCTTTAATTTCAATAGCCTTTTCGTAGTTTCTTCTGGCTTCATCAATTTTTCCTTGTTCAAAGCTAATAACACCTAAATTAAAAAATAGTTGAGGATTGTTAGGATCTATTTCAATTGCCCTTTGAATTAACTCACCATACTTTTCCATATCTTTTAATTTAAAATAAATATCGGCTTGAGTTAAAATTAGGTTTACATCGTTTGGATATAGTGCAATGGCTTCCTCTACCGCCTTAATTGCCTCTTCAGTTTTTCCTTGACTTTTTAAAATGTAAGCAACATTCTTAATAATATCTCCAGTTTTAGATTCTGTTAGTTCATTTACAGGATCTTTATAAAGGCCTAATTTAACTTGTAGATCTCTATTTTTTTCATCTCCTAGATCTTCTTTTTCATCCGTAGACTTATTGGTTGCATAAAATATTTTAGTTATACCTGTATACCCCAAATCTTGAAGCTCTTTATAATATTTTAAAGACTTATCATAATCTTTTGCTAGACTTGAACTTACAGCAGCATTATAGATAAAGATTGTGTCTGGCTTGCTCAATTGATAGGTCAAATAAAAACTATCAGAAGCATTCTTATAATCTTTAGCGGTGTATTGATCAGATGCCAATTGGTATACCTCCTGTACCATTTGATTTTGAAGCGTAGTAGCCATTTGAGTATACCTCATTTTACCTGTTTCATTCTCAAAATTAAATAAGTTTCCAAAGGCAGTAGCTGCAGTTTGAAAATCTTTTTTCCCATAAAAAGCTTGGGCTTTTAAGTAATAAAATTTCCCTTTGGTTTTTGAATCCATGTTTGCAATTAAGGATTCTGCCGAACTAATGGCAGCTATTGCTGATGGATAATCCGATGCTTTTATTGCTTTTTCTGCTGATTTTAGTTCATTTTTTTGCGCAAATGTTAAAGTAGTTACTAATCCAAATACAATTGCTAATACTTTCGTTTTCATCTTAAATTATTTATTTTTTTTAATTATTGTTCTTTGTTATCGTTTGTTGTGCTTTCAGTTTCTGAAGAATTATCAACTTCATCTGATGAAGGTTCTTTGATTACCTCATCATTATCATCTTCCTCGTGCATTACTTTTGCTACAGCGGCTATACTATCAGAATCTTTAATGTTAATTAATTTTACACCTTGTGTAGCCCTTCCCATCACACGAAGATCTTCGACTGCCATTCTTATGGTTATTCCTGATTTGTTAATAATCATTAAATCGTTAGAATCATCTACATTTTTGATAGCTACTAAATCACCTGTTTTTTCAGAAATATTTAAAGTTTTTACTCCTTTACCTCCTCTATTGGTAACTCTGTAATCCTCTAATTTGGAACGTTTACCATAACCTTTTTCAGAAACTACAAGAATATTACTTTCCATATCATTTACAGCAACCATACCGATTACTTCATCATTTTCGTGAGCAAGAGTAATACCTCTTACACCCGAAGCTGTTCTTCCCATAGGTCTAGTTTTTGCCTCTTCAAAACGAATAGACTTACCAGACTTTAAAGCCAACATTACTTGACTGTCTCCTGATGTTAATTTAGCTTCTAGTAATTCATCACCTTCACGAATAGTGATGGCGTTAATTCCATTTGTTCTTGGTCTAGAATATTGTTCTAAAGAAGTTTTCTTCACCTGACCTTTTTTGGTAGCCATAATAACATAATGGTTATTGATGTATTCCTCATCTTTCAAATCTTGTGTTACTAAAAATGCCTTAACCTTATCATCTTGTTCAATATTGATTAGGTTTTGCATTGCTCTTCCTTTAGAGTTTTTTCCTCCTTCAGGAATCTCGTATACACGCATCCAAAATACCTTACCTTTTTGGGTGAAGAATAACATATATTGGTGGTTAGTACCTACAAATAAATGTTCTAAAAAGTCTTCATTTCTTGTAGCAACTCCTTTTTGACCTCGACCTCCTCTATTTTGAACTTTATATTCATCTAAATTTGTTCTTTTTAAATATCCAGCATTTGAGATAGTAACAACAACCTTGGTATTAGGAATCATATCTTCAATACTCATATCTCCTCCAGCATACTCAATTTGTGATCTTCGCTCATCACCATATTTATCTCGAACTGCTATTAATTCATCTGTTATAATTTGATATCGTCTAGATTCATTGTCTAAAATATCTTTAAGATCAATGATAGTTTTCATAATATCATCAAACTCAGCTCTTAACTTATCTTGCTCAAGACCAGTTAACTGACGTAGTCTCATTTCAACAATTGCTTTAGCTTGAATTTCAGTTAATTCAAATCTAGCAATTAAACTTTCTCGAGCAAGATCAGCATTACTTGAGCCTCTAATAATTTTAATAACCTCGTCAATATTATCAGAAGCAATTATTAATCCTTTTAAAATATGAGCTCTTGCCTCAGCCTTTTTCAATTCAAATTTTGTTCTTCTAACAACTACTTCATGCCTATGTTCAACAAAATAATGAATTAGCTGTTTTAGGTTTAATTGTTCTGGACGACCATTAACTAGAGCAATATTATTAACGCTAAAAGAAGTTTGTAAACTAGTGTACTTATATAATTTATTTAAAACAATGTTTGGAATAGCATCACGCTTTAACACATAAACAATTCGCATTCCATTTCTATCAGATTCATCTCTAATATTTGAGATGCCTTCTAATTTTTTATCATTAACTAATTCAGCAGTTTTTTTGATCATTTCTGCTTTATTAACTTGGTAAGGAATTTCAGTCACTATAATACATTCTCTGCCTTTAACTTCTTCTATTACAGCTTTTGCACGCATGACTATTCTTCCTCTCCCAGTATGGAAAGCATCTTTAACCCCTTCATATCCATAAATGATACCACCTGTTGGAAAATCAGGGGCTTTTACATGCTCCATTAATTCATCGATCTCAATATCTTTATTTTGAATGTAAGCTAATGTTCCATTCACAACTTCAGTTAGATTATGAGGAGCCATATTCGTTGCCATACCCACTGCTATTCCTGAAGCTCCATTGACTAAAAGGTTTGGAATTCTCGTAGGAAGAACCGTTGGCTCATGAAGCGTATCATCAAAATTAAGTCTGTGATCAACAGTGTCTTTTTCAATATCTGACAACATGTCTTCAGATATTTTTTGCATTCTAACCTCTGTATATCTCATGGCTGCTGGACTGTCTCCATCTACAGAACCAAAATTTCCTTGTCCATCAACCATCATATAACGAACACTCCAATTTTGTGCCATACGCACCATAGAATCATAAACTGAAGTATCTCCATGTGGGTGATACTTTCCTAAAACCTCTCCAACAATCCTAGCTGATTTTTTGTACGATCCTGTGGCTTTTATACCTAACTCATGCATTCCATACAAAACCCTCCTATGAACGGGTTTTAAACCGTCTCTTACATCGGGTAATGCTCTTGAGACTATCACGGACATTGAATAATCAATATATGCAGATTTCATCTGCTCTTCTATGTTAATAGGAATCAATTTTTCTCCCTCTGCCATACCTTGTTTTTATTGTTTAAATTTTACTTATTTATTTACAAATAGCAAGATACTATAATTCCTATTTTCAACAAAGGTTTTAGTCGCTGAAAAGCCTATAGTTATTAACATTTATTGATAAAATTTCCGCTTGATTTATACCCTTGATTTACAAGCCTTTCTGATACAAATTTCAGGGTCAAATTGTCAGTTTATAATTGATGGCATTCTTTTTGCAATTTATAAACCAAAAATGGTTAAATTTACAATAAAGAAAAAGCGATATATGGACGATAATTTTTCACCAAAGGTAAGAGATGTAATAACATTTAGTAAAGAAGAAGCTCTAAGATTAGGGCATGATTTCATTGGAACAGAACATTTATTACTAGGATTAATTCGAAAAGGAGATGGTAAAGCAATAGAAATATTGCTCACTTTTCAAATAGATCTAGAATTGGTTAGAAAAAAACTTGAATTACTTAATCCATCAGCACCCTCCATTCTTGAGGGTAATAAGAAAAAAAGCCTTCATTTGACGAGACAGGCAGAAAAAGCGCTCAAGACAACTTTTTTAGAAGCTAAATTGTATCAAAGTGAAGCTATAGATACAGCTCATCTATTATTGTGTATTTTAAGAAATGAAAATGATCCATCAACTAAATTATTAAACAAATATGATGTTGATTATGATCAGGCGAAAACTCTTTACAAGGAGCTTCATACTGATAGCACTGATAATGACCTTCCAACAAATCCAATTTCTGAGACACCATCTGATGATAGTGAATTTGCCTCTGAAAAACCAAATCCATATGATCAATCTCAAAAAAGTAAGGCTAGTAAAAAATCAAAAACACCAGTATTAGATAATTTTGGAAGAGATTTAACTTTTTTAGCTGAAACTGGAAAGTTAGATCCTGTTGTAGGGCGTATTAAAGAAATAGAACGTGTATCTCAAATTTTAAGTAGACGTAAAAAAAATAATCCTATGTTAATTGGTGAACCAGGTGTAGGTAAATCTGCTATTGCTGAAGGACTTGCACTAAGGATTATTAATAGAAAAGTGTCTAGAATTCTTTTTGACAAAAGAATTGTTTCTCTAGATTTAGCCAGTTTAGTAGCTGGCACGAAATACAGAGGTCAATTTGAAGAACGCATGAAAGCCTTAATGAATGAGCTAGAAAAAAATGATGATATTATTTTATTCATTGATGAGATTCACACTATAGTTGGTGCAGGAGGTGCTACAGGATCTCTAGATGCATCAAATATGTTAAAGCCCGCTTTAGCCAGAGGAGAAATTCAATGTATTGGTGCTACAACATTAGATGAATACAGAACAAACATAGAAAAAGACGGTGCTTTAGAAAGACGTTTTCAAAAAATTATTGTGAACCCTACTAGTGTTGAGGAAACAATTCAAATTCTAAACAACGTCAAAGAGAAATATGAGGAACACCATCATGTAAACTATACTGATGAAGCCATTAATGCTTGTGTTAAGCTAACAAATAGATATATGACAGACAGATATTTGCCTGACAAAGCAATTGATGCTTTAGATGAGGCGGGTTCTAGAATTCATATTACTAGTATTGTGGTTCCAGCCCAAGTATTGGAATTAGAAAAGCAACTAGTGGTTGTAAGAGAGCAAAAAACAAAGGCTGTTAATGGTCAAAAGTATGAAGAAGCTGCCAAATTACGAGATGATGAAAAGAATATAGAAGCTGCATTACATTCTGCTCAACAGCAATGGGAAGACGATTCTAAATTAAATAGGGAGATTGTTACTGAAGATAATGTTGCTGAAGTTATTTCAATGATGACAGGAATTCCAGTAAATAGAGTTGCAGAGGCAGAAAGCCATAGGTTAGGTGAACTACCCCAAATGATTAAAGGAAAAGTAATCGGACAAGATGAAGCTGTTTCTAAAGTTGTGAAGGCAATTCAACGAAATAGAGTTGGGTTAAAAGACCCTAACAAACCCATTGGATCTTTTATTTTCTTGGGACAGACAGGAGTAGGAAAAACACAATTAGCAAAAGTATTAGCACGAGAATTATTTGATTCTGAAGATTCTTTAGTTAGGATAGACATGAGTGAATACATGGAAAAGTTTGCAATTTCTAGATTAATTGGAGCGCCTCCAGGGTATGTAGGTTATGAAGAAGGTGGTCAATTAACTGAAAAAATTCGTAGAAAACCATATGCCGTAGTTTTATTAGACGAAATTGAAAAAGCACATCCAGATGTGTTTAACATGCTATTACAAATTTTAGATGATGGGCATATAACTGATAGTTTGGGAAGAAAAATTGATTTTAGAAACACCATTATTATCATGACTTCTAACATTGGAGCTCGTCAATTAAAAGATTTTGGTGCCGGTGTTGGTTTTGGTACTTCCGCCAGAAAAGAACAATCAGACAAACATGCTAAAGGAATTATTGAAGGGGCGTTAAAAAAATCTTTTGCTCCTGAGTTTCTAAACAGGATTGATGACGTAATAGTTTTTAATGCTCTAGAAAGAGATGATATTCATTCTATTATAGATATTGAACTTGATAAATTACTTCATAGAGTTTTAGATTTGGGCTATACATTAAAGCTAAGCGATAAAGCAAAGGATTATATAGCTGACAAAGGTTTTGATAAAAAATATGGAGCACGACCCCTTAAAAGAGCTATTCAAAAATATATTGAAGATGCTCTAGCTGAAGAAATTGTGAATTCTAAATTAACAGAGGGTGATACAATTACTATGGACTTAGATGAGCAAAAAAATGATCTTACGATAAAAATAAAAAAGGGCAAGAAAGTTAAAGAGAAAAAAACAGAAGCCAAAGACTAAATAAAAAACCCAAGCATTTGCTTGGGTTTTTTAGTATTATAATAATTTTAAAAATACTTAAAACAACTCATCAGCATCAATTTCTAGAGTGTTTATAAAATGAGAAGCATTTTTAATAGCATCAAACATAACTCTATCCTCTGTAACGATAGCGACCTCTTTTCTAAATGAATTTATAAATGATTCTATAAATGCCGAGCTCTTTAATTTTCCGAAAGACAATCCCTGCGACGCTGTGAATAATTCTATAGCTAAGACTGTTTGAATATTATCAATTACTTTTTTACATTTAGTTGCTCCATTAGCACCCATACTAACATGATCTTCCTGTCCATTACTAGATTCTATAGAATCTACACTAGCTGGAGTTGCATATTGTTTGTTCTGACTTACAATACTAGCAGCAGTATATTGCGGAATCATAAAGCCGCTATTTAAACCAGGATTAGAGACTAAAAATGGAGGCAAATGTCTATGACCAGAAACTAATTGATAGATTCTACGTTCTGAAATGTTTCCTAATTCTGACATGGCTATAGCTAAAAAATCTAATGCTAGCGCAAGAGGCTGACCATGGAAATTTCCACCAGAAATAATTTGATCTTCTTCTACAAAAATATTTGGATTATCAGTTACTGAATTTATTTCTGTTAAAAAGGTTTTTGTTACAAATTTAATTGTGTCTTTGGAAGCACCATGAACTTGGGGTATGCAGCGAAATGAATAAGGGTCTTGGACATGTATTTTTTCTTGTTGAATACGTTGGCTTCCCTCCAGGAATTCTCTTACCCTTTTTGCTGTCTTTATTTGACCATCATGAGGACGAACTAAATGAACTAACTCGTTAAAAGGTTCTATTCTCCCGTCAAAAGCTTCTAAAGAAATTGTTCCAATTAGATCCGATAAGTAAGAAAATTTATGTGCTTTCAATAAATTATAAATCCCAAAGGCTGTCATAAACTGAGTACCATTTAATAAAGCTAAACCTTCTTTAGATTGGAGATTGATTTTTTTCCAATTAAAACGATCTAGTATATCTTGTCCAGAAATCCGTTGATCATTGTATTTTACCTCTCCTAATCCAATTAATGGCAGGGCTAAATGAGCTAAAGGTGATAAATCTCCAGAAGCACCTAAAGAACCTTGTTCATAAACTACCGGAAAAATATTATTGTTATAAAAATCAATTAAACGATTTACGGTTGCGAGCTGAACTCCAGAATGACCATAACTTAATGATTGTATTTTTAACAATAACATCAATTTAATAATTTCATCTGAAACTTCTTCCCCTGCCCCACAAGCATGACTCATCACTAAATTTTCTTGTAGTTTCTGTAAATTTCCTCCCTTTATTTCTACGTTATATAAAGCACCAAAACCAGTATTAATTCCATAAATTGGCTTTACTACTGTTGACATTTTATCATCTAAATAGCTCCTACATTTATTTATGCGTTTTGTGGCACTTTCAGAAAGTGAAAGCTTTTTATTCTGAACCAATATATCTTGTATAATAGTAAGATCTAATGGGTTAGAGTCTATTATGTGTGTTTCAGTCATAAAGATTACTTATAGTTGTAAAAGTCAGCAAACGATGTTGATTATGCAACAAATTTTAACAATTTTTCTATTCAAATAGTATTTATCTTTGAAAAGTTTTAAAATTCTAGTATTAATGAAAAGACTGAGTTTATTAATTATAATCTTAACCATTTTAAGTTCTTGTAATTCAGATCATGAAAAAGGATATTTAACATTTAGTGGAACCATCGAAAACTCTAAAGATTCTACCCTGACAATCATAGGTAATGGCTTAACTAAAATTATCAAGATATCTGAAGATGGATCCTTTAAAGATACCTTAAAAGTTTCAGAAGCAAGTTTATTTAACTTATATAGCTCTAGTAATGCAAGAGGAATAGTATTTTTAAAAAATGGATATCACGTAAAATTAACTAGTAATTCAAATAATTTTTTTAAAAGTTTTAAATACGAAGGAAATGATGAGGCTGCAGACAGTAATAATTTTTTTGTAAGTCGATATATTTTTGGTCAAAGCTCAGGAAATGTTAGAGGGTTTATGATTTTAGAAAAAGAAGCTTTTTTAAAAAAAATAAATCATTTTAGAAAAGGAATGGATAGTATTTCTAAAATTTACCCCAATGCTAATAAATCAATGGTGAAAGAATCTAATGAACAGAATGAAAACTTTTTTAAAAAATTAGAGGATAATTATGATGTACTTCATGCTCAAATTTTAGAACAAGCAATTAGTGAAGAAAAATTAAAAAAAGGAAATAAAGCCCCTGATTTTTCAAATTACGAGAATTATAGTGGTGGAACATCTTCACTCTCAGACTTTTTAGGAAGTTATGTATACATTGATATTTGGGCTACTTGGTGCAGACCCTGCATTGCTCAATTTCCTTACTTAAAAATGCTTGAAAAGGAATATAAAAATAAAAATATTTCATTCATAAGTATCTCTACTGATGATGACCGGAGATCAAATGGAAACTGGGAAAAAGCTCGTAATAAATGGACATCAATGGTAAAAAATAGAGAATTAACTGGAATTCAATTATGGGCTGGTAAAGATGATGCACGTTTTTCTAAAGAATATATGATAAGGAGTATACCTCGTTTTATCTTAATAGATCCTAAAGGTAATATTATTGATAGCAATACCCTGAGTCCTGCAAATCCATCATTAAGAAAAATGCTAGACGAATTACCCGAAATTTAAATCTATTCTTTATAGACTCCCATTTCAGCGTACTTTTGCATCCTGGAACTTACTATTTCCTCGTCTGATAAATCTTTTAATTCCTCAAAAGCGCTTAGGATTGTATTTTTTACAGATTCAAAAGCTCCATCTCTATTTGAATGAGCTCCACCTACAGGTTCTTTTATGATTCCGTCTATTAACTTAAGACGTTTCATGTCTTCACCAGTTAACTTTAAAGCTGCTGCAGCTTGTTCTTTATATTCCCAACTTCTCCAAAGAATAGATGAACACGATTCTGGAGAAATAACTGTATACCAAGTATTCTCCATCATATATACCTTATTACCAACACCAATACCTACAGCTCCTCCAGAAGCACCTTCACCAATAACTATGGTAATGATAGAGGTTTTTAAACGAGTCATTTCTAAAATATTCCTAGCAATAGCTTCTCCTTGCCCTCTTTCTTCTGCTTCCAATCCAGGATAAGCCCCTGGAGTATCTAATAAAGTAACCACAGGTATACCAAACTTTTCAGCCATTTTCATTAAACGTAATGCTTTTCTGTATCCTTCGGGGTTTGCCATCCCAAAGTTTCTGTACTGACGTGTTTTTGTATTATAGCCTTTTTGCTGACCTATAAACATAAATGATTGATCTCCAATTTTACCAAGGCCACCAATCATAGCTTTATCATCTTTCACATTTCTGTCTCCATGTAATTCCATAAAGGTTTCACCACATATTGCTTTAATATAATCTAAAGTATAAGGTCTATTAGGATGTCTAGATAACTGAACTCTTTGCCATGGAGTTAAATTTTTATAAATTTCTTTTTTTGTTTTTTCTAACTTCTTCTCAATTTTCTTACATGTTGCGATCACATCAACATCACTATCTATTCCTATCGCATAGCATTTCTCTAATTGTTCTTTCAATTCTTTAATAGGTAATTCGAAGTCTAAATATTCCATAGTTTGGTAATTTATTTGCTATAAAATTGATTCATAAAAATCTATTGTTAAACATTACAAACTTAACACAAAAAATGTGTCAATTTACAATGTATTCTATTTTTTTGATGGTTTATACTTACCAACTTTTTTTACAATACTTTTCATATTTTTAAGGACCCCATTTAACACTACAACAAATAAAACAATAAAGGCCCCTATATAGAATTCAGAATTCATTTCTTCTGTTTCACCAAACACAATCAGTGCTAAAATAATTGCATAGACAGGTTCTAAATTTATAGTAAGCATAACCGTATATGGTGTCAAATGTTTCATTACATCAACTGAGACTATAAATGCATATGCTGTACACACACTACTTAAGAGTAATAAATAAATCCAATCTGTACTTGGTAACATGAAAAAATCTGTTGTAAAAGCACCTTGAAAAAGTAAAAATATAGTAATAAAAAAAGCACCAAAAAAAAGTTGATAAAAAGATATTACTGAGGCTTTGTGTGTTTTTACAAACAACCCGTTTAGTACAGAAAACAAAGCAGCTAAAAAAGAAGAAATTAATGCGTAAATAATCCCTAAAGTATATTGAGATTCAAAACTAAAAATAATATACAAGCCTGCTACGACCATGAGTCCTAAAAAAATTTCAATCCCTTTTACTTTTCTTTTAAAAAAAAATGGCTCAATAAATGATGTAAAAAAAGCACCTGTACTCATCGTAACCAATGCTACCGAAACATTAGAAACTTTGATCGCTTTAAAGAATGTAATCCAATGTAATGCAATTAAAGTACCAGATATAAAAAACTTAACTAATGACTTTTTATCTAATTTGAGTGACTTTTTTTTGAATAAGAAATAAAAAGCAATAAACAAAGAAGCTAATAGCATCCTAAACCAGACTAATGGAATTGCATCAATGGATATTAATTTACCTAAAATTGCAGTAAACCCCCAAATGAATACAATTAGGTGAAGATGAAAGTAATATTTTAAATTATTTTCTTGCATTTAAATAAAGGTAAAATGCTAAAAACCCAAAAATAATATTAGGAATCCAAACGTAAATTAACGGATTTACACCGGCAACAGCTCCTAGAACTTCAGCTACTTTAAGAAAGAAAACATAAATAAACATAATACTCACACCTATACCTAAATTTACACCTATACCCCCTCTTTTTTTCTTGAAAGCTAGAGCTACAGCTATTAAGGTTAAAATATAGCAAGCTATTGGTAAGCTCGTTCTTTTATGAAATTCTACCAAATAGGCATTTAAATTTTTAACACCTCTTTTTTTAGAAATCTTAATGAAATCGGATAATTCATGAGATGGCAATTCTTGAGCAAGTGCTGATTTATACAAAAAATCTTTTGGTGTAAATGTAAATGTGGTATCAATACTCGTTCCAGAAAAAATACTATCTCTATCGTTAAAAACTTTTCTTAATCTATAACGTGTTAACTTAAAGGAACTGTCTTTTTTTACCCAACGAATATTATCTGCAGTAAGTTTTTGAACTAACTCAATACCATCATAATTTTCAATTGAAAAAAAACTTCCCTGAGATGATTTAAAACTATAACTTTTGATATACATGTATGTACTATCATTAAGTTGTAAACTAAAATTTTCAACAATATTATCTTTGAACCTTTTTTTATTAAAAAATTCTTTTTCAAATTTTTTACGTTCTTTACTACTGTTTGGAACCACAAAATGATTCATAACCAAAGCCATCAAAGTAATAAGTGAAGCACCAATCATATAGGGATACAAAAATCTTGTAAAAGAAATTTTAGCATTAGTCATCGCTACAATTTCTGTATTATTTGAGAGTTTTGAAGTAAATAATATTACAGCAATAAATAAAGCCAGAGGCATGAATGTATTAGCATAATAAATAATAAAATTCTTATAATATTCATCAATAATTTGAGCAACCCCTAAATCACTGTGAGCTAAAAACTTATCGACCCGTTGAGAAATATCAATAGCAACTGCAATTGGAATGAGTATTAGTAGGGTAAACAAAAATGTTACCAAATATCTTTTTAATATGTACCAATCTAATTTTTTCACTACAGTCTTTTATTCATCTGTTTGACCATCTTATCTTTCCAGACAGCAAAATCTCCTAATAGGATGTGT